>OGEO01000086.1_pt1 | contig 106655 bp, 105 predicted proteins | sample 1570661 | NCBI WGS metagenome assembly OGEO01 (sample SAMEA2582142, study PRJEB24529) | metagenome | biome: Human gut stool | place: China | collected 2011
GAGCCCCCTCGCAGAGGGGGCCAAGGGGTGAGCACACCTTTTTCGACAGTCTGAGCCTTCCCCCTCGGGGGAAGCCTTTACTCGCCCCGCTCCATCGCGGCTACATAGGCGTTGCAGACCTCCTCCGCGGGGCCGTCGCCGCGCAGGTGGCCGTGGTCGATCCAGATGGCGCGCTTGCACAGCTGCTTGACCTGATTGATGTCGTGGCTGACGAACAGCAGCGTTGTGCCGCCGGAGAGCATCTGCTCCATCCGCTGGTGGCACTTCTGCTGGAACATAAAGTCACCGACGGACAAAATCTCGTCGCAGGCCAAAATGTCGGCCCGGACCTCTGTCGCAATCGAGAAGCCCAGCCGCGCGATCATGCCGCTGGAATAGTTTTTTACCGGCACATCGACAAAATCCCACAGTTCGGCGAAGTCGATGATGTTCTGGAAGTGCTCCTGCATGTAGGCGCGGTCATGGCCGAGCACCGCACCGTTCAGAAAGACATTCTCCCGCGCGGTCAGGTCCAGGTCAAAGCCCGCGCCCAGCTCGATCAGGGGCGCGATCTCGCCGTTGACGGTCACGCTGCCCGTCGTGGGGTACATAACGCCGGCAATCAGCTTCAGCATCGTGCTCTTGCCGCTGCCGTTGCGGCCAATGAGTGCGACGGACTCGCCCGGCTCAATTTTGAACGAAATGTCCCGCAGTGCGTAAAATTCGTTGAAAAACAGCTGATGCTTCAGCAGCTTGACGGTGTATTCCTTGAGGGTCTCGGTTTTCTCCTGCGCGAGGTTGAAACGCATCGAGACATCCTCCACCTGAATGATGGACATGGAAAGCTCCTTACAGATACAGAATGAAGTTGCGCTGCAGCTTGCGGAACGCAGCGAGGCCGACGCCCATCATGACCACGGCACTGCCGATGCAGGCGATCCAAGTGTTGGGGCCGGGCAACGTGCCGTACATGACAAGGCACCGCATACAGTTGATGTAATGGTACAGCGGGTTCAGCTTGATGACGGGCACCATGAAGGGCGGCAGCGCCGAGAGGGGATAAAACAGCGGTGTAGCGTACATCCAGGCCATCGTCAGGATACCGTACAGGTATTGCAGGTCGCGGAAGTAGACCGCCAGCGCCGAAAGCAGCACGGCCATGCCGCAGCAGAACGCCAGCAGCAGCAAAAGCGGTGCCCAGACGAGCAGAATCGTCCAGTAGAACGGCGAGCGGGTGATAAGCATGACCAGCAGGATGGCCGCCAGGCTGAACAGCAGGTTCACAAAGCTGGACACCACGCGGCTTATGGGAAAAATGAACTTGGGCACGTACACTTTTTTGATAAGCGACGCATTGCCCAGCACGCTGCCCATACCCATGTTCGTGCTCTCGTTGAAGAAGTTGAACAGGGTGTTGCCGCAGATGAGATACAGCGGGAAGTTCGGGATGTCGAACCGGAACATGTAGGAGAAAACGAGCGTTTGCAGCAGCATCATGAGCAGCGGGTTTAAAATGCTCCACATATAGCCCAGCACACTGCGGCGGTATTTGACCTTGAGGTCGCGGGTGACAAGCTCGCGGATGAGCGGGCGGTACTTGGAAAAATTGTGCCAGCTGTTGTGCAGCTGACCTGTGGATTTTTGCATGGGGTGTTGGCTCCTTTGCGGTGGATAAAGTTCCAGGGCGGGGTGCCTTCCCCCTTGGGGGAAGGTGTCTGCGGCCCTGACCGCAGACGGATGAGGGGCGAGCTTGCGGGACTTACCCGCAAACGGGAGACCGCAAACGGTCTGCCCTCATCAGTCACCTTCGGTGACAGCTTCCCCCGACGGGGAAGCCTTTTTACAATTTAAACGGTGCATCGTCGGTCAGGCCGTCGGCGCGCAGCATGTTCTGCATAACGTCGATGTCGGTGCTGACGTCGAGGGCGTCGCTGGCAAACAGCTTATCCAGCTGCGTCTCAAATGCCTTGACCAACGTGTCCATCGTCTGCTCAATGCGGTGCTTGGACTCCGAGATATTCTCGCCCTCGATGCCCTGCTTGTCAAGCTCGGCGTAGGTGTTGAGCAGCTTTAACGACGTAGGCAGGTAATAATCCATAAATTTGCGCATCTGGGGCAGCTTGTCGGGGTCAGTGCGGGCCTGCTCAAAGATCTTGGCGGACACGGCCTCCAGACGGCTGATCTTGTCGGTCATCTCCTCGTCGGGGATGGCGTCATTGACGCGGCGCAGCTCGTCGAGGATTTTCTGGTACTGGTCGGCCTCGGGCATCGGGTCAGCCTTCTGCGGCTTCGGCGCGGGGGCCGGGGCAGGCGTCGGCTCGGGCGGGCGCTCCTTGACGACAAGGCATTTGCGGTGCATATCCAGAAAGGCGCCCGGGCCGAACAGTCCCTCGTCGATGCAGTTTTCCAGATGCTTGCAGCATTTTTCATAGCTGCACGGGATGGCGTCGGCGATGTCCTGAATGTACATATATTTCGCATCACCGACGATATTGTTGATTTTCTTGCACATACGGCGGGTGGTGCGGATGTGATTGGCACCGAACAGGCAGCCGATGCCGCCGGTCAGCGATATCAGCATCGGCATCGAATCCTCGACCAGCCAGGTCCAATAGCTGCCGCCCTCCGTCAGGGCCTCCGGCAGCCAGTAGATGGCGCTGGGCAGCGCTGCCAGCGCACACATAAGCAGCAGCACGCCCGCCACCGTCAGGCCGGTGGCCAGCGCCATGCCCTTGAGCTTTTTGCCTGCCGCCCGTACCTGCGCCTGCTGCGGAGCCGCATGGGGGGCTGCCGCCTTCGGCTGCGGTTGGGCGGGGGTATCGTAGATGGGGCGGAACTCGGCATTGTACACCGGCCTTGCGCCGGATGCCGTGCGGTCCCGGGTCGCCTCGCGGGCCTTTTGCTCAAAGCCGCCGAGCCTGCCGTTTTTCATGGCGGCGTTCAGGCCGATAAACACCAGACCCAGCGGCCACCACACCACAAACGCAATGACAATGGCCCACCACGGGAACTGGAACGGCCCGTCCCCGGCGTGGTATTCGTTTTTGTTGGTATATTTCGGATTTTGATAATCGTTGGGCATAGGTGAGGCTCCTTTGGTGGGGTGGCGAAGATGGCCCGGAGAGTTGGCTGTAACAGAAACGGCGCGGGAGGGATGGATTTTTCCCCTACACATGGCGGAAGGTTTGCGGTGAATGTTGTAGGGGGCGGCGTCCTCGACACCCTGTGGAGGTGCGGGGTTGTGAGCGTGGGCCCACGGTTGAGCGGAGCGAAATCGGGGAGCGAACAATGTTTGCCCCTGCAGGGCAAACAACCGCATGAGCGGGCCAGCTTTGCTGGCTGACGGCGCTCGTTGTGCGCCGTCAAGCGGTCAAGACCCCTCCCTACGATGCAAAAGACACATGGGCGGTAATGGCAAGGTGGCGGGCCGGGCATGCCCGGCCCCTACGGACTGCTGTGAACGGGTGGTGGGCGGGAGGGGCAAGGGAGGGCGGCAGCCCTCCCCCTTTGCAGTGGGCGGGGGTTGCCCGGGAATGGATGGCGACGCAAGGCCCGTCGGAATCCCCCAGTCACCTAACGGTGACAGCCCCCTTTGACAAGGGGGCCTCACTCTCCCCCCTGCGGGGGTTCGGGGGAACTCCCGAATTTAAGGTGGAGGAAGGGGCGGGGGCGTTAAGAACGAAAAGTAATACTGCTTTCGTTTAGCCCCCGCCCCTTCCGACTTCCTTATTGGGGTTCTTAGGGGCGTGCAGCCCCTAAGGCGGGGTCCGCTGCATTCGCAACAGCGGGACTTTTCTTTGCTACTTTCTTTTGGTCACAAAAGAAAGTAGGAGTTCCCGGGAGGCTGCCGTTCATCTTACGGCAGATCACTCAGCAGTCCCTTCATATCCTCGCTTAAATAGTAGGTGCTCCCGGCCTGATAGGGGTTGTCCTTGCTGTAGGGCACATGGGTGCAGAGATAGCTGACCCACCTGCTGTAGCCGGAGACTGTCAGATGCACGCCGTCGGGCTGGGAGAACTCCGTCGAGAGATACCCGGCGTCGTCGGCAAACTCAGCGCTGAGGTCAAGATAATAGCACCCACGCTCGGCACAAAGCTGCTGAATGGCCGCGTTGATGACCGCCAGACGGTCCGGGGCCAGACCCGGCAGACTGTCGGCGGCCTTCTCCTGCGTGGCGGGCAGGACCGACTGCACATAGAATGCCGTGTTCGGCAGGGCGGTGCGCAGATCGTCCAGCATTTTGCCGTAGTACGCCAAAAAGCTGTCGTCGTTGCCGGGCTGGACCAGGGCGTTCGTGCCAATCAGGATGTACAGCTTCGCGGGCTGGGCCGCGGCCAGAACGTCCAGCGGCACCTCCTCGCCGCGGTCCGGGCTGGTGACGGTGGCGCGGTTGACGACGGTGTTCGGGCTGATGCCCTCATAGCCGCAGACCAGCGCACCACCCACATCAATGTTGTATTCGTTCACGCAGAAGCCCGCGGTCAGCGAATCGCCGAGGAAGGCGGCATCCGCAAACCAGCTTGTGTCCACGCGGCCAAATTCCGGCAGCGCGGCGGGGGCGGCGGGCAGCGCCGTGTAGGTGTAGCCCGTGTCGGCGCTCTGGCGCTGCGGGCCGACGGTGCCCCAGTTCAGGGCCTGTGCCGTGCCTGCGCTGCCGTTGCTGCCCGCGTAGGGCACGGGGGCCACAAGGCGCGTGTTGGCGGGGGCATCGGAGGTGGGCGGCGCGTCCGCACCCTTAGCGGGCAGCAGCGCCGTGATGACGCCCGACACGACCAGAACGCCGCACGCCGTACCGATCAGCGCCAGCTGACGGAGTCTGCGGCGCTTTGCCCGTGCGCGGCGGGCGGCGGCGCGGCGCTGCTCCTGCGTGGAGGTGCGGCGCGGCGGCGTCTGCGGCTGGTCGGGCACCACCCAGCCATTCTCCACATGGTACTGTATATTTGTGCGCGGGCGGTGGGGCCCGCGGTCATTCGGGGTCGGCATGGCACAGCCCCCTTTCGTTAGGATTTGTTAGGATTTGTAAGAACGGCAAATCTTAGGCATTGTAAATCAGTATTGATTATAGCACAAACCTTTTATAAATAACAGTAGGTGCAGGCAAGTTTTTACCTCTTGCTAAATGTTATAAACCTATGTATAATAGTAAGATAATCAAAGCTAGCGTGCCTATAGCCTTGCAGCGGGTCGATGCAGGCATCGGCCCCTACAACAATGTGACGCTTACTAATTTTGGGGTGTAATCATGGCAGACGAAAAATTTTCCAACTTCCTGACGGATATTATCGATGCCGACCTCGCCGAGGGCAAGGTCGATGTCGTGCATACCCGTTTCCCGCCGGAGCCGAACGGCTACCTGCATATCGGCTCCGCCAAGGCGATCTTCATCAACTATACGATTGCCAAACACTACGGCGGCCTGTTCAACCTGCGCTTTGACGACACGAACCCCGCCCGCGAGGGTGACGAGTACGTGCAGAGCATCCTGCAGGACCTGAAATGGCTGGGTGCCGAGCCGAACGGCGGCATTTTCTACGGCAGCGACTATTTTGAGCGCTGCTATGAGTACGCCGAGCAGCTCATCAAGGAGGGCAAGGCCTACGTGGATGACCTGACCCGCGAGGAAATGCAGGAGTACCGCGGCAACGACGCCGGCAAGCCCAGCCGCCCGAGCCCCTACCGTGACCGCACGCCGGAGGAGAACCTCGACCTGTTCCGCCGTATGCGCGCGGGTGAGTTTGCCGACGGCGAAAAAACGCTGCGCGCCAAGATCGACCTGGCCAGCCCGAACATGAACATGCGCGACCCGACCATCTACCGCATCAAGCATGTCGAGCATCACCGCCAGGGCGACAAGTGGTGCATCTACCCGATGTACGACTTTGCGCACCCCATTCAGGACGCCATTGAGGGCATCACCTTCAGCCTGTGCAGCCTTGAGTTTGAGAACCACCGCCCGCTGTATGAGTGGGTCATCACGAACCTGTTCGGCAAAGAATTTCCGAAGCAGCGCGAGTTTGCCCGCCTGAACGTGACGAACACCGTCATGAGCAAGCGTTACCTGCGCGAGCTGGTCGAGAAGAACATCGTGGACGGCTGGGACGACCCCCGTATGCCGACCCTGTCCGGCCTGCGCCGCCGCGGCTACACGCCGACGAGCATCTTCACCTTCGTGAAAGAGGCCGGCATCTCCAAGGCTGACAACCTCGTGGATATGCGCCAGCTGGAGGCCGTGCTGCGCGCCGAGCTGGAGCTGAACGCCCAGCGCCGCGTGGCCGTGCTGGAGCCTGTCAAGCTGATCATCGACAACTATCCCGCCGACCAGTGCGAGTATTTTGACCTGCCCAACAACCCGAACCGCGACGCCAACGACACGACGACCCGCAAGGTCGCCTTCACGAAGGAGCTGTGGATCGAGAACAGCGACTTCTTTGAGGTACCGCCGCCGAAATTCAAGCGCCTGACCTTGGGCAGTGAGGTCCGCCTGATGGGCGCGTATCTGGTGCGCTGCACCGGCGTGGACAAGGACGAGAACGGCAAGGTCGTGGCCATCCACGCCGAGGCCGACCTCGAGACCCGCAACGGTAACCCTGCCGATGGCCGCAAGGTGCGCGGCACGATCCACTGGGTCAGCTGCGCCCACTGCCTGGACGCCGAGGTCGAGCTGTATGATAAGCTGTTCACCGAGGCCAACATGAACAGCATCCCCGACGACGCGGATTTCAAGGATTACCTGAATCCCGACAGCGTCAAGGTGCTGCAGGGCGCGAAGCTCGAGGAGAGCCTGAAGGACGCCAAGCCCGGTGACCGCTTCCAGTTCGTGCGCAACGGGTATTTTACCCCGGACAGCAAGCATGAGGGCGTGTACAATCGAATCGTCACGCTGAAGGACAGCTTTAAGCTGTAATTTGCAAAAAATGACCCCCATCGGATGTTGCTCCGATGGGGGTTTTGCTGTAGGGGGCGGCGTCCCCGACGCCCCGCGGCAGGGTGAGGTCACCCCGCCCTACGTATTGTTTGTAAGGGGGATGTAGGGCGGCCTGCCCTCAGGCCGCCGCGGAGGGGGCAAGACCCCTCCCTACAAGGCAAACCGGAAAAGGGAGATGCCGTTAGGCAGCGGGCGGCATATATGCCGCCCCTACAAAGCGGCAGAAAGTCCACGCAGCTTAATTTTATTAAGTTTACGCTTGCTAAACCAAATTTCTAAACGTTTTTTGCTTAATTTCCGTAAAATCTTCTGTTTCGGGATTGTAAAGCGGCAGCATCTATGGTATGATGCAGACAAGAACAAAGACGTTCCCACAAGGGGCCTGTGTGCCCTGTTGGGAGCGTCTTTTTTGTTTATCCCGCCCGCGCGGCAAATGTGCGACGCTGCGCGGTTTAACGGGATTGGGAAAGGAGCAAACGAGGTATGGAAAACTTTACCGAGCGCAAGACCCCCGCCGGGCTGTACAGCCCCCGGTTTGAGCATGACAACTGCGGCATCGGCGCTGTGGTGGACATTAAGGGGCGCAAGAGCCACAAAACCATTGACGACGCGCTGCAGATCGTGGAGCATCTGGAGCACCGCGCGGGCAAGGATGCCGAGGGCAAGACCGGCGACGGCGTCGGCATTCTGACGCAGATCAGCGACAAATTCTTCCAGAAAGCCGCTGCCGAGCAGGGGCTGACCCTGGGCGCAGAGCGGGAATATGGCATTGGCATGTTCTTTTTCCCGCAGGATGAGCTCAAGCGCAACCAGGCCAAGAAGCTGTTTGAGATCGTCTGCAAAAAGGAGGGTCTGCCCTTCTTAGGCTGGCGCGAGGTTCCCACCTGCCCCGAGGTGCTCGGCCACAAGGCCATTGCCTGCATGCCCAGCATCTGGCAGGGCTTTGTGGGCAAGCCGCAGCGCGTCGAGGCCGGCATTGCCTTTGACCGCCGCCTCTATGTGGCGCGCCGCGTGTTTGAGCAGTCCAGCCCCGACACCTACGTTTGCAGCCTGTCCAGCCGCACCATTGTCTATAAAGGTATGTTCCTCGTCAAGGAGCTGCGCCTGTTCTATCCCGATCTGCAGGACGCCGACTATGAATCCGCCATCGGCATGGTGCACAGCCGCTTCTCGACGAACACATCCCCGAGCTGGAACCGCGCCCACCCCAACCGCTTCATCCTGCACAACGGCGAGATCAACACGATCCGCGGCAACGTGGACACGATGCTTGCCCGCGAGGAAACCATCGGTTCCAACTATTTAAAGGACGATATGACGAAGGTTCTGCCCATCGTCAACCAGGGCGGCTCCGACTCTGCCCAGCTGGATAACACGCTGGAATTCATGGTCATGAACGGCATGGATCTGCCGCTGGCCGTCATGGTCACGATCCCCGAGCCGTGGGACAACAACAAGTCGATGGACCCGAAGAAGCGCGACTTCTATCAGTACTATGCCACAATGCTGGAGCCGTGGGACGGCCCCGCCAGCATCCTGTTCAGCGACGGCGACGTGATGGGCGCAGTGCTGGACCGCAACGGTCTGCGCCCGAGCCGCTACTACATCACGAAGGATGGCCGCCTGATCCTTTCCAGCGAGGTCGGCGTGCTCGACATTCCCGCCGACGAGGTCGTGCGCAAGGACCGTCTGCGCCCCGGCAAGATGCTGCTGGTGGATACCGTCAGGGGCGAACTGGTGGACGACGAAAAGCTGAAGGCCGACTACGCCAGCCGCCAGCCCTACGGCGAGTGGCTGGACCGCAACCTCGTCCCGCTGTCCAGCCTGAAGGTGCCCAACAAAAAGGTGCCCAGCTACACGAAGGATCAGCTTGTCCAGCTGCAGAAGGCGTTCGGCTACCGGTATGAGGACGTCTCCACGATCATTCTGCCGATGGCCAAGAACGGCGGCGAGCCCGCCGGGGCCATGGGCAGCGATACTCCGCTGGCCGTTTTGAGCCACACCCGCCCGAATCTGAGCGAGTATTTCAAACAGATGTTTGCGCAGGTCACGAACCCGCCCATCGACGCGCTGCGCGAGAAGATCGTCACCTCGACCACCGTCTACGTCGGTGCGCAGGGCAATCTTCTGGAGGAGGACGCCGACAACTGCAAGGTCCTGAAAATCGAGAACCCGATCCTGACCGAGACCGACCTGCTCAAGATCAAGGCCATGGACGTGCCCGGCTTCAAGGTCGTGACGCTGTCCATCTGCTACTACAAGAACACCGACCTGGAAAAGGCCATTGAGCGCCTGTTTGTCGATGTGGACCGCGCCTACCGCGACGGCGCGAACATCCTGATTTTGTCGGACCGTGACATTGACGAGTACCACGTCGCCATTCCCAGCCTGCTGGCTGTGGGCGCGGTCAGCAAGTATCTGGTCCGCACCCGCAAGCGCACCGCCATGGCGCTGATTCTGGAAAGCGGCGAGCCGCGCCTGGTACACGACTTCGCCACGCTGCTGGGCTACGGCGCAGCTGCCATCAACCCGTATCTGGCGCAGGAGACTATCGGTGAGCTGATTTCCGACGGCCTTCTCGACAAGGACTACTACGCCGCTGTCAGCGACTACAACAAGGCCGTGCTGGCGGGCATTGTCAAAATCGCGTCCAAGATGGGCATTTCCACGATCCAGTCCTACGCGGGCAGCCAGATCTTTGAGGCGCTGGGCATCTCGAAAGAGGTCATCGACAAATACTTTACGAACACCGTCTCCCGCGTGGGCGGCATCACGATCCAGGACATCCAGAATGATCTGGAAGCCCGCCATCAGGAAGCATTCGACCCGCTGGGTCTGGACATCAACCGCGAGCTGCCGAGCCTGGGTGCGCACAAATTCCGCGGCGGTCTCGCTGCCGAGCAGCACCTCTACAACCCGCAGACCATCCACCTTTTGCAGCAGGCCTGCTGGACCGGCAATTACGATACCTTCAAGCAGTACACCGCCGCCGCTGCCAATGAGAACGGCGACGCGATGCACCTGCGCAGCCTGCTGGACTTCAATTATCCCGAGCAGGGCGTGCCCCTCGACGAGGTCGAGAGCGTTGACTCCATCGTCAAGCGCTTCAAGACCGCAGCGATGAGCTACGGCGCACTGTCCGAGGAGGCCCACGAGTGCATGGCTATCGCCATGAACCGTCTGGGCGGCAAGTCCAACACCGGCGAGGGCGGCGAGGCCGAGGACCGCTACGGCACCGAGCGCAACTCCGCCATCAAGCAGGTGGCATCCGCCCGCTTCGGCGTGACAAGCAAGTATCTGGTCTCCGCCAGTGAGATCCAGATCAAGATGGCGCAGGGCGCGAAGCCCGGCGAGGGCGGCCAGCTGCCCGGCGGCAAGGTCTACCCGTGGGTCGCCAAGACCCGCAACTCGACCACCGGCGTCGGCCTGATCTCTCCCCCGCCCCACCACGATATTTACTCGATCGAGGACCTGGCGCAGCTGATCTACGATTTGAAGTGCTCCAACCGCAAGGCAGCCATCAACGTCAAGCTCGTCAGCGAGGCCGGTGTCGGCACGATTGCCGCGGGCGTTGCCAAGGCCGGTGCGGAGGTCATCCTGATTTCCGGCTTTGACGGCGGCACGGGCGCAGCCCCCCGCAACTCCATCCACAACGCAGGTCTGCCGTGGGAGCTGGGCATTGCCGAGGCACACCAGTGCCTGATCATGAACGGTCTGCGCAGCCGCGTCCGCATCGAGGCGGACAGCAAGCTGATGAGTGGCCGCGACGTTGCCATTGCCGCCCTGCTGGGTGCCGAGGAATTCGGCTTCGGCACAGGGCCGCTGGTGGCCATGGGCTGCGTCATGATGCGCGTCTGCAACCTTGACACCTGCCCCATGGGCATCTGCACCCAGAACCCCGAGCTGCGCAAGCGGTTCAAGGGCAAGCCCGAGTACATCATGAACTTTATGCGCTTCATGGCCGAGGACCTGCGCGAGTACATGGCAAAGCTCGGCGTACGCACCGTCGATGAGCTGGTGGGCCGCACCGACTTGCTCAAAGTCAAAGCCGCGCCCGCAGGCTCCCGCGCCGGTGAGATGGACCTGACCGCGCTTTTGCAGAACCCGCTGGTCGAGAACTCCAACGTACACTTCAACGCGAAGGATGTTTACAACTTCCAGCTGGAAAAGACCCCCGACATGCGCATCCTGATGAAGAAGTTCAAAAAGAGCTTCGACTCCGCCGAGCCGAAGCCCAGCACCGTCACGCTGGACGTCGGCAACACGGACCGCGCGTTCGGCACGATCATTGGCAGCGAGATCACCGCCAGGTTCGGCAACACGCTGCCCGACGACACGTTCCATGTCGTCTGCCACGGCTACGGCGGCCAGAGTTTCGGCGCGTTCATCCCCAAGGGCCTGACGCTCGAGCTGGTCGGCGACGCGAATGACTACATCGGCAAGGGTCTGTCCGGCGGCAAGCTCGTCGTCTACCCGCCGAAGGACGCCGCCTTTGACCGCAGCGAGAACATCGTCATCGGCAACGTGGCACTGTACGGTGCTACGGGCGGCACGGCGTTCATCAACGGCGTGGCCGGTGAGCGCTTCTGCGTGCGCAACTCCGGCGCAACTGCCGTTGTGGAGGGCGTGGGCGACCATGGCTGCGAGTACATGACCGGCGGCACGGTGGTCGTGCTTGGCAAGACCGGCAAGAACTTTGCAGCCGGCATGAGCGGCGGCATCGCCTACGTGCTGGACGAGGACTGGGACTTCTACCAGCGCGTCAACAAGGACATGGTCAGCCTGGAGCCTGTGGAGCACAAGTACGATGTATCGCTGTTGAAAGACCTGATCCGTGAGCATGTGGAGCTGACCGGGTCGCCGCGCGGCAGGGAAATCCTTGACAACTTCGGCGAGTATCTGCCCAAGTTCAAGAAGGTCCTGCCCCACGACTACGACAAGATGCTGCGCCTGATCGCCCAGATGGAGGAAAAGGGCGAGGACAGCGAGCAGGCCCAGATCGAGGCGTTCTACGCCATGAAAAGCGCAAAGTAAGGGAGGCAGAGTACCATGGGCAAACCGACAGGATTTATGGAAATTACGCGGCAGACCAGTTTAGAGCTGCCGCCCGAGGAGCGCATCCGAAATTTTAACGAGTTTCACGTCCCGCTGCACACCGACGAGCAGCAGGCCCAGGGCGCACGCTGCATGGACTGCGGCGTCCCCTTCTGCCAGAGCGGCGTTCAGCTGGGCGGCATGTTCAGCGGCTGCCCGCTGAACAACCTGATCCCCGAGTGGAACGACCTGGTCTATCAGGGCAAGTGGGATCTGGCCGTGCACCGGCTGATCGCCACGAACCGATACCCGGAGTTCACGAGCCGGGTCTGCCCCGCCCTGTGCGAGGCGGCCTGCACCTGCGGCAACGTCACGGGTGACCCGGTCACGGTCAAGGAAAACGAGCGCGCCATCGTTGAATACGGTTACGAGAGCGGCGCCATTCATGCCGTGCCGCCCCCGGCCCGCACGGGCAAGACCGTGGCGGTCATCGGCGCGGGTCCCGCGGGCCTGTCCGTGGCCGACCTGCTCAACAAGCGCGGCCATCGCGTGACCATCTATGAGCGCGAGGACCGCGCGGGCGGCCTGCTGATGTACGGCATCCCCAACATGAAGCTGGAAAAGTGGGTCATTGACCGCCGCGTGAAAATTTTGCAGGACGAGGGCATTGAGTTTGTTTTTAACGCCGACGTCGGCAATACCGTCAGCGCCGAGGAGCTGAAGGCCCGCTATGACGCCGTGGTGCTGTGCTGCGGCGCGAAGCAGGCCCGCGACATCCAGGCCCCGGGCCGCGACGCGCAAGGCATCTTCTTTGCGGTGGATTACCTGACCAGCGTGACCCGCAGTCTGCTGGATTCCAACTTTGCGGACGGCAAGGCGGTTTCCGCCGCGGGCAAGCGCGTGCTGGTCATCGGCGGCGGCGACACCGGCAACGACTGCGTCGGCACGGCCATCCGCCAGGGCTGCGAGAGCGTCATGCAGCTGGAAATGATGCCCTGCCCGCCCGCGGCCCGCGCCCCCGGCAACGACTGGCCCGAGTGGCCCCGCGTGCTGAAAACCGACTACGGCCAGCAGGAGGCCATCGCCAAATTCGGCTTTGACCCCCGCGTCTACCAGACGACGGTCAAGGAGTTCTACAAGAACGAGGTCGGGCAGGTCTGCGGCGCGCTGATCTCCAAGCTGAAAAGCGAGGTTGTGGACGGACGCCGCCAGATGGTGCCCACCGGCGAGGAGTTCACCGTTGACTGCGACCTTGTGCTGATCGCGGCAGGCTTTACGGGCTGCGAGCCCTATGTGGCCGATGCGTTCGGCGTCGAATGCACGAAGCGCGGCACCGTGGCCGATGTGAAGTACGCCACTGCAGACCCGAAGGTGTTCGCCTGCGGCGATATGCGCCGCGGCCAGAGCCTCGTCGTTTGGGCGCTGCGCGAGGGCCGCGACACCGCCGCCGTCGTGGATGAAAAGCTGATGGGGTATACGAACCTGTGACCTACTTTCTTTGAAAAGAAAGTAGGCAAAGAAACTTTAAAACCTTAACCCATACATGGGCCGCCCCGTAGGGGCCGGGCATGCCCGGCCCGCAGGCTTTAGAGGGGCAGCCCCTCTAACCCATACATTGTAGGGCGGGGCACCCTCACCCCGCTGCAGCGGCCTGAGGGCAGGCCGCTCTACATACTGCCCTGCGGGGCGTCGAGGACGCCGCCCCCTACAACATACAGCATAACACAAAAAGGCACCTGCCCACACGGACAGGTGCCTTTTTATATCGTATTACCGCTCGCACTTCCAGAAATGACAGCTGTACGGCTCCAGCGTGCTGCCGCCGCCGAAATCGTGGTCGTCCCCTGTGATGAGGTCCACCGCGCGGCCGCAGCCCGCGTCAAAGTGGGCATCATACGGATTGCCGTCCGCGTTGATGGCCACCAGCACCCGCTCACCGTCGGCGTAGCGCTCAAAAATCAGCTGCTTAGGCTGGACCAGCACATTGCGGTAGCTGCCCCGGCACAGCGCCTTGCTGCCCGTGTGGGCGTGGGCCAGCGCCGCGATCCAGGCGGTCAGGTCGTCCTCCTCGGGCTTCTCCACCGCCGGGCGCAGCGTCGGGTCGCCGTTGCGCTTGTCGCCCTCCATGCCCCATTCACTGCCGTAGTAGACCGACGGCACACCGGGCATACCGAACAGCAGACCGTAGATGGGGCGTAGGCAGCCCTTGTCCGTCAAAATCGTTGCAATGCGCGTTACATCGTGGTTATCCACAAAGCTCAGCAGGTGCTTGCCCGTGTACAGGCACCACTGCTCGGAGCCGAACTGGCGGTTCAGGCTGTAGCTGATCTCGTGCATGTTGCCCGTGTTGAAGCTCGAATACAGGCCCTTGTAGCACTCGTAGTTCGTTACGCTGTGGCAGGCGTGGTCGTTCATCCAGCGGTTGTAGTCGCCGTGCAGCGTCTCACCCACCAGTGCGAACTCCGGCTTGATGCTGTCGGCCAGCCCGCGCAGCTCGGCCAGAAAGCCAAGGTCGAGGCAGTAGGCAACATCCAAACGCAGGCCGTCGATGTCGTAGTCCCGCACCCAGCCGCGCACAACGTCAAACAGGTAGTTTTTCACCGCCGGGTTCTGCAGATTCAGCTTGACCAGCTCGTTGCAGCCCTCCCACGCTTCATACCAGAAGCCGTCGTTGTAGTTGGTGTTGCCGTCAAAGCTGATATGGAACCAGTCCTTGTACGGGCTGTCCCAGCGCTTCTCCTGCACGTCCTTGAACGCCCAGAAGCCACGGCCCACATGGTTGAACACGCCGTCAAACAGGATTTTTATGCCCGCCGCGTGCAGCGCCGCGCAGACCTGCCTGAGGTCGTCGTTTGTGCCCAGGCGGCAGTCCACCTTATTGTAGTCGCGGGTGTCATAGCCGTGGGCGTCGCTCTCGAACAGCGGGTTGAACAGCACGCAGGTCGCGCCCAGGCGCTTGATGTGCTCCACCCAGTCCAGCACCCGCAGAATGCGGTGCTCGTCCGCCTGCGCCTGGTCGCCGTCGTTTTGCAGCGGTGCGCCGCAAAGCCCCAGCGGGTAGATCTGATAAACTACTGCCTCATCGTACCACATGTTGTTTTCCTCCCCGAATTAGAACTTCTTTTTCAGTTTTGGCTTGAGTATGACGTGGTAATACCGCGTCAGTGCCGCCAGTGCGCGGTCACACAGCCAGAACGACAGGTTGCCCGCGGCCAGCAGTGCTGCCAGCATCCCGATGCCGTCGGCCAGCAGCTCGTCCAGCACGGCAGGCCCGAGCAGCGCAAACAGCAAAAGATACACCAGCACCGTGCCCGCGTTGAACACCGCGAACTTCAGCATCCAGCGCAGGAACGTGCTTTTTACGCCGTTCAGCTTGACGCGCAGCACGGGGTAATACCCCATGACCAGCACGTAAAACAGCGCCAGTTCGGTCTCCGGCACAAAGAGCACGGCCAGAATTGCCACGCAGACGTAGAGGGTCAGCGCGTAGCGCGTGCCGTATTCCTCGAGCACCGGGATGAGCAGGAACGCCGCCAGCATCGGCGCGGCATAGGTGCCGATCTGCAGTGCACTGCCCAGCAGCAAAAGCACCACCGAAAGTGCCCCCAGCATACCGCAGAGGGCTATCTTCTGGCTTTCCGTTTTGCGCATCGTTCCGCCTCCCACCGTTTTTCGATTCTTGTACATTATACCCTATTTTGTTTCACATTGCAAGGCGTCCATCTGTGCAACCGTACAAAAGGTGTAGCCCTGCTCCCGGAAATAGGCGATCATATCGGGCAGGGCCTTGACGGTCTGACCTGTTGCTTTTGTATCATGCAGCAGGACGACACAGGTGTCCTGACCATCGGCATCGCGGCGAATGTTGCGCAAAATCTGCGCGGCATCCGGGTGGCTGGCGGTGGCATCCTCGGCGCAGACGTTCCAGTCGATCCAGTGGTAGCCCTTGTCCTCGGCCTGGGCTTTCAGGGTTTTCATGATGCCGTTTCCGCCGTAGCGGTGGCTGACCGTGTTGGTGCTGCCGCCGGGGAAACGCAGCCAGTCGATGGCCGCCACATCCACATACGGCTCCAACGCCTGGCGCAGCGTTCTGATGTCCTGCCAGAATGCGTCGGTGCTCGCATAAATTTTGGAGTATTGATGCGTCGCGCTGTGCAGCGCGATCTGATGCCCCACCGCCGCAATGTCCGCCACAAGGGGCAGATATTTTTCGTTGGCGTCCTGCGCGCAGACAAAGAAGGTGGCCGGGACCTGCTCCTTATCGAGAATTTCCAGAATTGGCCAGGTGTTTTTGCTGGGGCCGTCGTCAAAGGTCAGGCAGACGATTTTGGGCAGCGCCGTCTCCCCCGTCGCCGCCGACACCGCAAAGCAGTCGTTGGGGGTGTCGGTCTCGGCGTACTCCCGGTGGTACAGCAGATGGATGATGCCGGACAGCATCACCAACATAGCCGCCAGCACCACGCCCGCCAGCAATCTTGCGTTTCGTTCCTCTCTGTCTGCATCCCGCCGCATGGCAAGCCCCTCCTCTGTTTTGGTCTGGTACAAGGTATGCGGGCGCGGCTGGAAATAGACATAGGCAGCGGTGTATGGTATAATAGAGAAAACACTGTGGGAGGCCCGCCGCATGAAGCTGAAGATCACTAAATCCGACAAGCAGGCGCTGCTAGCGGCACTGGCGGTCTGCGGGATCGGCATACTGTTTTCCATCCTTATTGTGCTGGGGATGGATATTTACCGCAAGCATACCTACACCAGCGTGATTTTGCCGGACGCCTACCGCATTACCGACATGAAAGCGACGGCGCACACCTCCTACTCTGTCAATGGGAGCAACACCGATTACGTCTACATCATCACGGTCAAGTATGAGATCGACGGAACCAGCTACACGGACACACTGCAAATTTTGCAGGGCACCCATTTTGCCACCGAGCTGCACGCGCGCTACCTGGCCGACAACGCCCCGGAAGAAGTGCTGGGCAATTTGTATTATTCCGAGAAAGACCCATCCTATATTGGGCGGTATGGGGACGATTCGCTATTCGTAGAGTAAGTAACAAAACGCGGGAAACTGCCCTTTTACCGGCAGTCTCCCGCATTTTTCTTTATTTGTTTGGAGTTCTTTTCGATTCCTTTTCTTGCAAGAAAAGGAATAAAACTCTCGTACTTATTTCGCTCTTGCCTCGTGCATCGCATTGATGCGCTTGCGCCAGAGGCGCGGGGCAAAAAGGGCCAGCATCGGGTAGAGCTCCAGACGGCCCGCCAGCATGTCAAAGGCCAGCAGCAGCTTGGCCGGAGCGGAGAAATCCGCAAAGCTGCCCATCGGGCCGACCATCTCAAGGCCGGGACCGACGTTGTTCAGGCAGGTCGCGACGGATGTAAACGTCGTCACCAGATCGAACCCGTCCAGCGAGAGCAGCAGCACCGACAGCGTCAGCAGCAGCATATAAATGTTGAAATAGTTGTGCACACCGCGCAGCGTCTTTTCGTCCAGCGGCTTGCCCTCAAAGCGGACCGTCGTCACGGCATGGCTGTGCAGCATCTTGTTCAGGTCCTGCCGTGCCGCCTTGAAAAGGATGATGACGCGCGATACTTTCAAGCCGCCCGCCGTCGAGCCCGCGCATGCGCCCACAAACGTCAGGATCACGATCACGGTGCGGGAGTAGGTCGGCCAGAGGTTGAAGTCCGCCGTGGCGTAGCCGGTGGTCGTGACGATGGACGACACCTGGAAGAACGCCGTGCGCAGCGCCGTGCCGACACTGTCGTACATACCCGCGATGTTCGCCGTGATCGTCAGCGTCGAGAACGCGACGATGCCTAAGTAGACGCGCATCTCCTCGGAGGCGAACGCCGCACGGAAATGACGCAGCAGCAGGAAATAATACAAGTTAAAGTTAATGCCGAACAGCAGCATGAACACGCCGATGACGATCTCAAAATACGGGCTGTTGTACGCGCCGACGCTCAGCGCCTTGTTGCTGAAGCCGCCCGTGCCCGCCGTGCCGAACGCATGAATGAGCGCGTCAAACAGCGGCATACCGCCCGCGCAGAGCAGAATCGTCTCGATGACGGTCATGACCAGATAAATGGCATACAAAATCTTTGCGCTGTCGCTCAGCTTGCTGGAAATTTTTCCGCAGGTCGGGCCGGGGACCTCGGCGCGCATCAGGTGCATGGCACGGCCATCGGTCATGGGCAGCACGGCCATGGCAAAGACCAGCACGCCCATGCCGCCGATCCAGTGGGAAAAGCTGCGCCAGAACAGCGTGCCGTGGCTCAGCGCCTCGACGTCGGTCAGAATTGTCGAGCCTGTCGTCGTAAAGCCCGAGACCGTCTCAAAAAAAGCATCGGCAAAGGACGGTATCTCGCCGGAGATGACAAACGGCAGTGCGCCGAAAACCGACATCAGCACCCAGACAAGCGCCACGATGGCCAGGCCGTCGCGAGCGTAGATTTTCGTGTTTTGGGGGGTGCGCAGGCTGGTTATCAGGCCCAGCACCAGCACGATCAGCGTCGGCCACAGGAAGGAAAGCACAACGCTCCACTCGCCGTAGATGGCGGCGCAGCCCATGGGAAAGAGCATGAGGGCTGCTTCGATCAGGAAGATGCGCCCCAGCACAAACCCTACCATTTTATAGTTCATGGCCGCGCCCTCACTTTACAATGTCGCGCAGCGAGTGCAGCGTTGTGTCGGTGGTGACGATGACGACATCGTCGCCCTCCTGCAGGGCATCGTTGCCGGACGGGATGACCGTCTGGCCATTGCGGCGCACGATGCCCGCCACCAGCAGCCCCTTGCGCAGGGTCAGATCCTTCAGCGGTACGCCGATGAACGGCAAACCCGGCGCAACGTTGAATTCCAGCGCCTCCACGCGCCCACCCACCAGACGGTGCAGCGTCTTGATGTTCTCCGACTCAAAGCTGTTCTGCATGGCGCGGACGTACATGGCAATGGACTCCGACGTGACCGACGCCGTGGAGACGACGCTGTCCACCATCCCCTTGGCAGCGGCCAGCTCGGCGAAGGACTCGCGGTTGATCTTGGCCACGACCTTGCAGGAGTTCATCTGGGAGGCGTACATCGCCAGAATGATGTTTGTTTCGTCCAGGCCGGTCAGCGCCACAAAGGCGTCCATATCGGTGATGCGCTCCTCACTCAGCAGCTCGGCATCCGCACCGTCACCGTGGATGACCAGCACGCCGGGGAACTTCTCGCTCATCTCCTGGCAGCGGGCCGCATCGCTGTCGATGACGGTCACCCGCTTCTGGATGTCCTGCAGCTCCTTGACCAGATAGTAGGTCATCCGGCTTGCACCGACGATCATGACGTTGCTGGCCTTGGCCTTGAACAGGTTCAGCTTGCGGAAGAAGGCTTCCAGATCCCGGGCCGAGGCCGTCAGGTAGATCTTGTCCCCGGCCCGCAGCGTAAACATACCCGTGGGGATGATCGTCTCGCTGCCGCGGGCGACGGCGCAGATCAGAATTTTGACCCGGATGTTGCGGTACAGGTCCGACAGCTGCAAGCCCACCAGCGGGTTGTCGTCGGCCAGGCGGTACTCGATCAGCTCAAACCGCTGGCGGCAGAACTGCTCACGCTTGATGGCAGACGGGAAACGCAGCACGCGGGCGATCTCACGCGCCGTGGCTTTTTCCGGGTTGACGAACATCGACAGACCAAGGTCATCGCGCATAAAGCGCAGCTGCTTCTCATACTCCGGGTTGCGAATACGCGCAATCGTGTGCTGCGTGCCCAGCTTTTTGGCGACGAGGCAGGCCAGGATGTTGATCTCATCACTGGACGTTGTGGCGATCAGCAGGTCTGCGCCGTCCTCAAATGCCTCCTTCTGCACGTCATAGCAGCCGCCGTTGCCGGCCAGACCGCGCACGTCATAGATATTGACAATGTCCTCGATCAGGTCAGGGTTTCGGTCGATGACGACGATGTCGTTATTTTCCGCCGTAAGCTGGGCGGTCAGGGCACGGCCAACCTTGCCGAGGCCGACGACCACGATTCTCATACGAACGCTCCATTTCTCTTTTTCAAAGCGGGAACACATGTAGGGGCGACCATTGGTCGCCCGAGCAGCCTTATCGCTGCCCTGCGTTCCCCCATCGTTTCCTGCATGGCAAGCGGGCAGCGGGCGAGCAATGCTCGCCCCTACTAGCGCCGCGTCCGGCTATGCAAGCAAGACTTGTACATTATTAAGCCCATTATAGCAAAGCGGGCAGAAAAAGCAATAGGACACTTTTACGGAATGTCCAGGTTTTTTTAAAAAATCCGCAATTTTGTGCTGTGCAGGGCAAATTTTGCGTTGACAAACGCGGATTTACTTGTTATAATTAGATGCTGTGTGAAATCACACGGTTATCCTTGTCTTTTCCGTTAAAAGAGAAGGCCTAATGTCCAAAAGGAGGTGCACAGAATATGGCTAAGTACGAAACCATGATGGTTACCACCGCAAACCTCGACGAAGAGGCTTCCAACGCTCTGATCAACAAGTTCAAGAACCTGATCGCAGCGAATGGTACGATCGATTCTGTTGATGATTGGGGCAAGAAGCGTCTTGCTTACCCCATCAACGATGAGACCGAGGGTGTGTACACGGTGATCAGCTTCACCAGCGAGCCCGATTTCCCGGCTGAGCTGGACCGCGTTTTCAAGATCACCGAGGGCGTTCTTCGCAGCATGACTCTTGCTGTTGAGGAGTAAGGAGTAAACCAATGCTGAATGTTGTTGCAATCATGGGCCGCCTTGCCGCGGACCCGCAGCTGCGCCAGACTACGACGGGCAAGAACGTTGCGTCGTTCCGCATCGCCTGTGATCGCGGACGCCGTGACGCCAACGGCCAGAGTCAGGCTGACTGGCTGGATGTTGTCGCCTGGGACCGCACGGCAGAGTTTGTCTGCAAGTATTTCCAGAAGGGTTCTCTGATCGCCATTGACGGCCGTCTGCAGAGCCGCAGCTATCAGGACAAGAACGGCAACAACCGCACCGCGATTGAGATCGTGGCCAACAACGTCAACTTTGCCGCTCCCAAATCCGCAAACGCCGCACCGATGGGTGATGCCGGTTACGGCGCACCCACGGCAGCCCCCGCTCCCCGTCCCGCTGCACAGGCCGCCCCTGCGCCGAGCTATTCTGCCGGCAGCAATGACGACTTTGCACTGATCGAGGATGAGGGCGACCTGCCGTTCTAAAATCGAAAGTATCATTCTAACAAGGAGGTTTCCACAATGGCTATGGATCGTTCTTCTCGTCCGATGCATCGTGGCCGCAAGAAGGTTTGCTCCTTCTGCGTTGACCGCGTCGAGCACATCGATTACAAGGATCTGCCCCGCCTGCGCAAGTACGTGAGCGAGCGCGCCAAGATCATTCCCCGCCGTGTTACCGGTACCTGCGCTTTCCATCAGCGTGAGCTGACGGTTGCCATCAAGCGTGCCCGCTACATGGCTCTGATGCCCTACGTCAGCGACTAATCTCGCCGCGTCGGCATTGCCTGAAATGCACTGAAAAAGAGCAGTCTCTTGCGAGACTGCTCTTTTTTGTTTTGCTTCGCCTTCCCCCTTGGGGCTGCGCCCGCAGGCGCGTGTCGGAGCGCAACCGCCGAAGGCGGCTCTTAGCGCGTAGACTGAAAGGCGGCCCCGCAGGGCCGGATGAGGGGCGGCGTTCCTGTGGTCATCCGTTAGCGGGGTATCACGGAAAACCTGCCCCGCATCAGTCACCTTCGGTGACAGCTTCCCCCTCAGGGGAAGCCGAATTGCTTTCTGCCGCATTCCCCGTCTGCGCCACCAGCGTGTCATCCCGCTCCCCGGCGATGCTGACGATGACAGTCACATTCTCGGTGTTTATCTTCGTTCCGGCCTTGTAGTCGGTGCTCGCCACACAGCCCGCGGCCATCGTACCGTCGTTATCCACCATGACCATCTTGTACTGGATGCCCAGCGCGTCCAGCTTTTTGCTGGCATTGGCCTGGGTAAAGCCGATGATGTCCGGCATCTCCACAAGGCTCGGGCCGCTGCTGACCGTGATCTGGATGATTTGGTCGTCCATCAGCTTCTCTGTGCCTGCAGGCGGGTCTTGGCTGATGACGACGCCCTGCGCCACCGTGTCGGACGGCTGCTCCACCATCACGATGCGGAAACCGTCGTAGGCAGAGTTACCCTTGATGTCAGTAGTGTAGCGCAGGCCGACCAGGTTCGGAACAGTCTCGGCGGTGGTCTCCCCCGCCGTGCCGGCTGCTGTCGGCTGCGGCGTTGCGGCAGGGGTGCTGTCAGCCTTGCTGCCGCCTATCAGGCTCCAGAGCAGCAGCACGACCAGCACAAAGATGACGACGAGCGACACGGCCATGATCTTGCGGGTGCTGATCTGGTTGTCGCCCTTCTCAAACATCGCGTTTGCGACATTCGGGTCGGTCAGGGCACTCATCAGCTCGGGCACGGTCTGCATCCGCTTGGCGGGGTCCAGCCGCAGCGCGCAGGCCAGCACCTGCGAGAACCATGTAGGCACACCCGCCTCGAGGCTGTGCGCCGACTCGAGGCTGTCCCGCACCTTGCGCTGGGGCGCGGCGACGGGCGTCTGCCCTGTGACCATCCTGTAGCAGACCGCGGCCAGCGCGTAAACATCGGTGTAGCGCCCGCTGAACTCGGCGGCAGAGTACTGCTCCGGCGCGGCGTAGCCCGGGTAGAGCTGGCTCTTCAGCTCGCTGCCGCCGGTGCGCAGCGCCAGCGTGCCGTAACCGGTCAGGCGGGCCGTGCCGTCGATGGGCAGCACGATGTTGTCCGGGCAGATGCCGCGGTGGATCAGCCCCGACTTGTGCAGCAGGGCCACGCCCTCCATGATGGGCTGCAGCAGCGTGCGGGCCTCGGCGGGGGTCAGCGTGCGGCTGCGCAGGTGCAGGTAATGCGACAGGGTCATGCCCTTCTCGCTCTCCTCCACGGCGTAGACCGTGTTGTTTTCCTCCATAACGTCCAGAATCGTAGACAGGCCGGTGGCCGGGGTCAGGTTTTTCAGGTCGTCGTACAGGTCCTTGAAGTCCATCCGGCTCGTCTTGAACAGGACCTCCTTCTCCTCCTTGGGCATCAGCGCACCGTCGGCGCTGCGGCCATTGCAGAGTGTGACCGGGAAATATTCCTTGATGAGGACGAATTTCTTTTCGTCGTTCAGCACGCCGCGGTAGGCAAGACCGTCACCATCGGCGCTCAAATAGGTGCCCACCGTGTACCTGCCGCCCAGCTGGGTGCCCAGAGGCAGCGCGCCCTCGGGGTTGCGGTTTTCCAGCGAACGCCCGCAGTGGGGGCACTCGCCGCGGTACCCGCCATCCAGCGGCTGCAGGCAGTGCGGGCAAAGGAGTTTTGGCATAGTAACGCTCCTTTTCAATTAAAAACATGCTTATAGGGGCCGGACATGTCCGGCCCTGAACTTTGCGGCAGCCCAAAAATCTCGGGTCATTTCTACGCTGCGGGCCGGGCATGCCCGGCCCCTACCGTTCTGCCGTACAAAAAAAGAGAGCAAAAGTCGCCCTTCACTCTCTTTTGGCATTCTTGTGGTTTAGCGATCCAGGTCTTCCTCGTTCTCGAGGGTGTGCCAGGCGTTCTGGACATCATCATCGTCGTCCAGGGCGTCCAGCAGCTTGCCCATCTGGACGAGCTGATCGGGGTCGGTCAGCACGGTGGTGGTGGAAGGCACCTGCGCCACGTCGGCGGAGATGAACTTGTAGCCCTTCTTTTCCAGCGCGTCGCAGACGGCAGTGAAGTTCTCGGGGCTGGTGGTGACCTCGGCGGCGTCCTCGCCTGCATCGAAGTCATCGGCACCGGCGTCCAGCGCATCCATCATCAGCTCATCGGGGTCCTTGTCCTCGAGATCGACGACGATGACGCCCTTCTGGGTGAACATGAAGCCAACGCAGCCCATCTGGCCCAGGTTGCCGCCGAACTTGTCAAAGTAATGGCGCATATTGGCCGCGGTGCGGTTGCGGTTGTCGGTCAGGGTCTCGACCATGACGGCGATGCCGCCGGGGCCGTAACCCTCATAGGTGATTGCCTCATACTCGGTCTTGTCGCCGCCCTCGGCGCGCTTGATAATGCGCTGGATGTTATCGTTGGGCACGCTGTTGGCCTTGGCCTTGGCAATCAGAGCCGCCAGCTTGGAGTTGGAAGCGGGGTTGCCGCCGCCCTCCTTAACGGCCACGGCGATCTCGCGGCCGATCTTAGTGAAAACCTTGGCGCGGGCGCCGTCGGTCTTTTCCTTTTTACGCTTGATGTTATTCCATTTGCTATGTCCGGACATGGAAAAATCCCCCTAATTTGTATTCACACAGGCAACGGCATTGCAGCCGATAATTACCAGTAAATTATTATAGCACAACAAATCGTTCTTTTCAAGAGGGGCCGCCCGCTTTATTGCAGATTGCGCAGGCCCTTCGGGTAATGGTTTTTGATGCGTCCGCCGCTGACCTTGCCGCCGCCGAGCGGGAACCCGTCTACGAGCACGGCGCACCAGCCGTTTTGCGCGGTGGCGGCGTCGATCTCCTCGCCCCGCAGCCAAGCGGCGGTGCGCGGGTCGGTCAGCGTCAGCTCCTCGCGGTTCGTGCACTGTGCACCGTAGGCCATGAAAAGCGCATGGGCGGGCTGGAACCGCTTTTTCAGCACGCTGCCCACCAGAACGCCGCCGCGCACGACGCGCAGCTTCGCGGTGTTCAGCGTCTCGCTGCCCGGCGCGGGCAGCAGCAGCCACTCCCCCGCCCCGGCCAGCGGGCGGGAAGCCAGCGCCGGGAAATAGGTTTTGGCAAAATCGAGCCACTCTGCCGGGGCTTTCAGCGCCTTGGGCGGCTTGCCCTTCGGCGGGGTGGGCGCGTCGGCGTCGGCTGCCTTTTGCAGCTTCGCCATAAAGTGGCCCTCGCCGCCGTCGGCGGGCCAGATGCGGCGGGTGTATCCGGCGCGGAAATCCGGGTAGTCAGGGGCGCGGTTGGCCTCGCCCGGGCGGCCAAAGCCGCAGCCGGACAGGTCGCAGAGCGTGAACGCGGGGTGCTTTGCGAGGAAAGCCGCGATCTGTCCCTCGTCCTCCGCCGGGGCAAATGTGCAGGTCGAGTAGACGAGCACGCCGCCCGGAGCCAGCAGCGCCGCCGCGTTTTCGAGAATTTCGGCCCCCAGCTCCGCACAGTGCGCCACTAAGGCGTTATTGTGCTGGGCGGCAGCGACGGCCTCCTTGCGGAACATACCCTCGCCCGAGCAGGGCGCGTCGACGAGCACCCGGTCAAACTGCCCGGGCATCGCCGCGGCCAGGCGGGCGGTGTCCTCGTTCGTGATGACGGCGTTCGTCACGCCCATTCGCTCGAGATTCTGGCGCAGAATTTCAGCGCGGGCGGCGACGAATTCATTGGCCAGCAGCAGGCCCTGCCCCTGCAGAGCCGCCGCCAGCTGGCTGGTCTTGCCTCCCGGCGCGGCGCAGAGGTCGGCCACCCGCATACCGGGCTGCACGTCCAGCAGCGCAGCGGGGGCCGAGGCACTCGGCTCCTGTGCATAGAGCACGCCCGCGTGGTGCCAGGCGTGCCGCCCCGGGCGGAAGTCCGCCGCCGTCGTAAAGGCCGTGGGGCAGAATGGGGACGGCTTTGCGTCAAAGTCCGCATGTTGCGCGAACCATTCCGGCGTGCAGCGCAGCGCGTTGACCGTTACGCCGCGGGCAGGCTGCGGCGTGGCGTAGGCGTACAGCTCGTCAAAGCGCGCCCCCAGCAGTGCCCGCTCCCGCGCGGTAAAATCCTGTGGAAATTCCATAGCAGCCCCCTCTGCATAAAAAAGCCATGGGCGGGCAAACTACCTTTGCAGTCCGAAAACGACTGTAGATCGTTTTTACTTGCGAAAGGAGCTTACCACCTATGGCTAAGAATCAGACTAACAATTCGACGAACCGCACGACCAATCGCACGACGGACACGACCCAGAAAACCACGAACCGTACCCAGCAGAAAACCACCAACCGCACCACCAACACCACCGACAGCAAGAACTACAAGTGAGGCGGGTTTCCTAAGGCTTCCCCCCTTGGGGGGAAGCTGCCGCCCGCAGGCGGCTGATGAGGGGCGGCCTTGCCACTACAACCCGTTACCGGGCAAATTGCGGAGGCTTTTCCCTCATCCGCCCTCGGGCGGGGCCTCGGCCGCCTTCCCCCTCGGGGGAAGGCTTTTTACTTATTACTCCGGCTTATACCCGTCCCACATCGCGTTGAACAATTCCTCAATGCGGTCGTTCCTGCCTTGCAGGTACAGCCAGCCCAGCAGGCACTCAAAGCCGGTGGAGGCGCGGTACTCCTGCACGGTGGCGTGCTTGGCGACAGTGGCCTTGCTGGCGTTTTTGCCGCGGCGCAGCACGGCGGCCTCGGCGTCGGTCAGCATCGGCTCGATGATGTCCAGCTCCAGATTCTGCGCGTGGGCGCTGACGTAATGCGTCGCCACGGTATGCAGACGATTGGGCTGCAGGCGCGTCGTGCCCACCAGGCGGGCGCGGACGAGCAGCTCCAGCACGGCGTCGCCCACAAAGGCCAGCGCCAGCGGCGACATTTCGTGAATGTCGACTTCGGATTTTTGTGTAAACAGCATATTTTCTACTACTTAGTACAGATAATCGAATTCGTACTCGCCGATCTTGATCGTGTCCTCTTCCTCAACGCCCTGGGCGACCAGCTCGTCCAGAATGCCGGAATCACCCAGCTGCGTCTGGAAATACTGCAGGCTCTCGTAGTCCTCGACGTTCGTACCGGCGAGGATACGCTCCAGCCACGGGGCATCGACGGTGAACTCGTGGTCGCCGGTGCGCTCCACCGTGAACGGACGGGTCGGCTGGGCGTTCTTGTCGGGGCGCTTGTACTCGGCCTCATAGACCTTGACCGGGGGCAGATCCTTCAGGCGGTTGTAGACCAGCGCGGGCAGGTTGTCCACACCCTGACGGGTCGCCGCGGAGATGGCCAGGAAGGTCAGACCCTTGGCCTCGACGTACTGCTTGAACTCCTCGACCTGCTCGGGGCTTGCAATGTCGCACTTGTTGCCCAGCACGATCTGCGGACGGTCCGCCAGCTCGGCACTGAACCCGGCCAGCTCGTGGTTGATCTGCTCAAAGTCCGCCTTGGGGTCGCGCCCCTCGCAGCCGGAGACATCAACGACGTGCAGCAGCAGGCGGCAGCGCTCAACATGGCGCAGGAAGTCGTGGCCGAGGCCGACGCCCTCTGCAGCACCCTCGATCAGACCGGGGATGTCGGCGCAGACAAAGCTCTGCTCCGGGCCGACGCGGACGACGCCCAGCACGGGGGTCAGCGTCGTGAAGTGGTAGTTGGCGATCTTGGGACGCGCGGCAGAAATAATGCTGATGAGCGTCGATTTGCCGACGTTCGGGAAGCCGATCAGGCCCACGTCCGCAATGACCTTCAGCTCGAGCTTGAGGTGCATATCCTCGCCGGGCAGACCGGGCTTGGCAAACTTGGGGATCTGGCGGGTCGGGGTCGCAAAATGGCTGTTGCCCCAGCCGCCGCGTCCGCCCCTGGCCACGACAACAGGCTCACTGCCCGTCAGATCGGCCACGACGAGGTCGGTCTCGGCCTCCTTCAGCACGGTGCCGCGGGGCACGCGGATGACCAGGTCGTCACCGTCTGCGCCGCTCATCCGCTTGGCACGGCCATTCTCGCCGTCGGGCGCGGTGTACTTGCGCTTGTAGCGGAAGTCCATCAGGGTGGACAGGTTGTCGTCGGCCACAAAGATGATGTCGCCGCCGCGCCCGCCGTCACCGCCGTCGGGGCCGCCCGCCGCCACGAATTTTTCGCGGTGGAACGTCACCGCACCGTCGCCGCCCTTGCCGGCGTGCAGCCAGATCGTGGCGGTATCAATAAAATTACTGGTTGCCATGTGGTACCTCATTTACAATAAATTACAAAAAACGAGCGAGCCGCAAAGGCCCGCCCGTACCGGTTTTTTTACTGCTTGACCGTGCAGCGCTTGCGGTCACGGCCCATGCGCTCGAAGTGAACGCGGCCATCGACCAGAGCGAACAGGGTGTCATCGCTGCCGATGCCGACGCCCTCACCCGGATGGATGTGGGTGCCGCGCTGACGGACCAGGATGTTGCCGGCCAGAACAAACTGACCGTCGCCGCGCTTGACGCCGAGGCGCTTGGACTCGGAATCACGACCGTTCTTGGTAGAACCTACGCCTTTTTTATGTGCCATTGTGATTTACCTCCTTAGCCGTTGATCGCGGTGATTTCCACCTTGGTGTAAGGCTGACGATGACCCTTGCGGACCATGCTGCCCTTCTTGGGACGATAGGTCAGGATGTTGAGCTTCTTGCCCTTGCCGGTCTTGACGACCTTGGCAACAACGGAAGCGCCCTCAACAACGGGAGCGCCGACCTTGACGGAGCCCTCCTCGCCAACGGCGAGAACCTGATCGAAGGTGACTTCGCTGTTGTCCTCAGCGTTCAGCTTCTCGACGTAGACGACGTCGCCGATCTTAACGCTGTACTGCTTGCCACCGGTTTTGATAACTGCGTACATAGTGGATAACCTCTTTCAATAAGTCTCGCTGGTCTGTAGGGCGTTGCACCGATAAAAGCACACACTTATAGAGCCCATACCATGCGGCTCTAGTATCATACCATATAGGAGCAGGGCTTGTCAAGGGGTTTTCGGGCGTGGGAAGGTTAAAATTTCAGAATTTCTTTTGCCTTCCCCCCCTGGGGGGGAAGGTGGCCCCGCAGGGCCGGATGAGAGGCAAGTCTGCGGTTATATCCCATCAGTGGGCTGCAATGGCAAGGTTGCCCCTCATCAGTCCGCTTCGCGGACAGCTTCCCCCAAGGGGGAAGCCTTTATTAGCGGCCCTGCCGCTCTGCCGCCTCCACCGTGTTCAGCATGAGCATGGCGCGGGTCATGGGGCCGACGCCGCCGGGGACGGGGGTGATGTAGGCGGCCTTTTCGGCAGCCTCGGCAAAGTTCACATCCCCGTGCAGCTTGCCGTCCGCACCGCGGTTGATGCCCACATCAATGACGACGGCACCGGGCTTGACCATGTCGCCGGTCACAAAGCCCTCGCGGCCCACGGCGGCCACGAGAATATCCGCGGCGGCGCAGACTTCTTTCAGGTTCTTCGTCCTGGAGTGGCAGATCGTGACCGTGGCATTCTTCGCCAGCAGCAGCAGCGCCGCGGGCTTGCCCACGATGTTCGAGCGGCCAATGACGACGGCGTTCTTGCCCGCAATGTCGGTGCCCGTGGACTCGATCATGCGGATGCAGCCTGCCGGGGTGCAGGGCAGGTAGCACGGCTCGCCGATCTGCATACGGCCCACGTTGACGGGCGAGAAGCCGTCCACGTCCTTCTCGGGCGGGATAGCGTCGATGACAGCCTTCTCGTCGATCTGGGCGGGCAGCGGCAGCTGCACCAGAATGCCGTGCACAGCGGAGTCATCCACCAGCTTCTTCACCTCGGCCAGCAGGGCGTCCTGCGTGGTGTCGGCGGGCAGGTTGATGCTGCGGCTCTCGATGCCGCACTGCGCACAGTCGTTGATCTTGCCGCGGACGTAGACCTGGCTGGCGGGGTTCTCGCCCACCAGAATGACCGCCAGGCAGGGGTTGATGCCCTGCGCTTTCAGCGCTTTGACCTTTTCTGTGGCCTCGGCCTTCGTGGCGGCGGCCAATGCCTTGCCGTCAATGACAGTTGCTCCCATGATAGTTCCCTCTTTCAAATGTATTTTTTGTCCGCCGGGGCGGGCAAAACGGTGTCGGGTCTTACACCAGCAGCGCCTATCGCCGCGCTGCAAAGCGTTTGTTTATTCCTTCGGCGTCTCGATCTCCTCGATCTCGACCTCACTCAAATCCAGCGCATCCAGACGCGCATTCATGGCATCGGTGGCCTTGACAAACTCAGCGTGGGGTGCGCCGACGGGCAGGGAGTCCGCCGTGAAGCGGTCCCCTGCCTCGGCCTGCTTTTTCAGGTCCTTCACAGCCAGCGGCACCATGAGCTGCTTGCCCTTGGCATTGCGCAGACCGATGACCATAAGCGCGGCGGCCACGATAACCGACCCAATCGCCACCAGCTGGCTGGCGCGCAGACCGGTATTGCCGATCAGCAGCGAGTCGGTGCGCAGCCCCTCGATCCAGGCGCGGCCCAAGCCGTACCAGATGATATAGCCCAGGAAGATTTGTCCGTTGAACCGCCGTTTTTTGTAAAACGAAGCCAGCACGGCGAAGCCAACCAGACACCAGATGCTCTCATACAAAAACGTCGGGTGCACCGGCGCGGCGGGGTCCACGGTCACGCCCGCGGGCAGCGTGACCTGCACGGATTTGAGATACGCCTCCGTGCCCTCGCTGTACATGCCCCAGGGCAGCGTCGTGTTTGTACCGAAGGCCTCCTGATTGACGAAGTTGCCCCAGCGGCCAATGCCCTGCCCGATCAGAAAGCCCAGCGACACCAGGTCAAACAACGGCAGCAGCGGCACCTTGCGCCATTTGGCGGCCAGGGCGCCGAACACAAACGCGCCGATGACCGCGCCATAGATGGCGATGCCGCCCTTGCGGATGTCGATCATCTCCCAGAGGCTTTGATACGCAAAGGGTGCCATAGCTACGTAATAAATACGGGCACAGACGATGGCCATGACCGTGCCGATGGCCACAACGTCCACCAGACGGTCCGAGTCGATGCCGTAGTCCACGGCATTGCGGAAGGCGTAGAGCATCGCCAGCAGCATGCCCGCCGCGATGATGACGCCGTACCAGTAAATGTTGAACCCGCCGATGGCCAGCGCCACGCGGTTGACCGTCAGATCCAGGCCCAACCCGGGAAATTGCACATGATAGACCATTTTCAACTTAACCTCGTTATTTTTCTGCCGGGTCGATCTGCACGTAGGCGCGGTTTTCCTCCCGCAGGGCCGTCTGCAGCAGGGCGTTGGCGTCCTCCACGGTCAGCGCAGCCAGCGCGGCGATCTCGTCCGCCAGCGTGCGGCCCTTCAGGCAGGCCGCGGCGGCCTCCTCGGCGGCATCGTCCACGGCCTCCACGTCGCCCAGCAGCTCGCCGTACATCTGGTTTTTCACAAGCATAAAGACCTCGGGATCAACGCCCTCGCGGCGCATCCGCTCGATCTCCTCCTGTAAAAGGTCCACGACCTGGCGCGGGGTGTCGCTCTCGCCGGTAAAGGCCACAGTGCAGGCGCCGCGCACGGCGATAAAGTCACCGGAGAACTCGGGGTTGACCAGCGCTTCATCGTACAGACGGCGGTAGAGCTTCGTCAGGCCGCCGACGACCAGATCGCCCAGCATGTCCAGCAGCAGCTCGCGCTTCAGGTCACCCTCGGCCAGCGGCTCCTCGCGGTAGGCCACGCCGAAGCAGGGCTTCGTGACAGGCATCGTGAAGAACGCTTCCTTGTGGGGCAGCGGGCCGGTCTGCGCCGGGATGTCCCACTCGACCTCATGCGGGGCGCGGGCGCGGTACAAGCCGTTGCGCTTGCAGGCGTCCACAGCCTGCGCCAGCGTGATCTTGCCCGCGACGCTCAGCACCATATTGGACGGCGCGTAGAACCCCCTGGTGCAGCTGTAGAGCATCTGGGGCGTCAGCTCGGCAATGCTCTCCACCGTGCCCGCGATGTCGTCGCGCAGCGGGTGGTCGGCGTAGAGGCAGCGGAACAGCGCGTTCAGCAGCCGCCAGTCGGGGCTGTCGTCGTACATTTTGATCTCCTGCCCGATGATGCCCTGCTCCTTGGCAATCGTGGCCTTGGTGAACCACGGCTTACCGACCATGCCCAGCAGAATGTCAAGGTTCTCGTCAATTTTCTGGGTCGCCGAGAACAGGTAGCAGGTGCGGTCATAGCTGGTAAAGGCGTTGGCCGACGCGCCGGTCTTGGCGTAGAAGGTGAAGGAGTCGCCCTTGGGCGTCTCGCACATTTTGTGCTCCAGGAAATGCGCCGTACCGGCGGGCAGTGTGATCTGTTTGCCGTCCAGCCTGAACGCGCGGTGGACGGAGCCAAAGCCCGTGGCGTAAATCGCGTGGACGCTGCTGTAGCCCGGCATCGTGCGGCAGAGCACAGTCAGGCCGCTGGGCAGCACGACGCTTTCACAGCTGACGGCGGCAGCGGCGCGCGCCTGGGCAGCGGCGAAGCTCTCGTGATCGTTATTCAACATCCTCGCTGCCTCCCTTCCCCTGCGTGCCCGGCTCGGCGGTCACGGCGTAGCAGACCGAATAGCTGTAGCTCTGCAGCGTCTGGCGCACCTCGTCCAAGCTGACGGCGCTGGTCAGCACCTTGCCGTACTCCGGCGGGTAGAGCGGCTCGCCGCGTGTGATCTGGCCGTAGTACCAGTTTTCCAGCGCGGCCAGACTGTCGCCGAGGGCGTCCATGCTGGACAAAAGACCACGGCGGCAGTCGTCCACTTCTTCCTGGGTGATGGGGCCGTTTTTCAGGCCCTCCAGCTCGGCAATGATGGCGGCCTCGGCCTGCTGCTCCTTGCCCGGCTCGACGCCGGAGTCGATCATCATGACGCCGGTGGCGCGCTGGGCGGCAGAACCGCAGTAGTAGCAAAGGGACTGTTTCTCGCGCACGTTGCGGAACAAACGGCTGGTGGCAGAGCCGCCCAGCACGCTCATGGCAACGCGCAGGATGCTGACACTGGGCGGGTTGGGGTTGGCCTCTCCCGTGGTGAACAGCATACAGAGCTTGGCCTGGGTCAGGCCGGGGATCTCCTCTTTAAAATGGCGCAGCGGCGTGGCGGGCATGGCGACGGGCGCGGCAAACGGGCGCGGGTCACGGCGGATGCCGTCGAGCTTTTTCAGCAGCATATCGGCCACGCGGGCCTCATCGACGCCCTGCACCATCACGTCGATGTACGCGGTGGAGAGGATGCGGTCATACTCGGCCTTGAGGCTCTGCGGCGTCACATGGACAAGCTCGCCGGGGTAGCCGCCCAGCTCGATGCCCGCGGGGGTGTCGCCGTAGAATTTGCGGCGGGCCTGCCGCACGCAGTAGAGACGCTTCGAGTTGAACTCGGCCTCAAGGCGGCGGGCCTGGGTCTCGGTCTCGATGCGCACGGCCTCGGGGTCGAACGCGCCGTCCACGAGATACGGGTCAAAGATCGTGCCGAACACAATGTCGGCGTAGGCGGCGGTCAGGTTCTCCCCCGCCAGCGCGTAAGCGTCCTTGATGCCGCATATATCGGCGGAGAGCACGCGGTCCGTGCCCGCGCTGGCCAGGTCAACGCCGAGGTCCGCGCCGTACAGCTCGGCCAGGCGGCGGGACAGCGCGGTCATATCGGGGCAGGCCGCGTAGCCGCGTTCCAGCACAAGGGCCAGCACCGCGGCGTCGGTGGCAGATTCCCGCTTTGCCGGAAAGCGCAGATGCAGCGTGATGCGGCAGCGGTTGAATTTAGAAGCATCCAGCGTTGTAATGCAAACGCCGGGCGCGAGTTGTTTACGTTCCAAATCGTTATTCCTTTCAAACATCAATAGATATTAGTATTATACCGCTTTAGCGACGTAAAGTAAATAAAAAACTTGCAACAGATGGGGTAGATTGTTTATAATAGAGTCTGGAATCGCCGCTTTGTAGGGGGCGGTGTCCCCGACGTCCCGCGGGTGGGCAGACACCTGCCGGGTGGTTTGTAGGGCGGCCAGCCCTCTGGCCGCCAAACCCCCTCCCTACAAAACGAATTTTAAAGGGGCACCTGCCGTAAATTTGCGGGCCGGGCATGCCCGGCCCCTACAGAGCAATTCTATATAAAGAGGTATACTATATGAACACTTTCACCCTGAAAGGCACCTTCCTCGACACCCCCGCCCCGGACACCTTCCGCGTCCGCGAGGGCTATCTGCTGTGTGAAAACGGCCTGTGCGCCGGATTCAGCGAGACTGCCCCCGCCGGGGTGGAAGTTCTCGACTATACGGGTAAAATCATCACGCCGGGTCTTGTGGACCTGCATCTGCACGCGCCGCAGTACAGCTATTGCGGCACGGCAATGGATCTGGAGCTGCTGGACTGGCTGCAGCAGTACACCTACCCCGAGGAAGCCCACTACGCCGACCCGGCCTACGCCAGGCTGGGCTACTCCTATTTTGTGCGCGACCTGAAAAACAGCGCCACAACGCGCGCCTGCATCTTTGCGACGCTGCACACCGACGCAACGCTCGAACTGATGCACCAGCTGCGCGGCGCGGGGCTTTCCGCCTTTGTCGGCAAGCTGGGTATGGACCGCAACAGCCCTGACAGCTACCGTGAGCCGTCCGCCGCCGCGGGTCTGGCCGAGACGCGCCGCTGGCTGGATACCTGCCGCGCCGAAAACACCCTGCACGCGGGCCCGGTGCGCCCGATGATCACGCCGCGCTTCACCCCCAGCACGGGTGACGAGTATATGCGCGGTCTCGGCGAACTGGCCAGAGAATACAACGTACCTGCGCAGAGTCATCTGTCCGAGAATCCGGGTGAGATCGCGTGGGTCGCCGAGCTGTGCCCCGGCACAAAATTCTACGGCGAGAGCTACAGCCGGTACGGCCTGTTCGGCGGCGGCGTGCCCACCGTCATGGCGCACTGCATCTACAGCCCCGATGACGAGGCCGCGCTGATGAAGCAGAACCGCGTCATGATCGCCCACTGCCCCACCAGCAACGAGAATGTCATTGCGGGCATTGCCCCCGCGGCGCACTACCTGCGCGGCGGCTGGCGCGTCGGCCTGGGCAGCGACGTGGCCGGCGGTCAGACGCTGGACCTGTTCACGGTCATGGCTACCGCCGTGCAGGTCAGCAAGCTGCGCTGGCGGTATATCGACCAGAGTGAAAAGCCGCTGACGATGGTGGAGGCGCTGTATATGGCGACTGTCGGCGGCGGAGATTTCTGGGCCGATTTTGGCGAGAAGGTCGGCCTGTTTGAGGACGGCTATGCGTTTGACGCGCTGGTGCTGGATGATGACCCGCTTAAAAATATGCGGGCGTTCAGCGCTGCGGAGCGTTTGGAGCGGTATGCGTACCTTGGCAAGGGTAAGCTGACGGCGAAGTTTGCAGCAGGTGAGAAGCTTTTGTAATAGCAGGAAGCGGGCCGCGCGTCAGCAAGGCCGGAAGGGTTCTGCCCGTTTACCCTAACAACAACGTCCCCCGTGCACCATCGTGTGCACGGGGGACGACCCATTTCCCTCTATATAAGACCTTACAATCAGTTGATGAATGCGTCATGGATGGCGGCAACTGCCTTGTCGGCGTCGGCCTCGTCGATGATGACGCTGATCTTGATCTCACTGGTGGAGATCATCTTGATGTTGATGTTCTGGTTGAACAGGGCCTCGAACATCGTGGAGGCCACGCCGGAGTGGCTCTGCATACCCGCGCCGACGATGGAGACCTTCGCGCAGGTCTTGTCAACGGTGATGTCGCCGCCGCCGATGCGGTGCGTGGCGTTTTTCAGCGCGGCAACGGCGCTCTCGGCGTCGCCCAGGGGCACGGTGAAGCTCATGTCCTTCTTGCCGTCACGGCCCGTGGTCTGCAGAATGATGTCAACGTTGATGTTCTTCTGGGCCAGCAGGCTGAAAATTTTGAACGACATACCGGGCACATCCGGCACGTCCTTCACGGTCAAAACGGCGACGTCGGTGTCCTTTGCAACACCCTTGATGAGCATACCTTCCACTTTGGTCTCCTCCTTAACAACGGTGCCGGGCACCGGATTGATGCTGGAGATGACCTCCAGCTCGACATTGTACTTTTTGGCCAGCTCGACGCTGCGGTTGTTCAACACCTGCGCGCCCAGGGACGCCAGCTCGAGCATCTCGTCAAACGTGATCTCCTTGAGCTTGGTTGCCTTGGGGATCTTGCGCGGGTCTGCGGTGTAGACGCCCTCGACGTCGGTGAAGATCTGGCAGCGGTCCGCGTGCAGCGCAGCGGCCAGCGCCACGGCGGAGGTATCGCTGCCGCCGCGGCCCAGCGTCGTGATGTCGTCGGAGCGGTTCAGGCCCTGGAAGCCTGCCACGACGACCACACGGTTGCGCGCCAGTTCACTCTCGACACGCTCGGTGTCCAGGCGCTTGATGCGCGCCTTGGAGTAGGCGCGGTCTGTGTTGAAGCCCGCCTGCCAGCCCGTCAGGCTGATAGCGGAGACGCCCAGCTCCTGCAAAGCCATCGTCAGCAGGGAAATCGAAATCTCCTCGCCTGCGGCCAGCAGCATATCCATCTCGCGGTGGGACGGGTCGGAGGTGATCTCCGCCGCCTTGGCGATCAGGTCGTCGGTGGTGTCGCCCTGCGCCGAGACGACCACGACAACGTCGTTGCCGGCGTTGCGGGTGTTCATGACGATGCGCGCCACGTTGAAGATGCGATCCCGGTCCTTGACCGAGGAGCCGCCGAATTTTTGTACGATCAAGCCCATTGGTGTACTCTCTCCCCTGTTCCTGTATCAGCTCACCACTGCGCCGACGTTGTCGGCCAGCAGACGATGCACGGTAAAATGGTGCAGCGGGCTGTCCGCAGCCAGCGCTGCCTCTGCGCGGGTGAAAAACTCGGTGTCGTCCTTGTGCACAACGGCCATGATGGTCGGCCCGGCGCCCGAGATGTAAACGGCCTGCGCACCCAGGTCCTGCGCCAGCTCAAAGACGTCGTCGCCGCCCTCGATCAGCGGCAGGCGGTACTTCTGGTGCAGCACGTCCTTGGTCGCCACACCCAGCAGCGCGTAGTTGCCCTCGCAGAAGGCCGCCGTGGCCAGCGCTGCGCGGGACAGGTTGTAGACGGCATCCTTATGGCTGACCATGGCGGGCAGCGCCGCGCGCGCCTTGCTGGTCAGCAGGCGGAAGTCCGGCACAAACGCCGCAAACGCCAGCTCGGGGTCAATGTCCTTCTTGACGCTGTAGACCTGGCCCTCGTCGATGACGCTGGTCACAAAGCCGCCCAGCATGGCGGGGGCGACGTTGTCGGGATGGCCCTCGATGGCCGTCGCCAGCGTCAGCATCTGGCGCTCGGTCAGCTTGTCGCCCAGCAGGGCGTTCGCGCCCATGATGCCCGCCACGATGCAGGCCGAGCTGGACCCGAGGCCGCGCGCCATCGGGATGTCGTTGCGCTGGGTGATGCGCAGACCCTTCAGCGGGATGCCCAGCTGGTCATAGACGACCCGGGCCGAGCGGTAGACCAGGTTGTTGCTGCCCGCCGGGACGTGGGTCCCATCGACGGACGAAATCTGAATGCGGTCCGATTCCTCAAACGTAAAGACGTTGTGCATCGAAACGGCCAGACCCAGCGAGTCAAACCCGGCGCCGACGTTGGCGCTGGTGGCCGGGACGGTTACAGTTACCATATACCCAGCCCTCCTCTCAGTCTTCCAGCTTCTTCATGGCCAGCGCGACCTTGCCGCCCAGCACTTCGATTTTCTCCGTGACAGCGGCAATATCCGCAGACGTGGCGGCATCGACCAGATAGGCGGCCTCGCCGTTGTCCTCAAAGACCACATGGCCCGCACCGGCCACGCTGGGCAGCAGCACCGCCGCCACACCGGTCACGCGCAGATACCACGGATAGGTGTTCCTGTCCGCGAGCATACCCTCCGGCTTCTCGGCGGGCTTCCAGAACAGCGAGTCGTGTACCTTGACGCCCTCTTTCAAAGCGTCAATGACGTCGGCCACAACGGCGCTGGCGGTGGGCAGCTTGCCCGCGCCCTTGCCGTAGAACACGACGTCGCCGAGCATATCGCCCTTCATCAAAACGGCGTTGAACACGTCATCGACGCCCGCCAGCTGGTTCGAGTTGGAGACGAGCATCGGCTCGACGCCCGCGGCCATCTGACCGTCCCCGCCCTCGTTGTACCAGGCGATCAGCTTGATGGTGCTGTCGAGCTTTTCGGCGGCCTTGATGTCAGCAACGGTGATGTCGCGGATGCCGCGGGTCGGGATGTTGTCCGGGTAGACGTGATGCCCGCAGGCGAGGCTGGCCAGAATGGCGATCTTGCGGCAGGCATCGCGGCCATCTACATCGTCGCCGGGGTCCTTCGTCTCGGCGTAGCCGAGCTGCTGGGCAATTTTCAGGGCCTCGTCAAAGCCCATGTTCTCGCGCTTCATCTTCGTCAGCATGAAGTTCGTCGTGCCGTTGACGATGCCGCGGATGCTGCTGATATGGTTGGCGGCCAGGCACTGGTGCATCGGGGTGATGATCGGCGTGCCGCCGCCGACGCTGGCCTCAAACAGGAAGGCCGCGCTGTGCTCTTTGGCAAGGGCCAGCAGCTCTGCGCCGTAGGTCGCGACCATCTCCTTGTTGGAGGTGCAGACGCTGCGCCCGCTCTCGAGGCACCGGCGCACATACGGGTAGGCAAATTTTGTGCCGCCAATGGTCTCGACGACGACCTTGATTTCGGGGTCATTCAGGATCGTGTCGATGGATTTCGTAAAAAGCGCGGCATCCGGAGAACCGGAAAAGTCCCGCACATCCAGGATATATTTGACCTCGACGGGCTCACCGGCGCGGCGGGCGATGGAGGCCGCATTGCGGCGGCAGACCTCCAGCACACCGGAGCCGACCGTGCCGAAGCCCATGATTGCGATTTTAGCCATTGGAAAAATCCCCCTATTCTTACACTCGGTATATGCTCTGTAGGGGCCGGGCATGCCCGGCCCGCGGCTTTCCCGCGATAGAGCTATTCCGGCAAGGCTGCGGGCGAGGCATACCTCGCCCCTACCCTGCGGTCACGCGCCTCTGTGGATCTCCACCACGCACGGCTGGTGGGACAGGCGGGTCAGCATCTCGTCCACCGGCATCTGCATCGTGCCGGTGCGGACTGTGACCTCGACCTGGGCTGCGCCGTTCTCCGGGCGGGACTGGGTGATGGTCACGATGGACGCGCCCGCCGCCGAAATGCCCGACAGCAGCCCCTGCAGTGCGCCGGTCTTATCCAGCAGCGTTGCCACCACGGTGATGGACTCGCGCCCGGTCTCGGCGTCAAACACCGTATCCTTATATTTATAGAAAGCACTGCGTGATATGCCTGCCTGCTTGGCCGCGGCGGAGATATTGCTCACCGCACCCGAGGCCAGCAGCTCCTTGGCCTGCAGCACCTTGACAAAGACTTCCGGCAGAACATCCGCGTCTACCAGCAGAAAACGCCTCTCGGCCATCATGTATCCCCCTTGTGTACAACTGTTCTCGATGTGTCCCATCATACCACGGGCAAGGCCCGGTTGCAAGCCTTTTGCGGCGGTTTTTGTGCAATTTGTCAAATTGCACAGCCCACAGCGGGGAAAAGTCGATATCTTTTGTGCGAGCACAACTGTATCCGATACAAAAACAATGACCCTCGACTGCTTCACAGTCGAGGGTCATTGTCTAACAAGGCTTCCCCCTTGGGGGAAGCTGTCACCGTAGGTGACTGATGAGGGGCGGCCTTGCCATTACGACCCATTCACGGGCAGTTAAGGCGAACTTGCCCCTCATCCGGCGCTGTGCGCCACCTTCCCCCGCGGGGGAAGGCTCTTTACTCCGTTGCCGTGGTGTCCCCTGCGGCGGCGGCAGCGTCCGCGGCGGCCTGGGCCAGGGCGGCGTAGGGGTCGTCCTCGGAGACCGTGTAGCTGTTGTCGGGCAGGTTGTCCTCGGTGTAATAGCCCACACTGCCGCCGCTGGAGATGATCGCGCCGGTGGAGGTGTCAAAGTGTTTCTCGACGACGTTCTCGCCCTTGGCGAACTCCTTGACCGGCAGATCGGCCTGCAGATCCTCCATCAGTGCCTTCCAGGCGTACTGGATGGGGCTGGCGTTGCGGCCCGCCTTGCCCAGCGTGTCCATCTCGGTCGGGCGGTCACAGCCCCACCAGATGGCGGTCACGTAGTACGGCGTCAGGCCTGCGAAGGTGTAATCCTTGTAGTTGCTCGTCGTACCGGTCTTGGCCACAGAGTCCATCTCGCCGTCGGGGGCTTTGCCGTAGGCAGTACCCTTTCTGCTGTGCAGGACATTCCACATCATGCGGTTCATGATGTACGCCGTGTCCGCGCTGATGGCCTGGGTCGTGTTGATATACTTGTTGTTGTCCAGGATCATGTTGCCCTGGTAATCGGTGATCTCGGTATAGTAGTGCGGTGTCGTGAATGTACCGGTGTTGAACATCGTGTACGCACCGGCCAGCTGCACCACAGTCAGGCCGCTGCTCTGGGAGCCCAGGACCAGCGGTCCGAGGTCCATATCGTTCTCGGCGCTGATATAGCTGCATTCCAGCGTGTCATGGACAAAGTTGTACAGGTAGTCCACGCCGACCATATCGCCGACCCAGACAGCCACCGTGTTGTAAGACTGCTGCAGGGCGTCGTAGACAAGCATCGGGTTGCCCTGACCGCCTGCACCGCCGTAGTTCGTCGGCCAGGCGCGCCACACATCGCTGCGGGACTGCGCCGCCTCGGAGAAGGGACTCATGACGCCGATATACTGATCCTTCAGTACCTTCTTGTCCTCGGCCGAGTAGTACGGGGAGTCCAAAATCTGCGAAGAATAGTTGATGAGCTTATAATCCAGCGCCAGCGCGTAGGCACCGATGGGTTTCATCGTAGAACCGGTCTGGTGCGGGGAGGTCGCGCGGTTGAAGCCCAAATCGTACTTCTTCTCGCCGATGCCGCCGCCGATGCCCAGAATGTTGCCGCTGTAGTCCACGATTGCCATAGCGGCCTGGGTGCGGACTTTTTCATACACGCAGAGGTAGACGGTGGTGTCGTTGGGGTAATCGGGGTCGGTGGAGGTACCCATTTTCAGCGTCGTGCCTTCCTCGTCCGCGTAGACGGGGATGGCCTCCTGCCCGTAGACCGCATAGCCGTCCTTCGTGATGGGCAGACCGGTGGCGTCGTCGTACTGGACTTCGTCCCAGCTGCTGGAATCTGCGGGATAATCGCGCAGGCAGACGGGCTCCTCATGCCACAGGGCGGGAATGAGGTCGTCCTCATTGTACATCGTCTTTTCGACGCCCTCCTGCACCTTGGGGTCAACGGTGGAGTAGATGCGCAGACCGCCGGAGAAGATCAGCTCCTTCGCCTCGTCGGCGGTGTAGTTCAGGTCCTCCTGCAGCTGGCTCAGCAGCTGGGTGTACAGGGCATCGGTGAACCAGGAGTTGCTGGACGAGCGGGTCGCGTTCTCGGTGGTGCTCGTCTTTTCGGTCAGGGTGACAGTCTCGGCCTTGGCGGCGTTGAACTCGGCCTCGGTGATATACCCCTGGGTGTACATCTCATACAGCACGTGGTTGCGGCGCTTGATGAGCTCCTCGGGGTTCGTGGCGGGGTTGTACTTCGTCGGGTTCTTCGTGATGGAGGCGAGCGTCGCGCACTCGGCCAGGGTCAGATCCTCGACATGCTTGCCGAAATACTCGATGGAGCCGGCCTCCATGCCGTGGATGATGCCGGTCAGCGGGATCGTGTTCAGGTACGCCTCAAGGATGGTCTCCTTGCTGTACTTGTTGTCCAGACCCAGCGCACGGAAGATCTCGCGCACCTTACGCATGTTGTCCTGCTCGCTATCGCCGGTCAGGTTTTTGATGAGCTGCTGCTCCAGCGTGGACGCACCGCGGTTCGTGCCCCAGATGCGGTTGCCGGTGAAAGCGTTCAGCGCCGCGCCGATGGTGCCCTTGAGGTTGATACCGGGCTCGGTGCGGAAGTTCTTGTCCTCGATGGCGATGACCGCGTTCTGCAGATTCTCCGGCATGGCGGAGAGCTCGCGCCAGATACGGTTCTCATTGCGGGAGAGCGAGGCGTACTCGTTGCCGTTGATGTCGTAGATGATCGACGTCTGGCGGTTTTTCTGGTTGTCCAGATCGAGGGTCTCGCCGTCATCCGCCGTGACCTGCACGATATACATGGACAGCAGAACGCCGCCCACGCTGGCCGCCATAATGCACAGGCAGAGCATACAGCCGATGAAGCTGAAGATCATACCGATGATGCTGCGGCGCTTTTTGGGCTTTTTCTTGTTCTTGGGTGCGGGTGCGCCGGGCTGGCCGGTGGCGCCTGCCGTCGTCTTTACGCCATCTGTGGAGATATGGCGCTGCTGATTGGGTTCTATGGGAACCGCCTCCTTTGGTCTGTATCGAAGCGTGGTAACACGAAATTGCACAATGCTATAGAATGGATTATACCACAAAAAGGGGGCAAAAGTACAGCGTCAGACGTAAAATTCACAACTTTCGGTGTTTTTGTCTGTCATGGCGGCCATACTAACCGTGCAAGGGGGAATTATTATGCAAAACCGACAAATCGACGGGCACGGGCTGTACCTTTCGCTGCTGGCGGGGCTGGCCGTACTCTGCCTTGCGGCGGCGCTGGTCTGGTTTGCCCGCCCGCAGCCGGAAACCGCCGCGCCGCGCTACCTTTTAAAGGACAGCGGCGGGCACGTAGCGCTGTACACCGCCGACGGCATCGGCCCGCTGGCGACCTACGACGACCTTTACACCCGCCTTCTGCCCGAAAGCGACGTCTTAGCCCTGCAGCAAGGCGTTTTTGTAGCCGACGAGGCGGAATTGCAGCGGCGGCTGGAGGATTATGGGCTGTGAACATCAGTGAGGAGTGAACACCGTGGGAAACGGTCTGTAGGGGCGAGCATCGCTCGCCCGGGGAAGGCAGAGGCCGCCGCAGACTTTCCGGGCAGATATGGAATCCGCCCCTACGTGCAGGGGTCGATGCTCGTCATCGACCCGGAAACGCTGCGGCATCCCCTCTCTCCTCACTTTTTCTTGCGTCTGCCCCGCTTTTATGCTATAGTATAGGTAACTACCATACTATAAAGGAGCTATACTATGAGCGAACAGGAAATTCTGAACGCGGTACAGGATATTTTCCGCGATAATTTTGACGACGACACCCTGGAGATCACCCGCAGCACCTGCGCCGATGACATCGAGGACTGGGACAGCCTGGAGCAGATCAACCTGCTGACGGCCATCGAGAAGAAGTTCAACATCAAGTTCAAGCTCGCGGATGTCCGCGGCCTGAAGGATGTCGGCGACCTGCTGGATCTGGTTGCACGGATGGTGTAAAAACCTTGCCTCCCAGAGGGGGCCAAGAGAATACGTAAGGCGGCATCTGCCGCCTTTTTTCGAACAACGAAGGAGCCTGCCATGAACCACTACACGCTGGCGGAGATGACCCCCGGCCTGACCGAGGAATTTACCGTGACCGTCACGCCGGAGATGATGGACGCATTCCGCGCCATCACGGGGGACGTCTCCCCCATCCACATCGACGCCGACTACGCCCGGGGACGCGGCTTCCCGGGACGGGTCGTCTACGGGATGCTGGGCGCGAGCTTTTTCTCTACGCTGGCGGGCGTCTATCTGCCCGGCGAGCACTGCCTGCTCCACGGCGTGGAGTGCAAATTCGCCAAGCCGATTTTCATCGGCGACACGCTGACCGTCAAGGGCACGGTTGTCAGCGTCAGCGAGATCGGCAGCGAGGCCGAGATCAAGGCCGTCATCACGAACCAGGACGGCAAGCGCGTGACCCGCGGCATCATCAAGGCAGGGTTAGCGAAATAATGTAGGGGTCCGCTTGTCGGCGCACAACGAGCGCCGACAGTTGGCAAAGCCAACCCGCTCGTGCGGTCAAAAGCCCCGCCGGGGCTTTTGTTGCTGCGCAGCCCCGCAATGCAAGCATCCGCCCCTACAACAATTGAGGAGAAAATCATGTCCTATACCTATTTAATAACCGGTGCCACCAGCGATGTGGGCCGCGCGCTGATCGAGCGGCTGCTGCAAAACGCGCCCGCCGATACGCTTGTGCTGGCCCAGGGCTGCGGTGATCTGGAAAAGCTGGCTGACCTCTGCGCCCGCTTCCCCGGTCAGGTGCGCCCGTTCGACGTGGACCTGTCGGACCGCGCCAAGGTCGATACCTTCGTGCAGGTGCTGGCGGCCTCCGCCCCCGCGCCGACGCATTTCATCCACCTGCCCGCGCTGCCCGTTGTGAACGCCAAATTCAAGGCGTTCGACCAGACCCGCTTTGACCGCGATCTGGAAATTCAGGTCCACAGCGCCGTGCGCATCTGCCGCGCCGTGCTGCCCGCCATGGCCAAGGCCAGGTTTGGCCGTGTGCTGTTCATCCAGACGAGCTACACCATCGGCTGCCCGCCCAAGAATACCGCTGCTTACGTCATGGCCAAGAGCGCCATCGGCGGGCTGGTCAAGAGCCTGGCCGTCGAGTATGCCCGCTTCGGCGTCACGGTCAACTGCGTCGCCCCCAGCATGATGGAGACGAACTTCCTGAAGGACACGCCCGATCTCATCGTGCAGGCCGCGGCGGAGGAAAACCCCATGGGCCGCAACGCAACGCCCGCGGACGTTGTACCCGCCATGGCGTTCCTGCTCTCCGACGAGGCAGGCTTCATCACCGGCGTAACGCTGCCGGTCACGGGAGGTTCGGCCATTGTCTGATACAACATTCCGGCTGGCACGCCTCGGCGAGGATGCCGCCATCATCGACTTTATCAACGCAAACTTTGATATGCGCCTGCCGCTGCTGAACCGCCCCGAGCTGTACCACCACTACTACGCAGGCCGCGGCGGCGTGCCGCAGTTTGCCGTGGCGGAGCAGGACGGCGAGTACGTCAGCGCCGCCGGGTACATACTGGCCAACACAAAGCGCAGGCCGGACATCTGGGTCAGCGTCTGGGTCGCGGCCAAAAGCCACAACGGCGTGGGGTTGGAATTGATGAACGCCCTGCCCGGGCTTTTGAATGCCGACGTCGTCGCCTGCAATAACATCCGCCCCAACACCTGCACGTTCTACCAGTTCCTGGGCTGGAAGGCCGAGCGCCTGCCCCATTACTACCGGCTGGGCCGCCGCCGCGCCTACTATCTGGCAAAGCCGCTGCGGTATTCCCTGCCCCCCGTGCAGCGCGATCTGGGCCTTGCTAAAATCGAGAGCGCCGCGGACCTGATCCCGCTGGGTATGCCCGCCACGCCCCACACGCCGCGCAAGGATGTGTGGTACATGCGGCGGCGGTACTTCCACTATCCGCACTTCAAGTACGATGTCTGGGCCGCGCAGGAGAACGGAAAGCTGCTGGCCTACGTCGTGACCCGCACCGTCACCGCGCAAGAGACTGGCTGTGCCGCCGTTGTGCGGCTCGTGGATTTCATCGGTGAGGACAGCGTGCTGCCCCGCATCGGCGCGGCGCTGGACGCCATCCTGAACCACGCGGGTGCCGAGTACATGGACTGCTACAACGCCGGTATCCCTTCCGACGTCTGGCTGGCCGCCGGCTTCACCGAGCGCGTCGAGGGCGACGGCTGCATCATTCCGAACTACCTGACCCCGCCCGTGCACGAGAACACCGAGTATTACTACTTCACGAACAAGCCCGAGAACTTCGTCTTGTTCAAGGCCGACGGCGATCAGGACAGACCGAATCTGAAATAATCGCGAAAAAGCCCGCTGTTGCGTTGAACAGCGGGCTTTTTTCTATCTCAGGGGTAGTGCTTACCGGTCGTTCGGTTCCTTTTTGCCCCAGCGGTCACGGAAGTAGTGGGCGGCCAGCTTGGGGGTGCGCTCACGGGTGAACAGACCCTTGCGGTTGCAGCTGCCCACGCGCATCGGGCCCTGCTGGGTCGAGAAGTCCGCGAAGTTCCACGGCCACTCGCCCACGACAAAACGGCGCTCATCCAGACAGCCGTTGATCGTGCGGTAATACTCGACCTGGAACTCCTCGGTGAACATCTCGGGGGCAAAGCCATGCATACCGGCCACCGTGTCCGCGCCGTACTCCGACAAAATCAGCGGCTTGTCGATGGTCTCCCAGAAATCCAGCTCCTTCTTAAAGGCGTAGGCCGCGTTATCCAGATCGCCGCTCAGGTTGTACCAGCCGTAGTAGCGGTTGATGCAGACGACGTCCATCGTGCGGGTCGTGATGTCCTTCGTGTAGTCGTTCTGGCAGCAGACCATCGTGACCGGGCGGTCCTGCGGGTCCTGGGTGTGGGCCTGCTCATACAGCGGGCGCCAGTAGTCGCGGGCGCTCTCGGGGAAGTGCTCGGTGTCCGGCTCGTTGCCCAGGCTCCACAGCACAACGCAGGGGTGGTTCTTGTCGCGCTCGATCATCGCCCGCAGCACGGCGCTGTGGTAGGTCTTGAGCGGGAAGGTCTGATACGGGTCACAGGCCGGGCCCGCGCCGATGCCGACGGCGGGCGTCTCGTCGATGACGACGATGCCCAGACGGTCACACAGGTCGTAGACCTCCTCGGCATAAGGGTAGTGGCTCATGCGCAGGCAGTTGGCGTTCAGCCACTCATACAGCTTCAAATCGGTCACCGTCACGCAGGCATCATAGCCGCGGCCACGGAAGGCCGAGTCCTCATGCTTGCAGGGGCCCTTGAAATAGAACGGTGCACCGTTAATAAGGAACTTGTGCCCGCTGACCTCCACGCTGCGGAAGCCGAACTTCTGGCGGTACTCGTCCTTGCCGAACCTGACCAGCGCCGTGTAGAGATACGGCGTGCCGGGGCGGGGCTGCCACAGGCGGGCGTTCTCCACCTGCACGGTGCCCGCGGCACCGTCGGCGCAGGCCACAATGCGGTCCTCTGCGTCCAGAATCTCCACCTTGACGCTGCCCTCGCCCACGGTGTCCACCGTGTAGCGCAGCGTGCCGGTCATATCGGCGGCGACGGTCACATCGCGGATGTAGGCCGCCGGGGTCGTGTAGAGGTGCACCGGGCGGGTGATGCCCGCATAGTTGAAGAAGTCAAAGTTCGGCAGGTTGATGCCCTGAGCCTGCTGGCGCGCCTTGCCGGCCTCGACGGCGGGAATGCCCGCGTTGTCGGAGCCGAAGAACGCCGTGCCTCCCTCGTTGCCGACGGGCAGCGAGCTGTGGCCGATGCGGTTGTCCACCTCGACATCGAGCGTCACGGTCTCGCCGGGCTGAGCCAGCGCGGTGATGTCGGCCTCAAACGGCAGGAAGCCGCCGCGGTGGCTGGCGATCTCCTGCCCGTTCAGCCGCACCACGGCGTTGTGGGTCACAGCGTCGAAGCGCAGCACCCGGCGCGCGCCCTCGGGCACGGTGAAGGTCGTGCGGTAGTAGGCCATGCCGTAATGGCGGCGGAACTCCGGGTCGGGGCTCTGGTCGTTGTAGGACGCAGGCACCGCGATGGGCTGCCACGGCTCATCGGTGTTGAAGCGGAAATCCCAAACGCCGGACAGATCCCGGACGCTGCGGGCAGAATTGGACTGCGGATACATATTCATTACCTCTCCTCTAGTATGCGAATAGGTCTTACTTATACCAACTTTCCACTGTGGTGGTAAAGACGGACGTGCCGACGGGGACGTCGTACCTGACCGCGGGGATGACCGTGTTGGGGTCGTACAGGTTCGTGTTGGGGTAGGCGTTTACAAGGAAGCCCTCGCCGCCCCGGCCCTGCACGGTGCAGCGGCAGGTGTCGTTGTGGGCCTCGGCCCCGGTGCCGTTGGCCGCGGCGGCAAAGCCGGCGGCGAACTTGGGCACGGCAAAGCCGCAGTCATACGCCGTGCAGGCGATGGTGCTCTCCACCGTATGGTTGCGGACGTGGCCCCACTTAGTGGGCACCAGCTCCGTCGTGACCTTGATGCCCGGGAAGGGCCGCCACTCGCTCAGCAGACGGTCCCCCATCAGGACAAACCTGTCGCTGTGGCGACGCACGAAGGTCCAGCCGTCGATGACGAAGGCCAGCATACTGTCGGGCGCGGCCTGCTCCAGCTGCACATAGCTGCGGCTGGCCGAGAAGCCGAACCGCGTGTTGTATACGAACTTGCCGTACTTCTCGACAAACTGGCCGTGGTCGCCCTTCTCGTAGTTGGCGGGCGAGTAGGCGTTCAGCTGGCCGTCCGGCAGACGCTGCAAAAGCAGGTCTGCGCTGGGCTGGCCGGTCACACCGGCGCGGGTCAGCTCAACGGGCAGCGGGGCGGCCTCGGCGGTCCAGAACGGGTGGTCGTCGGGCAGGGCCAGCAGCAAAAAGACCTTCAGGCCCCAGTACGGGCTGCCGGGGGCGTTGTACTGCTCGGCCATATACTGCTGCGGGTAGCCGTAGCCGATGGTCAGCACGCCGTCGCGGTCAAAGATGGGCCGTGCCAGCCACCAGTTCAAATTGCGCACGATGATGCCCTTCATGACCGGCAGGGGCAGCGGCTCGAGACCGGCCCAGATGCAGGCGGAGTAGAAAGCGCTCTGGCCGATGCGGTAGGTCAGGCTGCGGCCAAAAGGCAGCGCCGCGCCGTTTTCATCGAACCAACGCGCAAACTGCTGGCCAAACTTGGTCGCGCGATCCCGGTAGAGCGCCGCGCGGGCGGGGTCGCTCTTAGCGGCAAACACGCTGTAGAGCACGGTGTAATACTGGATGGCCCAGGGGTTGTAGTAATCCTTCTGGGGCTTGATGTCCGCCGGGCCGTCGGAGTACCAGCCGTCGGCGACGTACCATTTATCGACCTCGGCCATGTCAGCGGCGGCGCGGGCCATATCGCAGGGCATCCCGACAGAGTCGAGCGCCAGATTGACGAGCACGCGGAACAGCAGCCAGTTGCAGCCGGGCAGGTCATGGTGGTTGATCGTGTCGAGCCACTTTGCCAGATCGGCCTTTTCGGCGTCGGTCAGCGGCTCCCAGACGTTCTCAGGCGTCTCCAGGATCGCGCAGGCCAGCGCGGCCATCTCCACAAAGAGCTGGTCATAATCGTTCGGGTCGCCCCAGTATTCGGGGTTCTCGGGGTCGGTGCCGCTGGCCAGACCCTTGCGGTAGATGCGCAGGAAGTCATCCGCCCTGCCGCCGCCCGTCCAGAACGGGGCCAGCGCCCACAGCGGGCGGGAGAAGGCTTCCATCTCGATCGTGCAGCCCGGGTAGGTCACGCCGGTGTCGCCAAGGTGCAGCCGTGCGCCGCCCTCGGAATACAGCGGCAGCAGCGGGTCCAGAAATCGGTGCATCAGCGCCGTAAAATCGGACTTTGTATGTAATTTCATCACCAGTACAGCTCCCAATCCTTTGTCAATCTCGTCAGCGCTTCCATGTAGAAGTAGTCGCCCCAGCTGACGCACTCGTCAACGCCCTCGGGCGTGCAGGTGTTGTAGGGGCTCTTTTTGCTGTAGGTGCCGTGGCGCACAAGGCCGATGCCCTGCGGGCCTTCCTTGACGGCGTAGTGCGCGGCCACGCTGCCCAGCATCTGGGCGGCCAGCTTCGTGTACTCGGCAGCTTCGTCGGTGCCGACGTACTTGGCGGCCTCCAGCAGGCCGCAGGCCACGATGGACGCGGAGGAGGAGTCGCGTGGCTCCTCGGTGCCGCTGGTGAAGGTCATATCCCAGTACGGGACCAGGTCCTCGGGCAGGCGCTCCAGATAGTAGGCCAGCACGCGGCGGAAGGCGTCCAGATACTCGGGGCGTCTGGTGTAGCGGTAGCTGATGGCCGTGCCGTAGACGCCCCACGCCTGACCGCGGGCCCAGCAGGAGTCATCCTTATAGCCCTGACAGGTCGCGCCGCGCACAGGGCCGCCGGTCACGGGGTCCATGAAGAAGGTGTGGTAGGTTGAGCCGTCCGGGCGGATGGAGTTGGCCAGACAGGTCGTGACATGCTTGTGCGCCAGATCGGCGTAGTGGGCGTCGCCGGTGGTCTCGCTGGCCCAGTAGAGCAGCGGCACGTTCAGCAGGCAGTCGATGATGTAGCGGTAGTTGTCGGCAGCGCCGAGCGCGCCCCACGCCTGAAAGAACTCGCCCTTCTCCTGAAAGCGGGTGCAGAGCTGGTCGGCAGCCAAGATAGCGGCCTTTCTCCCCTTCTCACTGCCGGTCAGCTTGTAGGCGGCGACACAGGACGGGCTGTACAGGAAGCCCATGTCGTGGTGGTCGACCTCGATCTTGTGCTCAATGCGGTAGAGGAAGCTGTCCACCAGGGTCAGCGCGGTATTTTTGAACGCCTCGTCGCCGGTGCGCTCATAGCTCAGCCAGACCTCACCGGGCCAGAAGCCGCAGGTCCACTGGTTGTTCTCGCATTGGGGATAGATGTCATGGACGCTGGAATGGTTCTGGCAGTGGTCGGTATACAGCGGCAGATTCCGGCGGACGAGCGCGATAGCGGTATCCAGCGCCTGCTCAGCCTGAGACTTTGTCAGGATTTTATTGGGGAATGTTTTCATGGGAAACCTCTTTTTTCTTAGAGAATAGATAAAAGATAACAGATAATAAATCAGCGTGTCAAAAAATCACATTCAATAGACCAAGAAAGTGTAGGGGCGACCATTGGTCGCCCGCCAACTTGACGCAGCAACGCATTTCCCGGGAAAGCCATTTAACGGCCAAACGGGCACGGGCGAGCGATGCTCGCCCCTACAAGAGTTTTTTGACAGTCTGAATACATAAGGTGGCGTTTTTGCGTGGAGCGCAGCGGAACGCACCACCATAATTTTTATCTTTTATCTCGAAAAAGGGGCGCAGGGCTTTCGCCTTGCGCCCCGTACAAATGGGTAACTGTTTGGTAGCTATATCAGCCCTTCAGACCGGAGGATGCAACGCCCTGGACGAAGTACTTCTGCAGGGACAGGAATACGATCAGGACCGGGATCAGTGCGACAACGGAAGCCGCCATGATCAGGCCATACTCGGCAGAGTACTGGCTGATGAACATACGCAGGCCGATCTGGATGGTCTTGAGCTCGGTCTTGGTCAGGTAGATCAGGGGTCCGAGGAAGTCGTTCCACGTGTTGACGAAGGTAAAGATGACCAGCGTCGACACAGCGGGCAGAGAAAGCGGCAGCATGATGCGGGCATAGATGCCGTACTCAGACAGACCGTCGATACGGGCAGCCTCGCACAGCTCGGTGGGAACGCCCTCATAGAACTGCTTCATCATGAAAACGCCGAAGGCGCTGAACGCCTGCAGGAAGATGATGGCCAGATGGGTGTTGTTCAGGTGCCAGGAGCGCATCATCATGAACTGGGGCACCATGTAAGCCTGCCAGGGCACCGCGATGGTCGCGATGTAGCCCAGGAACAGCACGTTCTTGCCCTTGAAGTTCAGCTTGGCGAACGCATAGGCGGCGAAGGAGGAGGTCAGGACCTGTAGGATCGTGACGATGATGGTCAGGAACGCGGTGTTCTTAACGAAGGTCAGCAGGGGGATCTTCGTCCAGATGTCCACATAGTTCTGCGGGCGCGGGTTCGAGGGGATCCACTCAATGGGGAACGTAAAGACGTCCTTGTTCAGCTTGAAGGATGCGGAGAGCATCCACAGGAACGGGATGAGCATCAGTGCTGCCACGACGATGAGCAGTGCATAGATCAGCACGCGGCTGACAACATGCTGCGCCTTCATGGAGCCTGTCTTTTTCTTAACTGCGGTAGTAGCCATGTGTGTTTCCTCCTTCCCTTAGTCGTTGCTGGACGAGCCCTTGAACTGGATGATGGTGACAAACAGCACCAGCACAAACAGCACCATGGACACGGCACTTGCGTAGCCGTACTTCGGCGTGTTGACGAAGGCTACGTTGTAGATGTAGTAAACAAGGGTCATGGTCGCATTGCCGGGGCCGCCCTGGGTGATCATGTACATCTGGTCATACACCTTGAAGGAGGCGATGGTCAGCATGATGATAACGAAGAAGGTGGTGGGCTTCAGCTGCGGCAGGGTTACATTCCAGAAGATCTGCCACTTGCTGGCACCGTCCAGCTCGGCAGCCTCCTCCAGCTCGGGGTTGGTGCCCTGCAGACCGGCCAGGTAGATGACCATGTAATAGCCCATGTTCTTCCAGACGCTGAACAGGATGACCGTGAGCATAGCGGTGTCCTTACCGGCGGCCCACTTGGGCAGATTCTCCACGCCAAGGGTTGCGAGGATCTGGTTGACCGGGCCCATGGAGGGGCTGAAGATCATGTTCCAGACCGCAGCAACGGCGACCAGAGAAGCAACGTAGGGGAAGAACGAAACGGTACGGAAGAAGTTGCGGAACTTGACCTTCTGGTTCAGCAGCATGGCCAGACCAAGGCTGCACGCCAGCGTCAGCGGCACCGTGCCGATGGCGTAGACCAGCGTATTGACAAAAGCAGCCTTGAAAGTTTTGTCGCTCAACAGGGCAACAAAGTTGCTGATGCCGGTGAACTCAACGGGATGGACACCGTCCCAGTTGCAGAACGAAAGCCCGATAGCGAAGATCATGGGCACCAGCGTAAAGATGCAGAAGCCGATGAAGTTCGGTGCAATGAAGCTGTAGGCTACCAGACTGTCGCGGAGAGATTTGCTCATGCCGCGCTTCGGTTTCGCCTGCACAGCCTGCGTGGTTTCAGCCATGGGTCATACCTCCTCGGTGTTTTGGCAATAAGTAAGGGGCAGGCGCGCCCGCCCGCCCCTTTTGGAAGGAAAAGGAAAACTTATGAAAAAGAAGTCAGGGAATCGTTTGGGAATCAGCCGAGGAGAGCCTGGACCTGCTCGTTCATGTTGGCGATGCCCTCGTCAACCGTCTCGCTCTCGGTCATGATGGCGTCATGCTCGGTGTTCAGGATGGTCTCGATCTCGGAAGCCTTGTCAGACAGAGGCATCTCGAGGTAAACAGCAGTGGTCTTCAAAGCTTCCTTAGAATTTTCATCATTGGGGAAACCGTCGGTAGAAGCGATAATCTCGCTGGTCTTATCGCTGGAAACTGCGGGGAAGTTGCCAGTAGCTGCCAGTGCCTCGGCGGCTTCTTCGGAAGCGCACCAATTCAGGAAGTCAGCAGCAGCTTCTTTCTTTGTAGAGTTGGCGTTGATAGCCAAGCTGGTCACAGTGCCCAGAGTGGAGCCGGCAGGTGCGCCGTCCGGATGAGGATACTTGACGATGCCGAAGTTGACGGGCTGGACACCGTTGGCAGAAGCCTCAGCATTATACTTCTGCATAGTAGCCAAGAACCAGGAGCCCATGTTGCACATGGCTGCCTGACCGTTCTCAAAGGCACCGGAGTAATGCAGGCCGGAGGTCTTTTGCTCGCCGTAGTTGGGAACAACTCCATCCTGCTGTTCTTTCAGAATCATTTCGTAGTAAGGCTTCAGGAAGTCGTAGTTGCCATCGATGATGGTGTTCTTGCCGTCCAGAATGCCGAACAAGGAAACGGTGGAGCGCCATGTATGATAGATGTTGCCATAAACACCTGTTTTCTCACTTACCTCGCGAATCTTGGCATCCCACTGTTCCATGGTCATATCATTGGTAGGATACTCGATGTTATTGGCATCAAAGATATCCTTGTTGTAGTAGACGACCCAGAAAGAAGAGATAAACGGGACAGCGTAATAGTTACCGTCATCCGCAGTCAGCTGCTCGATAATGCCGTTGAACTTAGATGCATCAACATCCAGCGTAGTGTTCAGTGGCTCCAGAACGCCCAAATTGATAAGGTTTGCATAACCGGGGATATCCTTGATAGAAACGATATCCAACTCGCCATTGGCACCGGCCAGCTGGGTAGCCAGCTGCGTCATATAATCGGTGGAACCAAGGTCAACCATGTCAAATTTGACATTGGGATGGCTAGCTGTGTAAGTATCAGCCAGTGCGCTCCACTGGGAAGTCGAGTCCTTATCCCACAGTGCCCAAGTCAGGGTGACAGCCTCGTCGCCGGAGCCGGTGCTCTCGGCAGTGGCCTCAGTGGAAGAAGCAGTGCTCTCCGCGGTGGAAGCGGTAGAGTCGCCGGAACCGCCGCAGGCGGCCAGGCTCAGGGCCATGGCACCTGCCAGGCCGAGAGCAGCAATTCTCTGCATTTTACGCATAATGTTTCTCCTCCTAATAAGAAAACATTTTTTCGGGATCCAGGCTTGTCCCCTCATGGGGGCCGGTCCCTTTCGTTGCCATTATAATACATCATCTTCCCGTCGAAATGGATGGTTTTTTTGGGGTTCGGTTTGCAAATTTTACGGCAGTTCCCCAATCGCGGCAGAAAAACCTGTACTTTTTTAAGAAACCTGCAATATTTATCTTTCCCTACAGTTCTCCTTGTCTGTGCATGCGTCGTTTTGTCTGTTTTGTACATTTTTGCGCTTGACACGCCTATTATAATAAGGTATCTTTTTATAAACGGCGGTGTGTTTTCTTCCCCGCTTTCCTGCATGATTTGCATTTTTATTTACATATTTACATAGAGGAGCCTTCATGGACAAGCTGAAATTCCGCCGCAGCGGCATCCAGGCACGGGTGCTGGCGCTTACGATGTTTTTTACGCTGGGCGCATCCCTGGTCATCGCCGCCAGCAATATGCACCAGATGACTGCCGAGTGGGAGCGCACGACGATCCTGAACGCCGAGTATGCCCTGCAGACCGCGGCATCGGCCATCCGCCGGGATGTGGATGAGATCGACGACCTGGCCGGCTGGTGCGCCTACAACCCCGGCATGCGCACCTACCTGCTGACCGGCGACACCGCCAGCAACCAGGCGCAGTCGATGTACCCGACATTGACCGCCAAGTTCAACTCGATGCGCACGATGGCCTACATCCAGCGCTTTCTGCTCATCAACGCCTCGGGGCGGCAGATGATGTTCGGCACGGCGGCCACCAATGCCGTGACCCTGACGCCGGATATACTGCAGCGCATTCCCGGTTACGATTCGCCCAATACCGGGTGGGACTGCATTCTCCGCGACCCGCTGGCCCTGAACTCCCAGGCTGCCAACACGATCCCCGTCACCCACACCCTGACCCTGCCCGGCACAGACCGCACAGCCCATGTCTGTATCTTTGTCTCCCCTTCCCTGATCCTTTCCCCGCTGCGCAGCTTCACCCTGGCCGACGGCGGACAGCTGTATTGGGAAATGGGCGAAAACCTCTACACGATCAACGGCAGCCTGCTGTCCGCGCTGAACGGCTCCATCGCCGACTTTGACGATGCCGTCCCGCTGGACAGCAACACGCTCGACCCGAACACCGAGGTCTACACACGCGGGTCCGGCAGCAGCGCACAGCTTGTTGTGCGGTATCCCATCGGCATCCATGAGCTGTACCTGATCGAGGTGCTGCCCAACGGCCCCACACAGCGGCAGATCACCTTCGTGTCGGTGCCGCTCCTCATCAGCCTGACAGCCATCCTGCTGCTGGGCTGCTCACTGGCGTTCCTGCTGCACCGGATGATCGCCCACCCGATCTCGGCGCTGCAGAGCCGCATTGAAAAAATCAGCGGCGGCGATTTCTCTGCCGACCCGGATATTGAGTGGGACAACGAGCTGGGCGACATCGGCCGCGGCATCAACAGCATGTCGGCCGGCGTCACTGCGCTGATGGAGCACCGCCTCGAGGACGAAAAGCAGAAGCAGGACCTTGAATACCGGATGCTGCAAAACCAGATCAACCCGCACTTCATTTATAATACGCTCAACAGCATCAAGTGGATGGCGACCATCCAGCACGCCCCCGGCATTGCCGAGATGGTCATGGCGCTGTCCCGTCTGCTCAAGAGCATCTCCAAGAGCAACGAGCGCCTTGTGCCGCTGTATGAGGAGTTCGCCCTGCTGAACGACTATTTCACGATCCAGCAGTACCGCTACGGCGGCACGATCACGCTGGACGTCAGCTATATCGAGGATGAGTCGCTGAACCACAGCTGCCTGATCCCGCGGTTCACTTTGCAGCCCCTCGTCGAGAACGCGATCTTCCACGGCATTGAGCCGAAGGGGAGTGCCGGGGAGGTCACACTGCGGGTCGAGCGCGACACCGCGAACGGCGATGTGCTCATCCACCTGACGGATGACGGCGTCGGCATGACGCCGGAGCAGGCCGCAAAGGCCCTGCAGGAGCCCGGCCCCGAGGAGGCCGCCGCCAAATACCGCCATGTGGGCATGTGGAATGTCCACAAGCGGCTGCAATACAGCTTTGGCGAGGCCTACGGCCTGAGCATTGAGAGTGAGCCCGACATCGGCACAACAGTAACAATCCGTCTGCCGGGCCCGGACAGCCAAAAATAAAGGGGGTTTTCTTGTGACCGGAGTCTTGCTTGTAGACGATGAGCCGCTGGTCCTGATCGGTATGCAGGGCATGCTGAACTGGGCCGCGCTGGGCTATGAGGTCGTCGGCACCGCCCGCAACGGTGCCGAGGCGCTCAGGGCCGTTCTCGTGGTTTCCGACATCCGTATGCCGGTCATGGACGGCTTTGCGCTTGCGGAGGCCTGCCATAAGGACGGCTCCGCCCTGCCGGCCTTCATCATGCTGACGAGCTATGAGGAGTTCGACTATGTCAAACGCAGCATGCGTCTGGGCGTTGTGGACTACCTTGTCAAGATCGATCTGACCGCCGACAGCCTGACCGCAGCGCTGGAGCACGCCCGCGACACTGCCGAAAAAGAAAAAAAGCTGCGGATGCCATCCCCTGCCCCGGTCAGCCTCGACACCTTCCGGGACCGGCTGTTTCTGCAGCTGTACGGCGGGCTGTTCACGGATCGCGCCGTGTTTGACCGGCAGTGTGCCGAGCTGGGCGTCACCTTCAAAGCGCCGCGGCATATTGTGGCGGTGGGCAGCCTGCAAACACCCGACCTGCCCACGAGCCAGCTTGTGACGCTGAGCACCGGCGTGACCCGCATGGCCGCCGAAACGCTGCCCAAGTACCGCCCCTGCCGCGTGACCGCCATGGATCTGCGGCATTTCTCGGTGCTGCTGCCGCTGGAAGCGGACGAGGACCCCGAGGCTGTACTGGCTCCGATCCTGAAAACCGCCGGGCAGATTTTGTACAACTATTTCAGCACTGCCATTTACTGGGCGGTGGGCCGCCCGGTGAACGACATTTTAAAGGTCAGCGAGAGCCAGCACGACGCCTTTGCCGCGCTGCCGCTGCTGCATGAGGGCGAGCCGGTGGCCTTCTACCATGAAAGCCCCAACACCCAGCTGGATCACCGTGCGCAGGTCGTCGGCCAGGTGCAGCAGTACATCCGCGATCATCTGTCCGAGCGGCTGACGCTGAACGATGTAGCTGCCGTCTTTAATTTCAGCCCGAACTATTTAAGCCAGCTTTTTGCACAAAACAGCGAGAGCGGTTTTGTGGAGTTTGTCACTGCCACCCGCATCACCGCGGCGAAGGAACTGATGGCCTCCACCGACCTGAAGGTCTACGAGATCAGCGACAAGGTCGGCTTTGACAGCGCTTTCTATTTCAGTAAGGTGTTCAAAAAGCTCGAGGGCGTCAGCCCCCGGGAGTACATGCAGAGAATGAAGGTATCGTATGTTGACGCAAAAGATGAAGCAACCGTTTAAGACCGCACAGCCGGTCCTGTTCCCGCCGCTGGCGGACCGCACCGCGTGGGAGAGCCTGCCCGGCGCCGCCCGCTGGGCCGCTGCCGGGCAGGCCGCGCTGGCGGACGCCCAAACCGCGCCGCAGCTGCCGCTCTCGCTGTGGCTGCAATTCACCCGCAGCGGGGACCGCGCCAAGTGGGAGCACGCCTACTTTGCCCGCCGCCGCACGCTCTGCGCGCTGGCCATGGCCGAGGCCGTGACGAACCGCGGCACCTATCTGCCCGCGCTGGCCGACCTGGCCTGGCGCATCTGTGAGGAGAGCGCCTGGCAGCTGCCCGCCCACAACAGCTATATCCGCGACACGCCGCAGCTGCCGCTGCCCGACGTGACCCGGCCCATTGTAGACCTGTTCGCCGCCGAGACCGGCGCACTGATCGCCACCGTCTGCGGCCTGCTGGGCGAGGCGCTCGACGCCTACGCCCCCGGGCTGGCCGCGCGGCTCAGGGGCGAGGTCGAGCGCCGCGTGCTGACGCCCTACCGCACCGCGCACTTCTGGTGGATGGGCAACGGCGACGAGCCGATGTGCAACTGGACACCTTGGTGTACCCAGAACGTACTGCTGGCCGCCGCCCAGTGCGCCCCTGCCGAGGATCTGCCCGCCTATGTGCAGCAGGCCGCCTACAGCATCGACTGCTTTTTGAAGGACTACGGTGACGACGGCTGCTGCAGCGAGGGCGCACAGTATTACCGCCACGCCGCGCTGACGATGTTCAACGCGCTGGACCTGCTGTGCAAAATGGCCCCCGGCGTCTTTGACGACGTCTGGGCCGAGCCGAAGATCCGGAACATGGCCGAGTACATCGTCAACATGCACATTGCCGGGCCGTATTACCTGAACTTTGCCGACTGCAGCCCGCTGGCCGGGGCCCGCGGCGTGCGGGAGTACCTGTTCGGCAAACGGGTGGGCAGCCTGCCGCTGATGACGCTGGCCGCCCGCGACTGGGCCGCCGTACTGGCCGCGGACCCCGACCCGGACCGTCTGCACCACCCCGACGACAGCGAGGGCATCAACCTGTTCTACCACATCCAGGCCGCAATGGCCGAGCGCGAGGTCACCGACTTTGCCAAAACCGCCGCCCCCGCCGCTCCGCACGATGTCTGGTATCCCAGCGTCGGCATTCTCGTCAGCCGCCGCGGTGCCTATGCACTGGGCGGCAAGGCCGGCAGCAACGCCGACAGCCACAACCACAACGATGTGGGCAGCGTGACGCTCTACAGGGACGGCAGACCGCTGCTGATCGACGTCGGCGTGGAGACCTACAGCAAAAAGACGTTCAGCCCCCAGCGGTATGAGATCTGGACGATGCAGTCCGGCTGGCACAACCTGCCCCAGTTCGACCCGGACGGTGCCAAATACGACCAGCAGCCCGGCGCCGCGTTTGCCGCCGCAGACGTCACTGTGACCGACGCGCTGGACGGCCTTGCGATGGACCTTGCCCCCGCCTACGGCAGTGTGCCGGGGCTGGGCCGTTACCGCCGCAGCGTACACCTGACCGATACCGGCCTGACCTTGCGCGATGAGACCGACTACCCGGGCACCGTGGCCCTGACGCTGATGAGCGTCGAGAAGCCCGCCGTGGACGGCGATACCGTCGCGTTCGGTGCGCTGGCCGCAGCCGCCGTGACCGGTGCGGACAAAATCGTGACCGAGGCCGTGCCCATCGCCGACCCCCGCCTGCGCCAGGCCTGGCCCGACACGCTCTACCGCACACGCATTTACTTTACCCAACAGCTTTCCCTTGTGATAGAATAAAAGGAGACAAAATAAAATGGAACTCATCAAGCTCAAGCTCCTCGACACCGACGGCATGACGCTGCTGACGGCCCCCGCCGCCGGGCAGGTCAGCCTTGTTTACATGAACGCCTACAAGCCCGGTGACCGTGTCTCGCTGGAGATCGGCACGCCCGGCCAGTATGTGGTCATCCAGTTTGAGGACACAATGGCCCCGGCCCTCGTCTACGTCGTCAAACGCGAGATCAACTTCCACATCCCGTTCGGTGAGCAGGCCATCACCTACAGCCCCAAGAGCTTTGCCGGTGCCTGCCACATCATCCGCGCCCGCTTTGCCACCCCGGAGGAGATCGCCGCGCGCCGCAACCTGGCCTACAACCCCTATGACGAGCACGGCGACACCGGCTTCTTCCCCCATGCCCATGCCAACGTTGAGACCCGCGGCGAGGCTGTCTTTGCGGCCCGCAACGCCATCGACGGCGTTTACGAGAACGACGCCCACGGCATCTGGCCCTATCAGAGCTGGGGCATCAACCGCGACCCCAACGCCGCACTCACGCTGGACTTTGGCCGCCCGGTCACCATCGACGAGCTGCGCCTGACCCTGCGCGCCGACTTCCCGCATGACGCCTGGTGGACCCAGGCCACCGTGGAATTTGACGACGGCAGCCGCGAGGTGCTGGAGCTGAAGAAGTCCGCCGCCCCGCAGTGCTTTGCCATCGCCCCGCGCACGGTCAAGAGCCTGAAGCTGTTTGAGCTCATCAAGGCCGAGGACCCGTCCCCCTTCCCCGCCCTGACCCAGATCGAGGCCTGGGGCGTCGAAGCGTAACATCTTTTATAACCGCACCAACAGCAAAGCCCCCGTCCGCTGCCGGACGGGGGCTTTGCTTTATAAAAATATACAAAAAACAAAAAGGGCCTCCGGCTTAAACCGGAGGTCCTTTTGGTCGGAGTGACGGGATTCGAACCCACGGCCTCTTGGTCCCGAACCAAGCGCGCTACCAACTGCGCTACACCCCGTAAAGAAAAACCGCAGCAGCTGGGCTGCTGCGGTGTGGTTGGGGATGAGAGGATCGAACTCCCACGGGCGGAGTCAGAGTCCGCTGCACTACCATTATGCGAATCCCCATCGGGTTTGTGTCTTGGGCGTCTGCCCTCAACGCTCATATATTATAGCGTGCCCGACGAGATTTGTCAACGCCTTTTTTGAAAAAACTTCAATTTTTTCTCCAAAATTTTCAGTTTTTCAGAATTCATCGCTGCTGCGTCAATCGTTTTCTGTTATCCGGTGCAGGTGGATCAGCTTAACAGCCGGCGGCACTTTTATTTCTTGGGCAATACCGCATAATTCTAAGTGCCGATACGGCGAGCGAGGTGCGGCAGCTGCTAAGCCAAAAGCGCAGATAATACTTTGTGTATTATCGAGCATTTTGGCAACGCAGATGCCGTGCCGCACACCGAGCCGCAGCGAGGCGCTTCGGAGCGCAACCGCCGCTTGCGGCGGCTCTTGGCGCGGAGATCCGCCGGAGCGGTGCTTAAGCCGTAAGGCGGGAATTATGCGGTGTTGCCCTTGGGCTGATACCGCATGTCCGACACAGTGTACACCGTAATGAAGGCCTGCGGGTCCTCGCGGTTCATGTAGCTCATCAGCTTCTGGTATTCGGCCTTGTCCACAATCGTGATGATCTCGCGGCGCTTCTGCATATTGTACGCGCCGTAGGATTCATACACCGTCGCGCCGCTGTGCAGGTCCTCAATGATGAACCGGCGCAGTTCTTCTTCCTTCCCGGTGATGATGCAGACGCGGCGCTTGATGTTCTGGTCAAAGATAAAGTGGTCGAGCACAAGCCCGTTAAAATAGGTACCCAGCACGCTTAAAACTACGGTCTTTTTGTCGTAGACCAGCGCGGCGGAGAGCGCCACGCAGATGCCGGACATCGACATGGCCTTGCCCAGGTCCATGTGCAGGTATTTGTTCATGATCTTGGCGACGATGTCCAGCCCGCCCGACGAGGCGTTGCGGTTGAACAGGATGCTCAGCCCCACGCTGACGACGAGGATGTAGCACAGCACGTCCAGCTCCTGACTGTCGGTCAGGGAGCCGAGGTTCGGGAAGAGCCGCTCGAACAGACCGATAAACGCCGGGAGCAGGATGCTGGTGTAGACCGTCTTGGCACCGAACTCCCGCCCGCAGGTCAGAAACCCGATGACGAGCAGCACGACATTCAAAATCATCGTGATGGCTGACAGCGGCAGCGGCACAAAGTTTGCCAGCACAATGCCCAGACCCGAGATGCTGCTGACCGAGGCATGGCTGGGCACAAGGAAGAAGTAGACCGCCGCCGCAATGATGGCCACGGCTCCGGTCAGGATGGCAAGTTCCCGCACCGCCGCGGCGGTGGGCACAGCTTTTTTGTTCATCGGCAGACCCTCACGATTCCTTGATGCGCTTGCCGCGGCGCATTTTTCTAAATGTTGTCATTTTTGTTTCCTCTTTCTTAGTAGTATCGTACCACCTTAGTAGTATCGTACCACAAGACGGCACAGTGCACAATGTACTATATCGTTATTTGTTTCGTACTATTTTCCTTTTCCGTCCCAGAGCACCTGCCGCGCCTTGCAGCCGGAGCTTTTTACTCTCTTATTGTAGCACACCCCCTTTAAAAAGAAAAATAAAATTTTCACTTCAAACTGTGCCGTTTGTTCCAACACCGGCGGCGTTTTTTTCGGCGGTGGGCGGGGTTGTTATCCGGCGCACATTTTCTGCCGGAGCGGGGCGGCGGGGGTTGGAATCCGCAGCACAGTTTTCTACAGGCTGTATTGTTATCGGCGGCACAGTTTGCCGGGCAGCTTCTTTTATACAGGTTGTTATCCTGCACACAATTCCGGGAAGCCGGCGTTGGAATCCCCCGCACAGTTTACGGCGGGCGGGGTTGTTATCGGCAGCACAATTTCGGTGCGGTGTGCATCGCGGGGCAAAAAAAATGGTTGTTATCGGGCGCACAATTCGGACTTTTTTCTGCGGGCGGCAGGTTGTTATCCACAGCACAATTTGCGCGATGGGTAAAAATCGGCTATTGTTATCGGCAGCACATTTCGGAATTTCGTCTGCTTTCCAAACGTGTCCGGACCGGGTTGTTATCCAGCGCACATTTCCGGCAGTGGGGTTGTTATCGGGCGCACAGTTTCCAAACTGTAGAATTTTGGCGGCTGTTGTTATCGACGGCACATTTCTGAAAAAATCTACTGTACAGCGCACAGCCGGTATTGTTATCCACGGCACAATTCGTTTTTTCCGGGGCAGAGCGGTTGTTATCCGGCGCACAATTCGCAAAAATCCGTTTTTTTGCGGCGCGTCCTGCCGTGGGTTGTTAGTCTGCGCACAGTTTGCCCTGCAGGGGCCGGGGTTGTTATCGACGGCACAATACAAGGATTTTTCAGCATGGGTTGTTATTCAGCGCACATTTCCCCGCGGCAGGATTTTTCCATCCGCCCTGTTGGAATGCCGCGCACATTTCTCACTTTTCCTTTTTTGCGCCCGGGGTTGTTATACTCGACACTTTTTAAAAATCCCACAAAATTTTCTTTGCCGCCATTTTCCTGCAAAAAAACTTTTTTACCGTTGTTACGCTCCGCACATTGTTGCGTTTTACACATTCTTGTTGGAATGCTGCGCACAGCACCGTTGTAACACAGCGCACATTTGTGTTGGAATATTCGACATAGCTATACTACTTTTCTAAATATATATAAATAGGGCTAAAAATCCCAAAACAAAAGAACACAGGATTTTGTGCGGCGCGGAGGAAATGTGCTGAATGTTACAATAATTGACACAGCGCGCACAATCTGCTATGATACGTTTAACGTGTTGTAAAGATGAGGTTTTGCAAATGACACCCCAAAGTACGTTGAAAACGACCCCAAAAGCCAACCATAACAAAAAGCAAGGGGCGAAGTCTGCCAAGGCGTCGCCTTCGGCCCCTGTTGCTACCTATAGCGGGCGCGGCAATCAGACGATTGTCCGCAAATCCAACGACCTGATCCAGAACGCAATGTACAGCCTTTCGCTGAGCCAGCAAAAGCTGATGCTGCACATTTTCGCGATGATCAAGCCGTCGGACACCGAGCTGCCCCGGTACGAGATGTCAATCTACGAGTTTTTGAAGCTCTGCGGCGTTGACCCGCACAACGGCTCGATGTACAAGCAGGTCAAGAAAAACATCGAGGACATCGCCAACGCCAAGGTCCAGTGGATCCGCCTGGCGGGCACCCAGAAAATCACGATGTTCCGCTGGCTTTCCAGCGCGACCATCGACGAGGGCACCGGCAAGATCGTGCTGACGCTCGACCAGTCGCTCAAGCCGCACCTGATCCAGCTAAAAGAGTTCTACACAACGATGAATATCACCTATACGCTCCCGATGAAGAGCCAGTATAGTCTGAAAATTTATGAGCTGTGCAAGAGCTACCAGAACCTGTACATCACCAAAAAAGAGAAGGGCGAACCGCTGGTCTGGAACATTGAGACGCTGAAAAAGCAGGTGGACTGCAATGCGGCCAACTGGGCCCACGTGCGCCGCACCGTGCTCGACAAGGCCAAGAGCGAGATCAACGGCCACACCGACATCTATTTTGACTATGAGGTCTACGAAAAAGATCGTCAGCGCGTCATTGCGATTGCCGTCACCATTGAGCCGGTGGACAAGCAGGTCGCCGATGACAAGCTGAACGAAATCACAAAATCCATGTCCAACCGGGTCCGCAGCAAGAAGGGCAAGCTGACTCTGGCCGAGACCGGCACGCTGGATGACGACCCGAACGTGCTGACGCTCGAGTATGTCTCGGTGCCCGAGACGACGATCCCCTATTCCTACGGTGCTACGCCGGAATTGCTGCGCCAGGAGCTGGAGATCAAGGCAGAGCCCGACAAGCTGATCCGCGAGCTGACGGCGGACGAGATGGACGCCGTGCGCACGATCATCGATGCTATGGTAAAAATGGCCGGCACACCGCGCGGCAATGATAAGATGATCGACGGCGGCAATGCGACGTTCTTCCAGACGATGAACAACGTCATTGACAACTGCGGCGGTCTGCGCCGCTGGTTCGAGGGTGTCGCCACCCGCTACGCCGCCAAGGTCATCCCGGTGGCGCGCACCAAGAGCGCTCCCCTGCCCTACCTGTCCCGCGCAATTTTGGAGGACCTGGAAAATTATCGTATCTACGTCACCGGCGGTATGCCGGAGGAGGTGGAGGACGACTACGGCACACCCGAGACGCCGGACATCGTCGAGACTACCGACTTTGTGGAGACCGACGCCGAGCCGGTCAACCAGCTGGTGCCGGAGGATGCCGCGACGAAGAAAGAAGTCACGGCGGCGCTGCTGCGCTACATTGACCGCGACACGCTCTCGGCCCGGCTGACCACCGGCCAGATGGAGGCATTCGAGGATATTTTGCAGATGACGGCCTATTTTTGCCGTCGCAACGTAAAAGGCAAGGACGACGGCATGATGGAGGGCAAGGCCAACATGCAGTTTTTGGACGCTTTGAACAAGGTCATTGCCCGGTATGAGAGCCTGACCCCGCTGTTTGAGGCGATGTCGGTCATGATGGACTACGACACCTACTGGAAGGACCTGATGAAGAACCCCAGGATCAAAAATCCGAAGCTCGTTTTTCAGTCTGAGGTCGAAAAGGCCCTGCTGATGCCGTCCGCCGTCATCGGCGAATACACCGCCCGCAAGGCCCAGAGCGACACCGGCCACACGCTGCACCGGGAATACAACTGGACGAAGGCCTTTGACGAAGAATAAGAAGAAAAAGCGGAATTTTTGAAAATGTGCCCTGAATAACAACAGCCCCGGGATTTTCCAAAGCAGAAAATCCCGGGGCTTTGCTGTCTGTATATTTATTCGCGTGTATAAATATTCACAACCGTTTAACAACCGGCGCGGTGCGGGCGGATACAGCGTGTGCCCTTATCGTTTGCGGCAGTGACGAGTGTCACCTGGGCAAATTTCCGCATCGCTCGATCCGCCCGCAGACGCGCCTAGCAGCCCCTCACAGCCGCCTCAATCGCGGCCTTATCCAACCCTTCCCCAATCACGATCAGCACCTCCTGACCGCTGGGAATGGGCTGTACGGTTATGGCGTCGCGGGCGGCGTTCAGTTCGACCCAGCCGCCGCCGTCGGGGATAAACCCCTTGACGCGCAGCACATGGCCGTATTTCGCGTCGTGCAGGAGCGTCTGCGCGGCCTGCCGGACCTGCGCGGCACTGCGCCCGGCCTCGAGGAAATACAGCGAGGTAAACGCCTTGTGCTCGTCAAAATGCAGCTTGACGTAGCTTGTCTGCCGCCAGCCGCAGCGATCCACGCGGGCAAAATCAGCGGCTGTCAGCGCGTTCCAGTCCCGGCACAGTACATCGTCCGCGCCAAAGCGGCGGGCACAGTGGCAGCCGGCCAGTGCGCGGTTCAGGTGGTCGATGACCGCTTCCGCCTCGCCGGGCGCGGCCAGCTGCGTGCGGCTCATGACGACAAGCCCGGCACTGGCGGCCTCGGAGGCCAGCAGGTAGTCGGCCTGCGGGGAAAGCTCGTTTTCCAGCTTGGCGTCCACAATGGCAATGACGCTGCCCAGCGTATACCAGCGGTCCAGCGGCTCGTCCCGCAGAATGTCGTAGAACTCGTCCACGTCAAAGATGCCGCTCGGCTCAATGACGACCCGGTCGAAGCCGCGCATTGCCATTGAGATCAGCTTGGTGCGCATCCGGCGCTGGTGGGTGTCGCAGTCGCAGCCGCCGCTGATCGTCTCTATGTCGCAGTGCTCCCCGATCAGGTCCTGCAGCAGCATGGCATCGACGTTCACCGCGCCGAAGTCGTTTTCCAGAATGCAGACGCTGTGCCCCTGCGCGACGAGATACTGCACGTAGCGGCGCAGGAACGTCGTCTTGCCGGAGCCGAGAAACCCAGTGATCAAATCGACCTGTACCATTTTACTCCTCCTTCGGGCAGGTCATGCCCCGCTGGCGACCAATGGCCGCCCCTACACACGCAGTACGGCAAGAATGCAATTTTTTTGACGGTCTGACTTTATTCGTGAATTTCCAAAGGAAGATTGTCAGGGTCGGAAAAGAATGTCATTTTTTTGCCTGTGTAAGCATCGACTCGGATCGGCTCGGTTAGGATGCCCTTTTTATTCAATTCTCTTACGGTATCATCGACAGAGTCTACAGCAAAGGCAAGATGCCGGAGGCCGTAAGCCTCTGGATAACTGGGGCGTTTCGGGCAATTTTTAATGATAAAAAGTTCTAATTCCATCCCATCGAGTTGAAGATCGATTTTGTAATCATCGCGTTCCGGTCTGTAATTTTCTCGAATGACAGAAAAGCCTAACAGATCCACATAAAAGCGCCTTGATTTCTCATAGTTGCTCCCGATAATGGCAATGTGATGAACTTTTTTCAAATTCATGGCGTATTTACCTCTCCCCTGTCTGGTATGCGGCACCCTGCAAATAAAAAAACGTACCCGAACCCTTTTCCGTAAAGAATTGGGTTCGAGTACGAACTGTCTGGTGGAGGATGGGGGACTCGAACCCTCGACCTCTGCGATGTGAACGCAGCGCTCTAACCAGCTGAGCTAATCATCCGTATGCGATTGACAAATGATAGTATACAGGATTTGCCCCGATTTGTCAAGCGCAAATTTTCAATTGTTTTGTTGTTGCCCTCCTCTCCCCCTGCCCGCAAAAAGACCCCGCCTCACAGCGCGAGAGACGCGCTGTGAGGCGGGGCTTGCAGTTGAGAGGAAAAGAGGATTACCTGCTCAGCTCATCGGCCAGAGCGGCGAGCTGGGCCTCGCTGGCGGCATTCAGCGCGCCGCGGACCGTGACGGTGGTGGCAGCGTAGGTCAGGTTCTTGCTGCCCTCAAGCATTTTGGTCATGACTTTGGCGGCCATCGGCGCCCAAGAGCCGTTCTCAATAAAGGCCACCGTGCGGTTCTGGTAGTTGCGCTCGGTCAGGTGATGGATGAACTCCTTCATGAAGGGGAATACATCGGCGTTGTAGGTAGGCGTGGCGAGTACCAGCTTGCTGAAGCGGAATGCCTGCGCGACGGCCTCGGCCATATCGCAGCGGGCCAGGTCCATGGCAACCGTCTCCACGCCCTTCTCGCGCAGGGCCTCGGCCAGGCGGTTGGCAGCCTCGGCAGTGTGGCCGTAGATGCTGCTGTAGGCGACGAGCACACCCTCAGTCTCGGGGCGGTAGGCACTCCAGGTGTCGTAGGCGGCCAGCACATCGCCCAGCTGCTCCTTGTGCAGGACGGGACCGTGCAGGCTGCAGACGGTCTCGATGTCCAGCGCGGCGGCCTTTTTCAGCACGGCCTGCACCTGCACGCCGTATTTGCCGACGATGCCGATGAAGTAGCGGCGGGCCTCGGGCAGCCACGGCTCCTCCACGTCGAGTGCGCCGAACTTGCCGAACGCATCGGCGCTGAACAGGACCTTGTCTGCATCGTCATAGGTCATGATGACCTCGGGCCAGTGGACCATCGGCGCGGTGACAAAGTGCAGCGTGTGGGTGCCCAGCGGCAGGGTGTCCCCCTCCTTGACGACGACGCGGCGGTCCGCGTAGTCGGTGCCGAAATAGGCCTTCATCATGTTGAACGCCTGGGCGGACGCGACGATGGTCGTGCCGGGGTACGCCTGCGCGAACGCGGCGACGGAGCCGGAATGGTCAGGCTCCATGTGCTGCACGACCAAGTAGTCGGGCGTGCGCTCGCCCAGTGCAGCGGCGATCTTGGTGATCCACTCGTCGGTAAAATGGGCATCGACGCTGTCCATGACGGCGACCTTGTCGTCGCAGATCAGGTACGAGTTGTAGGCCATGCCGTTGGGCACGTCGTACTGGCCCTCAAACAGGTCAACAAGGTGGTCGTTGACGCCGACATACAAAATATCTTTGGTGATTTCCATACGTGTAAACCTCCCGAAAAATACCAGAGTTGTTATTCTGGACACAGTATAGCATAGTTTTAGGAATTTGTCTCGGTTTTTTCAAAAATAGTTTGATAAAATTTTTAAATACAGTTGATAGGTAGGGGCAGGAGGGAATTTGGCGGGGTGGGCAAGGCGCACGGGAGGGATGAATACCTCCCGCGCGAAGCAAAAAAGCTCCCCGCCGATTCTGGGCGGGGAGCACAGGGATGTTTACCTGAAAATTATACGCGCGTTTTCAGAACCTCGTGCGCGGGCACGGGGGCGTCGATGGGACGGGGCGTGCCCTCGACCCACTGGATGGCCTTCTTGGGGCACTTGCTGACGCAGGTGCCGCAGCCGTTGCACTTGGTATAGTCGATGACAGCGACGTTGTCCTTCAGGAAGATCGCCTGATTCGGGCAGTTGCGCACGCAGAGGCCGCAGGCAATGCAACCGACCTTGCAGGTCTTGTTGACCAGCGCGCCCTTGTCCTTGTTGGAGCACTTGACCGCGGGCTGCGGGGCAATGGGCTTCATCTGGATGACGTGGCGCGGGCAGGTCACGGTGCAGGCCGTGCAGCCGGTGCACTTTTTGCGGTCCACGACGGCCACGCCGTTGATGACGTGGATGGCGTCAAACTTGCACGCGCGGGTGCAGTCGCCCAGACCCAGGCAGCCATAGGCGCAGGCGCTGGGGCCGCCCGCAATGGAGGCCGCAGCAGCGCAGGTCTGGATGCCCTGGTAGTCAAACCGCTTGCCGCAGTTCTCGCCGCCCGCACAGATGACGGTGGCGCGCAGGCTGGGGCGGTCGTCGGTGGCATTGCCCATGATGGTGTTGATGGCGTCGGCAGTCTTGTCGCCGCCCGGGGCACACTTGAAGGTGGGGGCACCGTTCTCCACGATGGCCTTGGCGTAGTCGGCACAGCCGGCGTAGCCGCAGCCGCCGCAGTTGGCGCCGGCCAGACATTCCGTGACCTGCGCGATGCGCGGGTCCTCATACACAGCCATGAACTTGGAGGCCAGCACAAGGATCACGCCGCCGGCCAGGCCCAGCACCACCACGACAACGATAGCAAATACGATCGGGTTCATTCTCTCCATTCCCCTTTCTTAGAATATCGCGTTGATGATGTTTTCGACCAGACCGCCAAAGCCCATGAAGCTCATGGAGGTGATAGCGGCAGAAACCAGCGTGATGGGCAGGCCCTTGAAGCTCTCCGGCGGGTTGGCGGCCTCGACGCGGGAACGCACGCCGCAGAACAGCAGCATGGCGACCAGGAAGCCGACGCCCGCACCGGCGGCGCAGACAAGCGCCTCGGCGTAGGCCAGGCCGAAGCCGAACTCGGCCACAACGGCGGAGTAGTCCTGCACGGCCAGGATGGTGACGCCCAGCACGCAGCAGTTGGTCGTGATCAGCGGCAGGTAGACGCCCAGGGACTGATACAGCGCCGGGACGTACTTTTTCAGCGTGATCTCGATCAGCTGGACCAGAACGGCGATGACGAGGATGAAGATGATCGTCTGCAGGTAACCCAGATTATAGGCATCCAGCAGGAAGATCTGCAGCGGGAAGGTCACAGCCGTGGCAATGACCATGACGACGATAACAGCAGCACCCATGCCCGCGGAGGAATCCAGTTTTTTGGAAACGCCGAGGAACGGGCAGATACCCAGAAACTGCACCAGTACGTAGTTGTTGACCAGGATCATGCTGAAGAAGATGGTGGCAAACGTTGCGATCTGAGAACTCATTGTGCGGCACCCTCCTTCTGTTCTTCCTTGGCGGCGTCGATCTTCTCGAGCATGACGTCGCCGCAGCTCTTGCGCTCAATGGGCTTGTTCAGCTTGCGCTCCAGCCAGACACAGCCGGCCATCAGGCAGCCAAAGACGAAGAAGCCGCCCGGCGCGGAGTTCATGACGGTCATGCGGTCCACGCTCTCGGGGATGATGGTGATGCCCATCCAGGTGCCGCTGCCGATGATCTCACGGATGGAGGACATGAGCAGCATGGTCAGGATGTAGCCGATGCCCATGCCCAGACCGTCCAGCGCGGAGTCCACGACGGTGTTCTTGCAGGCGAACATCTCGGCACGGCCCAGAATGATGCAGTTGACGACGATCAGCGCCAGATACACGCCCAGTGCCTTGTACAGGTCGGGCACGAACGCCTGCAGCACCATCTGCACGACGGTAACAAACGTTGCGATGATAACGATGTAGCACGGCAGATGCACCTTGGCCGGAATGACCTTGCGCAGTGCCGAGATAACGATGTTGGAGCAGACCAGAACGAACGTCATGGCCAGGCCCATGCCCACAGCGCCGGAAACGGTGGTGGTGACAGCCAGTGCGGAGCAGCAGCCCAGCACCAGGCGCAGAACGGGGTTCTCACGGATGATGCCCGCGGTAAAAACCTTCCACTTGCTCGGTTTTTCGTTCATCGTTACTGCACCCCCTTGATCTCATTGTTGTAGCAGTCGATGGCTGCGTTGATGGCGTTGAACGCGCCGTTGCTGGAATACGTTGCACCGGCAATGCTGTCCACAGGGCTGCCGGAGGCGACCTCTCCCCCGTTCCAGCCGATAAAGCCGGAGGCGAAGGAATCGCCGGAGACCTTGGAGCCGATGCCGGTGGTCTGGGTGGAGCCGTCGATGGAGATGCCGGAAATGGCACCCTCGGCGTCAAAGGCAACGTAGACCGTGACGTCCTTGCCGGAGTAACCGGAGGCCGCAGCCTTGACGGCGACATCGCCGTTCGCGGTCTTGACAGCACCCTCGACGCTGGCGGTGGTCAGACCGTCGATGGCGGTCATGCTGTCGGTGGTCGTGCCCTCGGGCAGGACGGAGACATAGGCGGCCAGGGTCTCGGCTTGGGTGTTTTCCGCAATGATGGGGGCGGTGATGTCGTTCAGCACAGCCAGCAGCGCGCTGCAGACCAGGCAGATGACGACCAGCACGATGACGGGCAGCACAAGCTCTTTGAAAGTGCTCTGCTTCTCGGTGGTTTGCTTTTCAGCCATTATTCCGCACCGCCTTTCTTGGCTTTTTTGGGCTTTTTGTAGCCCAGCGGCGTCTGGTGGCCCCAGGCGTTGAACCACGGGGTCATCAGGTTGCCCAGCAGGATGGCGTAGCTCATGCCCTCATTCATCGAGCCAAAGTGGCGGATGAGGAAGGTGATGAGGCCGATAAACACGCCGTAGAACAGCTTGCCCTTGGTGGTGAACGGGCTGGTCACGTAGTCCGTCGCCATAAAGACAGCGCCGAACAAAAGACCGCCGGACATGCACTCGATCAGGGCGGTGTAGGCACTGCCGGTGTTGAGCGCAGTCAGCACAAAGACCGTGGCAACGATGGTCACGGGGATGGTGGCCTGGATGGTCCGGGTGGCAACCAGATAGGCGAAGCCCAGCAGGATGGCCAGCACGCAGACCTCGCCCATCATGCCGCCGCGGAAGCCCAAAAAGACGTCCAGCAGGGGCAGCGTGGTCTTGTCGGCCACGGCCAGCGGCGTGGCAGAGGCCAGCGCGTCAACGGCCATGTCGGGGTAGACGTAGGCGGTCATGCGGGAGGTGAAGCCGAGGAACAGCACGATACGGCCCACCAGCGCGGGGTTGGCGAAGTTGTAGCCAAGGCCGCCGAACAGCTGCTTCGTGATGACGATGGCGACGAACGCGCCGACAACGGCGATCCAGAGCGGCATGCCCACGGGCATGTTCAGCGCCAGAATGCTGCCGGTGACAACGGCGGACAGGTCGCCCACGGTGTTGGACTTTTTCAGCAGCTTTTCATAAATGTACTCAAACGCCACACAGGCCAGGGTGGTCACAGCGACCAGCACCAGCGCCTGCACGCCGAAGATCAGACCCGCGGCCAGCACGGCGGGCAGCAGCGCAATGACAACATTGCCCATCAGCCCGCGGGTGGTGGATGCATCGCGGATATGCGGCGAGGCGGTAACGATCAGACGATCTTCCATGGGTTATTTGCCTCCTTTCCGCAGCTCGGCCATGTACCAGCCCTTGGCAAGGCCCATCGTCTGGCTGACGGGGCGCTTGGCCGGGCAGGCATAGGTGCAGCTGCCGCAGGCTACGCAGAGATCCACGCAGCGTGCCTTCAGCGCAGCAAAGTCCTTGTTGGCAAAGTCCTGCGCAATGACGACGGGCTCCAGACCCATCGGGCAGGCCTCGATGCAGCGCCCGCAGCGGATGCAGGCGGACGGCTCGGGCAGCGCGGCGGCCTTCTTGCTGAACAGCAGCAGGCCGTTGTTCTGCTTGAGCACCGGGAAGTCGGCGCTGGGTGCAGCGCCGCCCATCATCGGGCCGCCGAAGATGATCTTGCCCAGCTCGACGCCCTCCTTGACACCGCCGCAGGCGTCGATGACGTCGCGGTACAGCGTGCCGATGGGCACCTCGATGTTCTGGGGTCTGGCGATGGCGTCACCCTCGACGGTGACGCGCTTCGTCACCAGCGGGATGCCGGTCTTGAGGAACTTGCCCAGCGTGGAGACGCTCGTCACGTTCATGATGACGCAGCCCACGTCGGCGGGCAGGCCCGGCTTGCCGGAGGGGCCGACCTGCGGCACCTCGCGCCCGGTGCAGGTCTCGACGAGCGTTTTCTCGGCGCCCTGCGGGTAGCGCATCGGCAGGCCCTTGACCTCGACGCCCTTCATCTCGCGGGTCAGCGAGGTGAGCAGGTCGATGCACTCGGGCTTGTTGCGTTCAATGCCGATGATGCAGTGCGGGATCTCGCAGTACTTCATGACAGCGGTGATGCCGGAGATGATCGTGTCGCTGCACTCCAGCATCTCGCGGCAGTCGGTGGTCAGGTAGGGCTCGCACTCGGCAGCGTTGATGAGCAGCGTGTCGATGGTGTTGGCCGCCAGCTTGACATGCGTCGGGAAGCCGGCACCGCCGACACCCACCAGGCCGCAGGTCTGCACGGCAGCCAGCAGGCTGGCTTTGTCGGTGACGACGGGCGGCACACAGGCCGGATCAACGGTCTGCGCACCGTCGGTCTTGATGGCAACAGCCGTCGTCATCGCGCCGTTGACCATGCGCAGCGGTGCAATGTCCTGCACAGTGCCGGACACACTGGAGTAGATATTGGCGGATACAAAGCCGCCGGCCTTGCCGATCACGGTACCGACCATGACGGTGTCGCCCTTTTTGACGACAGGCTCCGCGGGCGCGCCGATGTGCATCGACATGGGAATGACGACGTGCTCAGGAACCGGCATCTTGTTGGTCGGCTGCCCGGCTGTCGCCTTCGTGTGCGGTACGGCAGCACCCTTGGCAGAGCGCTTTAGGGATTTGAACAATCTGATTTCCCCCGTTTCTCTGATTTTTCTCGCCGCGGACGGGATTTCTGCTCCCCCGTCCGTGGTGGATAACTATACGAATTTATTGTACCATTTTTCAAAAGCATGTCAAGCAACCAAGTATGACAAAAGGTCGGTTTTGCATCGAACACGCAAGATTTGCAACAATTTGGGCAATCGCCGCAGAATAAAAAAGCTGTATAATAATTAACAATCCTACAAAGAAAACCCCTGGCAGATGTCGGTCTGCCAGGGGTGATACCGCAGGGATCGGACATGCCCGATCCCTGCTTTTATTTACAGCTCGATCTCCTGCAGCCGCAGCAGCGCCAGAATATAAATCTTCAGCGCCTCGACCAGCTTTTCAAACGGGGTGCCCTCGTTCGCGCCGTGCATCGGGCCCGCAAAGGACGGGATCTCAATGTCGGTGTGCTCGGGGCCGAAGCTGACGGCATAGGGGAAGTGGCGCGCATAGGTGCCGCCGCCCATCGTAAAGGGCTTCTTGCCCTCGCCGGTGACGTCGTTGTAGGTGTTGATAAGTGTCTGGATGGCCGGGCTGTCCGCGTCGATGTAGAACGGCACGCGGCTGCTGACGTTCTCCAGCGTGGCCGCGCCGCCGCAGACCTTCCGGATGGCGGCAGTCATCTTTTCGGGGTCGGTGTTCGTCGGGTAGCGGCAGTCGAAGCTCTGGCGGATGACGCCGTCAGCCATCTCGATCGTGCCGCCGATGATGGTCAGCGGGTCAAACAGGCCGTCGTCCGCCGCAATGCCCAGCGCGCTGCCGTCGGTGTCGGCGTGCAGCGTGTGCAGCACGTTCAGGTAGGCCTCCTCCTGCGGGGTGCAGACGCCGCTCTTGAGCAGGCAGTTGACGATCAGGCTGATGGCGTTGACCGTGCCCTCGGGCATGGCGGCGTGGCCGCTCTTGCCCCAGCCGCGGATGACGGTGGCACCGCCCTCCCCTGCCTCGAAGGTCACGCCCTCGGTCTGGACGAGTGCGCCCGCGCCGACCTGCACCGTGCAGGAGGCGCGGTCCGGCACGGCGTTGTGGGCGACGCCGCCCTCGAACGCCGTGATGATGCCGTTCTCAAACTTCGGGCTGACGAGCTCGCCGTTGAAGCCGCCCTTCTCGCCGTTGCAGACCGGGAACTCGGCGTCCGGCGTAAAGCAGAAGGCGGGCATCGGGTAATGCTCGGCGTAGTAGTCTACGTCGTGCATGTTCGTCTCCTCGTTGGCACCCAGCAGGGCACGCACGGGGTATTTCAGCGCCGCGCCGCTGTCCTTCAGGTACTTCAGCGCGTACAGGCAGAGGATGCTTGGGCCTTTGTCGTCGGCCACGCCGCGGCCCAGCAGCCAGCCGTCCCGCACGCGGACCGTGTAGGGGTCGGCGTCCCAGCCGTTGCCCTCGGGCACAACGTCGGTGTGGGTGATGGTCGCCAGGAACTTCTGGCCGTCGGCGATCCTGCCCGTCTCGGCCCAGCCGATGTAGCTGTCGGCGTTGAAGGTGTCCAGGCCCAGCTCGTCGGCAATCTCCAGCGCCTTGGCCAGCGCGGCCTTGGGGCCGGGGCCGAACGGTGCGCCCGGCTCGGGTGCGCCCTCCACGCTGGGCACGGCCACCAGACGGGTGATGTCGCGCAGGATGTTGTCGCGGTTTTCCTCCACAAAGGCGTCAATGGACGCCCAGCGCGGATCGTTCACGTTCATAAGAATTTCCTCCTGATGTTTTTTATTCAGTATAGCACATTGGCAAAATTTGTAAACGGAAAATTGCGTCGGGGTCAGTGCAGGGGTCGGCGTCCCCGACGCCCCGCATTACCGCATACGCCCCTCCCCGCCCATCAGTGCCGTCATCTCCTCGATGCGCTCCAGCGGGAACGGCGGGGTGCAGAGCGGGCGCATGGCGATGCTCATGAGAAGCATCGGGTTGTCGTCCGCGGCGATGCGGTTGGATGTCAGTTTGCCGCAGAGGCGGCAGCGGTGGATGATGGCCCACTCGCCGCCCTTGCGCACCCAGACGGCCACGGGCTCCATCTGCCCGCCGCAGTCTGCGGCGCGGTCCCCGGGTTCATTGTCCAGATGCAGGCTGGTCAGGCAGTTGGGGCAGTGGTTGCGGTGCTGTGTGCCCGCCGGTTTACCGCCGTAAAATATCAATCTTCCTCTTCCCCGTTGTCCATCGTCACGATCTCGCAGATGGCGCGGCCCGTGGGGGTGCCGGCCAGACCGCCGATGCCGGTCTCGCGCAGGTCCTTGCTCATCGCGTTGCCGACCTCGGCCATCGCGTCAATGACCTCGTCCGCGGGGATGTGCCCCACGACCCCGGCCAGCGCCATGTCGGCGGCGGAGACCGCGTTCATGGCACCGATGACGTTGCGCTTGATGCAGGGAATCTCCACAAGACCTGCCACGGGGTCGCAGACAAGGCCCTCAAGGTTAGTAAGCGCCATGGCGAACGCCTCGGCGCACTGCTCTGCCGTGCCGCCCTTGATGTCCACCAGCGCCGCGGCGGCCATGCCGCTGGCCGCGCCGACCTCGGCCTGACAGCCGCCCTCGGCCCCGGCCAGCGTGGCACGCGCGGCAACGACCTGCCCGAACCCGGCAGCGATATACAGGGCGCGGTGCACGGCGGCCTCGTCGGCCAGCCCGCGCCGCTGCAGCGGCAGCAGGACCGCAGGCAGCACGCCGCAGCTTCCCGCCGTGGGCGCGGCCACGATGCGCTTCATGCAGGCGTTGCACTCGGCGGTTTTCAGTGCCTCGGCCATGACGTCGGCAAAGTAGCCGTCGGCGTAGAGCACGCCGCGCGCCGCTGCCGCGTTGACCTTGGCCGCGTCGCCGCCCGCAAAGCCGCTCATCGAGCGGTCTGCGCCGCAGTAGCCGTCGCTGGTGGCCTGCATGACCGCCCACAGACGGTGCATCTCGGCCTCGCTTTCGGCGCGGGTCAGGCCGCTTTCGGCCAGATCGCTCTCAAGGATGACCTCATACAGCGGCTTGCCGCTCTCCTTGCAGAGGTCGATCATCTCATGCACGGATGAAAATGCCATCTTTCCCGCCCCCTTACAGATTCAGAATCGTGACCTTGACGATGCCCGGCTGGCTGCCCAGCTGCCCGGCGATCTCGTCCGGGATAGGCTCGTCGCACTCCAGCACCATGACGGCGTAGCCGCCTGCCGTCGAGCGGTAGAGCTGCATCGTGGCGATGTTGACGCCGTGCTGGCTCAAACAGGTGGTTACGGCTGCCACATGGCCGGGCGTGTCCTGGTTGTGGACGATCAGCGTGTTGTGGTCCCCGCCAAAATTCGTCGTGATGCCGTCGATCTGGCAGATGTTGATCCGCCCGCCGCCGATGGACGCGCCGACGACCTCGAGCTTACGGCCCGACGCACCGGTCAGCCGCAGCACCGCCGTGTTGGGGTGCGCACCGCGCAGGTTTGTGGTGCCGATCTTAAAGTGCAGCCCGGCCTCCTTGGCAATAGAAAAGCTGTGCGGGATGCGGTCATCGTCCGGCTGCATGCCCAGCAGCCCGGCGACAAGCGCCCGGTCCGTGCCGTGGCCGCGCCCCGTGGCGGCAAAGCTGCCGTAAAGCAGGATCTCGGCCTCGGCAGGCTGCTCCCCCAGGAGCCGCCGCGCCGTGCTGCCGATGCGCACCGCACCCGCCGTGTGGCTGCTGGACGGCCCCGTCATGACCGGGCCGAGCACATCAAATAACCGCATAACGGACACCTCACTTATAAAATGGTATAGAATGAGTATAGCGGATTTGGCGCGGGATTGCAAGGCACGGGCAGAAAAGGGTGGAAAATATAAAAAGAATCAGCCGATATTCAACGTGTTAGCGTTAAATATCGGCTGATTTGGCGGAGTAAGAGAGATTTGAATTTGTTACAATGTGCGCTAGGGTGTGGAAGATTGATTGTTTACGAAAAATATACGAACTAATGCGGTTTATGCGGTGAAGTGCGCGTTGAGGATTCGTGTGGCTTCATCGACGGCGCTGGCCTTGGCCTCGGCGTACCAGCGCTGGGTTGTCAGGATGTCTGCGTGGCCCATCAGCTCCTTGGCGACCTGCGGGCTGATGCCGCACTGTACCAGCGTGCTGGCGAACTCATGCCGGAGCTGGTGCGCGGTGAAGTCCGGCTCTATGATCGTCTTGTACAGGGGCGCACCGTCCTTCGATTTCTTGCCGGTTTTATAGCGCTTGCCGCTGTCGTGGGCGTGGCCGATGCCGATGCAGTATTGAAGCCATGCGTTTTGGTATCGGCTCTTCGTCATGGGCTTTTTGCCGCCAAAGATGAAATCATCATCGGCCAGATCGGCAAGTCGGCTGCCGAGCGCATCCTGCAGGGGCTTGAGGATCGGCACGGTGCGGTAGGCGCTGTCGGTTTTCGGCTCCTCCAGCTCGGGGTAGTTGTTGTGCCAGACCACGGCCTTGCACACGCGGATCGCGCCGTCAGCGAGGTCCTTCTTTTGCAGCGCCATCACCTCGCCCAGACGCAGGCCGGCGTACATCATGATGGCCGGGCAGAGACCGAAGCCCTCGGGGTGGGCCTTAACATCGGCGATCTCCTGCTCTGTGGGGGCGCGGCGCTTGGTCTGGGGCAGGCCCTGCGGCAGCTTGAGCAGCGTGCAGGGGTTCGCGTCGCCGTGCATCTCGGCGCACCAATACTGCCAGATCAGGGAGAGCACCGACTTCTGCCCGGCAATGCTTTTGTAGGCGTAGCCCTGCGCGGCCATGTGCATCAGCTCGCGGTTGATGTCGGTGCTGGTGATCTCGCGCATGCCCTGCCCCTCAAACCAGCCCTTGGCAAGCTCCACCTTGTGGCGGTAGCCCCGGCGGGAGCCATACTTGATGCACGGCTCCTTGGCGCGCCAGAACGCCTCTGCAACCTCGCCGAAGGGGTCTCCCCTGTCCCGGCGGGTGCTGGCCTCGATGAGGGCCGCGTCGAGCTTGGCCTGCACCTCCTTTGCGGTGCGGCCGTAGAAGTGGCGGGTCTTGCCATCAATGACGCGGCAGCGCTCGATCAGGCCGTCCGCGCGTTTTTTCGTTTTTGCCATGTAAAAACCTCCTTACGATACACTTTGACAAGCGTGGCCGGAGGTGATACAATACAGATGCTTGGTCGGTATTGTGTCCACTTCGGACACGCTGAGCTTGAACGCCTGCGGTGTTGGTAGCACCGTGGGCGTTTTTTTATAAAAACATACGTAAAATACGTGGTTTTCTATTGACAAATACGTAAAATACGTATATAATATATACAGAACGGAGGGAAACCAAGATGCCGATGACGCCCAGAGAAATCGTGAAGCTGCTGGAAGCCAATGGCTTTGAATATGTCAGCTCCAACGGTTCGCACCGCAAGTACAGGAACCCGGTCACAGGCAAAACAACCATTGTTCCCTTCCATGCGAAAGACCTTAAACCGGGAACCGAGAAAAACATTTTAAAACTGGCGGGGATCAAAAAGTGATCCCCGCCCCCAAGGGGGGCTATTTTATGCGTTTCGTTTTTTATCCCGCTGTATTTCATCCCGAGGAAGTCGGCTATTCGGTTACCGTGCCCGATGTAGAAGGTTGCTTCACACAGGGCGATGACATGAACGAGGCCGTAGCTATGACGCAGGAGGCCATCGGCCTGATGCTGGAGGATTGCAAGGTCTACCCGAAGCCCAGCAGTCCTGCCGACATCCGCACGGAGCCCGGAGATTTTGTAACGATGATTCCCTTTGATGAGGCCGCCTACAAAAAGCAGCAGAAGCCTGTCAAAAAGACACTGAGCATCCCGGCATGGTTGAACGAGGCCGCGGAAGAAGCGCACGTGAATTTTTCCGGTGTGCTGCAGGATGCGTTGAAAGCAAAACTGAATATCGGTTGACGATCCCCTGCCCTGCCGGCCTGCCCGGCGGGGCGTTTTTTTATTTTAAGCTTTAGCTGATTTTTTAATGGCATCAAGGTTGTAAAACTTTGTGCGGCGGATCACGTTGCGGCGGCCTTCTTTTTGAACTACCGAGAAATCCTCGGCAGTTGCTTCCTCGGCCAATTCGCCGCTCTGGTAAATGTTTTTCAGATGCAGGGAGATGTTGTCTGCGGAGCAATCAAATAGCTGCGCCGTGGCCTGTTGCGTCAGCTAGATGGTTTCGTCCCGCACAACAGCCTTGCCATCGATTAGGACCGCGGCAATCTTAGGTATTGACTTGTACATTGGTTGTTTTATTACTCTTACTCCGGTTGCACCGCCAGCAGAGGGTTTGCAGATTTTCTTCGGTCGTCAGACCGCCTTTGGAAACTGGTACAATGTGATCAATCTCCAGCAACAGGTGCGGTTCTGCTTCGGTGGAGGCCCCACAGTATTTGCAAGTGAAGTGATCGCGCTCCTTGATGTGCTGGCGCAGTTTGCTGGTCATAAGTGCTCGTTGCCCGGCCACAGTTTTGCTGAACTTGATCTTTTCGGACAAATAGATGACAAAGCGATTTAGGTTGTCAATGTCCATAACAACATCGTAGGTCGTGCCGGTATTGCCGCCCGCACTTGTGTATTTAAACTCATATTTCGGGAAGTACAGCGTACTGAAGTCCACTTCCTCGAAGCCAAGGTTCTTCTCTAGCTTCTTCTGGCTAAACTTTTTGATAGCCCAAGGAATATCTGAAGAAATGCTCTCCAGAATTGCAGTCCGCTCAGCCTTTAAAGCAACCTTGCCGTCTTCTGCTGCAGAAAAATCATTCAAAGCGGCTTCGAATTTTCCAAGAGTTTCCTCATCGGCTTTAATGCCGAAATACTTGCAGATGTACTTGAAAGGCTCTTTTCTCGCATTGTCACAAACGGTGCGGGAGCACTCGTAAATATAGGGGGCATATACCTGCTTTTTCAGAGCATCTCGCTTGACATTCCAACGGCTATTATCATGGTAAACTGCTTCACCGTAGTCAGCACGGTTTACCACAAGCGCAGTGCTTTTCAGATTCTCAATATGGTCGTTCAGATCGTTGCAATCATGAATATGAGTTTGTATTTTTTCTTTAATAGTATTAAATTTTTCGCTCTTAAAATAAAGAGCAGCATAGATTTGATAAATAATAGCAATCACAGCTAAGACTAACAATAGAGGCCACGCATAAACCAGCAAAGCAAAAATAAGGAGTAAAACAAGACATCCCGTTAAAGTGTTCATTGCAAGCACATCCTTTTTCATATAGCTTAATTGTTGCGGTCAGATAAAAGAAAGTTCCTCTTGTGTTTTGGTAAGCAGTATGGCTACTTACAACTTCCGGCACAGGCCGACGGCCTTGCCTTCGATGGTGATGGTGTTCATATCCTCGCCGATGCGCAGGATAGTCGGAAATGTGGGGTTTTCGGCGCGGAGCTCGATGTGGTCATCGAACAGAAACACGCGCTTGAGGGTGGCCTCGCCATCGATCAGGACGGCAGCGACCTCGCCGTTCTCGACCATCGGCTGGCTGTGAATGGCTACGACATCGCCGTCTTTGATTTTTGGCTCCATGCTGTCGCCCTGGCACAGCAGCGTGAAGTCGGCGTGCCAATCGCTGGGGACTTCATCGTAGGCCTCGACATTCTCCTCTGCGAGGATGGGTGTGCCGCAGGCAATCTGCCCCACACGCGGGATGCGGTCCCGCTTCGGCAGCGGCTGGAACCCGGCGGGGATGGGGGGAGCGGCAACAGGATCTTTCCGTTCTACGGTTGATCGCCCCATGAGATAATCCATGTCGACATTGAAAATGTCTGCGATAGCTTCAAGCGTCTCAAAATCTGGTTCGCGGCTGCCAGTTTCATACATGCCTATCGTACTGCGGGATACTTTTAGCAAGGCAGCGAGTTGCTCTTGCGTTATGCCTCTCTCGATGCGAAGGGATTTTATAATTGCCGAAAATTTAGCCATGCGAAGTCAATCCTCTCTGTGTACTAATCTTATAATATCACGAATCGTGAGAAAGTCAACCGCAAAATGTCACGAAATGTGTTGACAAATACCAAGAGCGTGATATACTGTATATATAGTCACGGTTCGTGACAAATGAAAGCGAGGTGATTCTGATGGATTCGGAGAAGATTGCGCAAACATTGGTTGAACTGCGGGGCGCTCGACCGCGCGCAGAGGTTGCAACAGCGCTGGGTGTAAGCGTTTCTGCACTGGCGATGTACGAGACTGGCGCTAGAATCCCCCGCGATGAAACAAAGCGTAAAATCGCGCAGTATTACGAGAAAACCGTGGAGGAGATTTTTTACGCCTAAAAATGTCACGATAAGTGACAAATAGCGTGTCCACCTTGGACACGCAAAGGAGTTGATACAGATGAACGGAGTGTATGACAAGATCCGTCAGCTTCGCATTGCCAACGGGCTGACGCAGGAAGAGCTGGCCCTGGCCGTTGGCTACACAGATAGGTCATCCGTTGCCAAAATCGAACTGGACAAGGTCAATCTGCCACTGTCCAAGGTCGCCGCCATTGCGCAGGCCCTGCACACAACCCCCCAGGAGCTGCTGTTCCCCCGCCTCACCCCCCGAGAAGGCGGCTGCAGCTATAACCATAGCCGTCAAGCTGGACGGCATGGATGAAGCCCTTGATAAAGCGCACGAGCTGGTAAGGACAATCGAAAAGGCCAAGTCGCTGGTGGGCGACCTGACCTTGGCACTGGATGGCCTACATACAGAGGAGTCAACACCATGAATGAAAACAAATATCCCCAGACCGATGAAGAAACTCGGCCTGAGGAACGGAAAGAGCTTGAACACAGACTAAAGTGGGAGATGCCGGATACCGGTCCGGTATACCATTCCCATAGCGACAGCTTTTTACTCTGGTTTTTGCCGCAGTTTATTCAACATGTTGGTGAAGTAATGGTTGGCGTCAGTCTTTGCCGATTCATCGAACTCTACGGAAATCGCATTCCAGAACTCATTCAGCTTCTCTTTCCAAAGTAATGGCTCAATTTTATCCGCTCCGGACATTGTGCACAGTTGCCGCAGCGCTTCCGCTGGGGCGCTGTCCTTCGAGAAAAGCAGCCTTGCATTATAAAGCGCCGCAATTAAGACCGCCTGATTTTGTAACGTTGGACTGTTGAGAAATTGCATCGCCTTATTAAATACCTCAGAACAGGCGTTGCGCTTTTCTTCCCGCAGAGTTTGCCATTTCATGGTACGCCAGCTTACCCACGCACCCAAAGCAGCACCAAAAACGCCACAAAGCGCACTGAGTATCGTTAAAATACATATCCCTCCCTTCCGGCTTGATTATAGCACGGCGGGGATACAAGCTACAAGGAGGTAAGCATGGCACGCGAAAAGCAAGGCTACCGGGATGCGCTGGAACGCATCCGGCATGAGGCTGCGGGCGAGCTGGTGACAGTGCCCGAGGCCGCACACATCGTTTACGGCACAGACCCCTACGCCGCGCGCAAGGTCTGCCGCAACTTTGAGGGCTGGATCGGGGCCGGGCGCGACAAGCGCATCCCGGCCACCGCGTTGGCGAGGCAAATTTGCTGATGACAACGGATGATCTGGCCTGGGTGCAATCCAGGCTTAGGAACTGCACCAACGCCCGCCGCCAGTTGAGAATCTGCGCCGAGTGTCTGTATGTGGATGAGGGCACCCTGCTGGAAAGTCTGGGCTATGCCAGTCTTGACGCTTTCCGCGCGGCGCATCCTCAGAATAAGCGATCCTGCGGCCCGTCTGTTGAGCGCATCTACAACCCTGTGCCGCCGGAGGTGATGCTGGAAAGCATCCTGTACTACTACGGCGGCGCGCCGATCAGCAGCGTGTGCAGGATGATGGGCTACACCCAGACCGTGACGCCGGAGGCAATCCGGCACAGAGTATGCAACTGGAAGAAGAAACACCCGGCGCTTGCCGCCGGTATGCCGTGCAAGCGGCCAAAACCGAAAAAGGAGACCGAAGCCATGAAAATGACCTATGATGAGGCGGGGCTGCCCGCCTACGCCTACGCAAGGAGCCTCTACACCAACAACATCGTCCGCATCGTGCGCGGGGAGCGCACCCTGTTCGGCGTGGTGGAGCAAGAGACTGTGGACACACTGAACGAGGCTGCGGGCGTCACCCGCGCCCAGGCTGCTGCCATGTACGGCGGGGCCGTGTGCGGCTGGGACAGCCCGATGGCCGACCCCAACAACTACAATGAGGCCGGTGCCTACATCGGCCCGGAAATGGAGGATAAACATGGAGAAGAATGAGACCCCCAAAAACCTCGCCCTGCTGACAGCTGACGAGGTCACGCTCAGCATCCTGGAGGTGGACGCTGAGGGCGTGCGCATCAAGCTGTGGCCGGATGTCAACGCCGTGCGCGCCCATCTGGAGGAGTGCTGTGAGCGTATGCCCGGCGGGCTGGCTGGCTACAGCGTGCGGCACTACGTTTGTGGGCGGTATCTGTACTGCGCCGTGGCCCTGGCCGACATCACAAAGGACGCCCCCTGCCCTACCACCTACCGCGTGAGCAGCGATGCGCCCACCAACGAGGCAGACGGCAGCTTTTTGGCCGCTGCCGCCGCCTGGAGCATCGGCGCGGGGGTGCTGAATCTGCCGCCGCTGCGCATCCCGGCCAACAAGGTCCACATCGTCCCCCAGGGCAAGCCCGGCACCAACATCATTGAGCGCTACGTTCTGGACGATGCCCTCACTCTGGACGACATCACCTACAACGGTGACGGCAGCGTGGCATCGCTGAGGGTGCGCAAGCGCGATGGGAGCGTGATCACATGGCAAGCCAGCTGATCGCCCATGTGGCCGCCTGGTACATCCCAACGGGCCAGCCCCTAGTCAACGACATGGACGGGCTGACGATTGACGGTGCGTATCGCCTGGAGGCCCAGCGGATGCACGCCGAACTGGAGCGCCGCGCGCGGGGGCAGCCCCTATGCGTGGAGATCGACATCCGCCCGGTGAAGAACAAGCGCACACTGGATCAGAACCGCCTCATGTGGGCGCTGCTGAACAGGCTGGCGCTGGCGTTGAGCGGCGGCACCCCCGGCGGGGTGACTGCCGAACAGTGCTATCTGGACTTGCTGGGCGAGTTCGGCGCAGAGGTCGAGACCTGGCGCGTGCCGGTCAAGGCCCTGCCCGCCCTGCGCAACACATACCGCGTTGTGCAGATGGTGGAGCTGCTGGACGATGGCTATTGTATGGCCCGCCTCGGTCTGGGCAGCAGCAGCTTTGACCGGCAGCAGATGCACGACTTCCTTGAACGCATCTTTGACCGGCTGGCCGAAGCGGGCGTAGACGACGCCGAGACCACCCAGCAGTACCGGGACTGGAGGCGTGCCGATGAATTGCGTTAAGTGCAACAGCAGCCAGGTGCGCGTCATCGACACCCGCGCCAAGGGAACCCGGCGGATATACCGCCGCCGCGTCTGCATGATGTGCGGCTGCCGCTGGACGACGGTGGAGCTGCCTGTTGGTGATGTGCACCCGGCGGTGGATGCCGTCAACGGACTGGAGGAGCGCTGTGGCAAAAAGTATACTGCAAAGTGATAAAGAGTGCTACCTCTGCCGACGGTTCTACAACCTGCGCACAACGCGCGGCCTGGAGGAGCATCACATCCTATTCGGGCGCGGACGGCGCGAGTTGTCTGAGCGGTACGGCCTCAAGGTCTGGCTGTGCCACAACCATCACAATGAGCCGCCCCTGGGCGTACATTTTGACCCGGCGGCCCGGCGGGTGTTGGAACAGGCAGCACAATTTGCTTTTGATGAGCTCCACGGCCCCGGAAGCTTTGCCAAGGTGTTCGGAGAAGAAATTTAGGAGGGATACCAATGCCCCAGATCGTAAACAAAAAGAGTGTGCTGGAGATGGCGATGGGCGCTATTGCCGAGATCACAGACTATGAGGTTGAGCGCGTTGTGGCGAACATCATGGACCCCAACACCGCGGCGACTGCCAAGCGCAAGATCACCATCACGCTGACCTTTGCACCGGATGATTACCGCCAGCAGATCGGCATGGACGCGCAGGCAAAGACCACCCTCGCGCCGATCCAGCCGGTGCGCACATCCCTGTGCATTACCAAGGCGCGGGACGGCAGCCTGCTGCTGGCCGAGATGACGCCGCAGGTGCCCGGGCAGGTAAACATGGACGGAGACGAAGCCCCCGTACCGGCTATGGCCCGCGTGGGCCGTGTCGGATACTGACACAGAAAGGACAAAGAAAATGGAAAGCAGTTTTTTGAAGGATGCTATTGACCGCATTGTGGAGTTGGCAAAGCCCTTTACTTTGGAGACGCACGGCGGGCATCAGTTCTGCTCCGCCCGCCTGCACGAGGTCAAGCCGGAGGTTGAACTCCCGGAACGGTACTCGGTGGATACTCTGGAGGCGCTGGTCAAGCTGATCCGCACCGAGGGTATCGACCACTCGCCCCGGCTGTATGTGCGTGTGGACAGCGCCCGGCGGGTCATGGTAGATACTACGTACACGCACAAGGAATACGCAGAGTTCAGCCGCCTGCCGCTGTATGAGGCCGTGAGCGATGTGCCGAGCATTTCCGTCAACCAGAGCATCAGTCAGGAGAAGGCCATCGTGGAGCTGCAGAGCCTGTATGCCGTCACCACTGACCGTGACTATCTGCTGGCGCTGCTGAGCCGCATCGACGTGAATCAGGGCGTGTCCAGTGTGGACAACGGGATCAGTCAGGAGGTCAGCGTCAAGACCGGCGCGGTGCTGAAGGAGCAGCAGACGGTGCAGCCCATCGTCCATCTGCAGCCCTACCGCACTTTCCTTGAGGTCGAGCAGCCCGCCAGCGACTTCCTGCTGCGCCTTAACAAAGAAGGCCACCCGGCGCTGTACGAGGCTGACGGCGGCGCGTGGAAGCTGGAGGCCAAGCGCAACATTGCCGCCTATCTGGGCGAGAAGCTGGCCGATCTGGTGGAGCGCGGCAATGTGGTGGTGATGATCTGATGACTTGGGTCGCAGTGACGATTATTGTTGCCTGCCTGCTGGTTTACGCATGGCTGACAAAGTGAGGTGACTATATGCTTAATGTGATAGCGCTGCAGGGCCGCCTTGTGCGCGATCCGGAGCTGCGGCAGACGCAGAGCGGCAAGCAGGTGGCGACGTTCACCCTGGCCGTTGACCGCGGGCGCAGGGGCGCCAACGGGCAGAGTCAGGCGGACTGGATTCCCGTCATTGCATGGGAGCGCGCTGCCGAGTTTGCCTATAAATGGCTCACTAAGGGCCAGATGGTAGCGGTGGACGGACGGCTCCAGAGCCGCACCTACACAGCCAAGGACGGCACCAACCGCACCGTGCTGGAGGTCGTCGCCAACAATATCAACTTTTGCGGAAGCAAGGCAGACACCCCCGGCCAGACCTCCACCGCCCCGGCGGGTCAGCCCCGCATCGGCGCACCGGCCTCGGCCTACAACCAGCAGCCGGGCGACGACTTCGCCATGATCGAGGATGAGGGCGACCTCCCCTTTTAAACGTTGAAAAATTGAAAAATGACCTTGCAGGGATGCGCCGAAAAGAGCGCGGCGCACCCCTGTGTTAAGGTCAGCCATTTTTAGGAGCTTGAAGATGGAAACACCGAATTTTTACGCAACGCTCCCCGCCGCTGTGCGGTACGACAAGAACCTAAAGCCCAGCGAAAAGCTATTGTATGCCGAGATCGTAGGGCTGACAAACGTAAAAGGCTATTGCTACGCCAGTAACGCCTACTTTGAGAGGCTGTATGATGCGAGTACCAGAACAGTGCAGGGATGGCTGAAGCATTTGCAGGATTGCGGCTATATTGAGATCATCCAGGTGGGCGGCGGTGCCGGTGAGCAGCGCGCCGAGCGTCGCATCTGCCCGCTGGTTGGGATGACGATAGCACCGCCGACCCCCGCAAAAATCTGCGCCACCCCCGCAGAAAATTGCGGGGGGACCCCCGCAAAAAAATGCGCAGACCCCCCGCAAAAAAATGCGGGTAGATTATTACAAGATAATATTAATACAAGAGAGATTAACGCGGGCGCGCGGGCGCGCGAGAACGGGGACGCTTTGAGCATCCTCTTGAATGGATTCCCGGACGGATGCGGGGAGCGGTTGCGCCAAGCGCTGAAAGATTTTGCCGCTGCCCGTGCGGCGGGCAAGCATCCGCTGACGGCCAGGGCCGCCAAGCTCGTATGCACTACCCTGCAACGCCTAGCCGACGAGGCGGGCGTGCGTGACCGCTACGGCTACATGGCCGCCGTGCTCGAGCAGAGCATCCTGCGCGGATGGGAGGGACTGTTCGCCCTGAAGGACGATTTTGTGGATGCCGTCCCCACCCAGCGCCCCGCCAGCACGGAGGATCGCCCGCGGGAGATCGGGCCGGACACCGACATACTTGATTTTTTGTGAGGCTTTTGAATGGAACGTGCAACTATAAGCCGACAGCAGCAGACGCAGCGGGCGTTCCTGGGCGCGGCACTCATGGACCCGGCCCGCGCACGGGAGTACATCATCAAGCTGGTGCCCGGGATGTTCGACGGGGGCGTGAGCCGCGCGGTGTTCAGCGCGGTGCAGCAGCTCACCATGGCCGGGGAGCCGGTGGACGTCATCACGGTCATCAACCGGGCATCGGCGGGCCGCTCGGCGGATGAGATCAGGCCCGGCGTTGTGGCAATGGCCGAGACCTGCCCCAGCGTCTCCAACATCGGCAGCTATGCGGCGCAAATTCTGGAGGACTACCGCTACTCGCTTTTGCAGAGCGACCTGATGAAGTGCATGGCCAAGGATGCCATGGACAGCGATAGCGTCTGCCGCCAGCTGCGCCGCACGCTGGCGGTGCAGGATGCCATCCGCAGCACCCAGACCGACAGCACGGCCCGGGACTTTGACGCGGTGCTGGATTCCGCACTGGCCCGGCTGGATGAGCCGGACGACAGCCTGAAACTGGGCTGGCCGGAGCTGGACCGGTACGGCGTCTTTGGTCGGCAGCGCGTCTGCGTTGTGGCCGGGCGGCCCGGGTGCGGCAAGACGGATTTCTCGCTGAATCTGGCGGCCCGGCTCTCGAAGCGGTACAAGGTCTACTACCTCACGCTGGAGGAGACGGCGGAGGCACTGATGGACAGGATCCTGTCCAAGGTTGCACGCATCGACTCCGGCAAGCTCACCAACAAGAGCCTGGCCCCGCGTGAGCGGGAGATCATCAACAATGCCGCCGCCCGGCTGCGCCAGCATCACAACATGATGCTGGACGCCGACAGCAACCTGACGATTGACGGGTTGGAGGCCAAGCTCATGCAGTACAAGCCGGACATCGCCTTTATTGATCACATCGGCCTGTTAAGTCCCACCGACCCGCGCCAGACCGAGTACCAGCGCGTCAGCGAGATCACCCGGCGGCTGAAGGTGGCCGCCATGAAGATGGGCATCGTGGTTGTGGAGCTGTGCCAGATCAACCGCGCCGGCGTGAAGGGCAACGAGGGCCGTTTCTGCAATCTGGAGGACCTGCGCGGCTCCGGCACGATTGAGCAGGACGCCAACAGCGCGATCTTTGTGGAGAACAGGCGCACCGAGGACAGCAAGGAGCTGCGCGGCGAGGACGCCTATCAGGATACCGCCGTGATGTACGCCAAGAACCGCGAGGGGCCGACGGGCGTTGTGTCCATGCGATGGCAGCCCCAATACCATCAATGGCAGCCGACCCCGAAAGAGGAATACGAAGAAATCGACCAGATGAACTGGCCGCAATAACACCCGCCGCCCCGGCGGGACAGGAGGATTACTATGATCAGCATTGCAATTATCAACTTGAAGGGCGGCGTCGGGAAATCCGTCACCGCCTGCAACCTGGCCGCCGAGCTGTCCGCCAAGAGCAAGAGCGTTCTGGTGGTGGACCTCGATAAGCAAGGCAACACGAGCAAGTTCTTCGGCGTGGCCGACTACGACAGGCCCTGCGTGTCGTCTGTTCTGCTGGGCATGGCCCGGGTGAGGGACGCCATTGTGGAGACGGCGATCCCGGCGGTTGCCCTTCTCCCCTGCGACATGCGAATGCTCAAGGCAAACCGCACGATCCTGATGGACAACGGCCCGCGGCAATATCATCTGCGGGATGCACTGGAAACCTTGGACGATAGCTACGACTACTGCCTGATGGACTGCCCGCCGGATCTGGACATGGGCAGCATCAACGCGCTGACGGCTGCGGACTGGGTGATCATCCCGGTAGACTGCGATGAGTGGGCTTGCGATGGAATGCGGGAGATCATCGACCAGATCGAACAGGTGCAGATGTACTACAACCCGCACCTCAAGGTGATGGGCGCGCTGATGACAAAGTACCGCCGCACACGGTACGCGGGCGAGGTCGTCCACCAGCTGAACGAGGCGGGCATTGAGATGCTGCACACCGTCATTCGGTACACGGTCAAGGTCAGTGAGGCCAAGAGCGCGCACGAGCCGCTGCGGGTGTACAAGCCGGACTGCTCGGCAGCGCTGGACTACGGATGCCTGGCAGATGAAGTCGATGAGGCTGTGTCCAAGATGGACACGCACAAGGAGGGCTAAGTGATGAGTAAGGGATTTTCTATCAACGGCATTCTCGGCAGCACAAAAGCCAACGCCCCGGCGGGTCAGAAAATGCAGGTCGTCATGCTGCCGGCGGCAGACATCGAGCCGAACCCGGAAAACAGCATCTACGAGATCGGGGATGTGTCGATGCTCAAGGCGGACATTGCCGAGCGGGGCCTGCGCAGCCCGCTGGAGGTGTTGCCCGCCAAGGGCGGCAGGTACATGCTGATCGCGGGGCACCGCCGCTGGACGGCCTGCCGCGCCCTGACTGCTGAGGGCGTGGCCGGGTTTGAGGTGCTGCCCTGCGTTATCCGCCAGAGCCAGGGCGAGGATGACGACCTCATCGCGCTGATCACCTCCAACGCCACGGCGCGCGAGCTGACCGACGGTGAGCGGCTGCGCCAGTACCGGGCGCTCAAGCAGGCACTCGAACGCAAAAAGGCGGCAGGCGCGCTCGATGGCCGCATCCGTGACGAGATGAGCCGCATCACCGGCGATGGCACCGGCACGCTGGGGCGGCTGAATGCCATTGCCAACAACTGCGTGCCGGAGGTTCTGGCGATGGTGGAGCGCGGCGAGATCACCATGACGCGGGCCTATGAGTGCAGCAAGCTCTACAAGGTGCAGCAGGTCGAATACGCAAAAATCAAGTACGCCAGTATGCCGCCCATCACCGATATGGCCCGGCGGGCAGCCATCAAGTATCTGGTCGAGTGCGGCCTGGCCGACCAGTTTAAGAAGCTCGACTATGTTCGCAAGAGCGAATGGAACTACGCTGACCGCGGGCTGGACGTCGGCAAGCTGGAGCCGGTAACGCTGGATCTGACCGAGAGTGAGACGGATGCGCTGCTGCGCATTGAGCCTGCTGGTTATTACAGCTTTCGCGTGAGGATGCTGGACCCGGCGGATACAAACGAGGTTATTGCCGAAAGCTCACTCACTACACGAGATTTGTTCGATGCCGCCAAGCACCTGTACATCAACAAGGACGATCTGGCGGCGTACAAGGCCGAGGCGAAGGGCAAGCGTGATCAGGAGCGTGCCCGGCAGGAGGATGCCGAAAAGTGGCAGGCGCTGGCCCGGCAGGAGCTGGAGGCGTTCGACAGCTGGCCGCTTGTGACGCGGATGAAGGACCTGGGCCTGACGATCCGTGAGCGGAAGATGGCAGACGGCGGGCGGCTTATTATTGCCGTGGATGATCTGACACGCTTTTCCGGCCATGTGGACGGCTTTCAATACCGCGAGTGCTTCGCGGTGCGCCTCGGGCCGAACGGCGAGCGCGCAGGCCGGGACGGAGACGTCAATGCGCTGGAATGGTACAAGCGCTGGTACAGCACCGGCGCGGGCATTGAGAACTACGTTGCCGAGGACATCGAGAGGAGCGAGAAGAAGTGAAGTGCATGTACAACCAGAGCAAACGCGGCCTGCCGTCCGATGTGCGGACGATGGCGCTGCGGGTTGCCAAGGAGATGCTGGCGCTTGCCTGCCAGATCGTGCAGGCCGCCACCGGGGATAAAACGATTGTGGGGAGGAACTGAGTTTTACTGATTGGTTTTGTATGTCATGAGAGAATCAAGGGCTGTGAACGTGAAAATCGTAATTAGGTCGATTGAATGTAGAATATCCGGCGATTCACCTATTTGATGAATGTGTACAGGCATCGAAAATTCATTTTCAAGGTCATCATTTAGTGGCGGAAAGTAATGCGTGTGGGCACCGTATTTTTTGAAATGCAACTTTGTCCCATCATAGATTTCGCCAATTTCGTCACCAGAAAAAACATCCGCCCAAGTTGTATAGTAGGGGGATACATGAACATAACAATGTGTCCCATGTTCTGTTCGCAGCAGGAACATATCCTGCGAGGTCAGAAATAGGTTGTTGGCCTTTAGCTGTTCCTCAGTTGATCGGGGTCTGCCAAATGCGTTACTTTCCATGTGTACAAGCCTTAATGAACACGGCCCTGTGTTAAGCATAGGCGTAGATAAAGAATCACTGTGTTCTATAAACTTATCACGGTAATCACAAACACTGGCGTCAATTTGCCTGCCGTATCGGATAAAAGGCTTATATAAAAATGTGGCATGCTCTGGTAAGGAGGAAATGTTCTTTATGACCGAATGCAAGCAGCTTCCAAAACTTTTGGGCGTAATACCACGCTTGTCATCTTTTCCAATCTCTCCAATATAAAATCTTGTAAAATCGTTTAGAAATATTTTGGAGTCCTTGAAAAAATCGGAGGCTTCAATTTGAAGCTTGTCGCTGACATCGTGATATTTTTCATGCGCGGTCAACGGAAAAAGCGGCCCCATTAAATGTAACTCGGTCAGAAATTGCCGCTCTTTCATCAGCATTGAAACGGCGTCAACTTTGTCTAAAAGCCCAATATAGCTTTTATAAACATATTCGAACTTTGTGTAGTTCATATGGATTGAATCATTGTCAATAAACGCTTGATATTTATCATCAATTATTTCGCGCGGATTTTCCATTTTAAACACAACCTCAAGGAGAATTTTATGTACGAGAATTTGTGTGACGAATTACTATCTATTATACCAAATATATCGTGGGATGTGGAAGGGGTTGAGGCAATAAAACGAGCTGTTAAAATTTTGTCTTCACTGCAAGAGGAGGAAGCCCATGATCGACGATGAGAAGAAGCGCTGGCTGTGGCGGTACCGCGATGCGCTGCGGTTGGAAGAAGAACTGCGGCAGGAGCTGGAGGACCAGCGAAGCCGGGCCTGCAAAACCACGGCTGCCCTGACTGGCATGCAGGGCGGAAAGTCTTTAAACGACAAAATTCCAGCGGCCGTAGAGCGTATACTTGCATTACAAGATGAGTTATTGAAGCAGGTTGATGAATGTAATTCGTGTCGCAAAGATGTTGGACTTGTTATTGATGCAATAGAGGATACCCGTCTACAAACAATTTTTCGATATCGTTACATTTTGGGAGAAACATGGGAAGTTATCGCAGAAAGCTTAAATTTATCTTCAAAATGGGTGAGAAAGTTACATGAAGATTATCTGCAAAAACTTACAATTAGCTGAAAACCGCTTTATTTTGCATGTTTTTTGTGAAAAAAGTACACTTGTGAAATTATTTTTGGCAGTTTTGTGGATAGTATTTTTTGTGCTTTTTGATATAATAAAAGAAAAAAGGCAAAAAAATACGTTTCAAGACAAATTGGAGTTGTGCAAAAAGCCGAAAGGATGTGAAAAAGTGTACACAGCAATGAATATCGCATCGGAAATTATTCGGCAATATGGCGAACATCAGAAACCGATAACGAATTTGAAACTGCAAAAAATTCTATATTATGTGCAAACATATTCTTTGCAGAATAGTGGTCATGCACTTTTTGGTGATGATTTTCAAGCATGGCGGCATGGCCCGGTTATTCCTGAGGTATATGACATTTTTCGCAAATATGTTTCTGATGACATAAAGGAAGACGATCAAACGGTACTCAGTAACCGCGTCGAAATTGACGAAACCTCAAAAAGCATGATTGAAAAGGTTGTCGAAAAGACCTTGCCGCTGGATGCGTGGGATATGGTATATAAAACCCACGAGACACGGCCATGGAAAGACACCTACATTCCCAACATGAATTGCATTATAACTAAAGAACAAATCAGACGTGATGGTGAGGTGAATCTTTCTTGAGCGAAGACACAGAAAATGACAAGGGGAAATATTTAAGCAACTTAATAAAAGAAATCATCCGTTCAGACGAGGCGGAGTGGAAGTCATTAACCTCTCCCAAGGTTGCTGAATTTGCAAAGGACTTTGAGAAATATTATCAACAAGGCAATTTCAATATGTACAGCGCTTCATACCGTTGGATTGTTGAGGCCGAGGACGGAACAGATGCATATTTATCTTATCGTTTGGGTCTAATAGAACGATATCTGCGCTATATGGAGAGAGCCGATGCTAATGTAATTGAAAAATTTGTAAAACTTCGTGACTACATATCTTTGGAAGCAGTCAGAGCCGCGCGATACAGAGATGTCGAGATTTTGAAAAGCGATGCACAGAATATGCTTTCAAAGATCAAGACCATTTCAGAGAAGGCTGAAGAAGAACGAAAAGAATCTGCAGCGCAGACAATTACTGTGCTAAGTATCTTTACCGGTATAGCTATGGCGTTCTTTGGTGGGTTTTCATTACTTGGAAGCGCGTTTAATAACATTGCTTACGGACTTCCTTCTGCCGCAATTATGGCTATTTTAGTCGGTATTGTGCTTTTTAATACTGTATTTTCTTTTATTTATTTTGCCAGCAAAATTTCTGGACATACAGTATCAAATTGTAAAGAAGACTCCTGCCGCAACTGCAACAATAAGTGCTATGAAAAAAGTAAAAACAAATGGAATGCCCACTTTGTATGGCTTACGCAGTTTAATACAAAGTATCCATATATCGTAGCTGTCAATGGTTTGCTCGTTTTGTTACTCATTGTGTTTATCATTTCCTATGTAGTGCTGCCGTATCATGGGCTGCCAGAAACACGCCCGACAACCGCGACATCAACATCGGAAACTGCAAAGCCTTGTATTCCTTGTAGTTCCGGTAATTAAGCAGTATAATGTTACTATCAAAAGCCGTAAGGAACGAAAAGCTCCTTGCGGCTTTTGTGTTGTTGTCCATAGTGACGCTCCTGGCAGCAGGGGGACTGCGCGGTTGTCTGCCGCGTCGCTGTGTATAAGTCCCCTGCCCGGTTGAGATGCCGGGCTATTTTTATGCCCTTGTAGCTCAATGGCAAGAGCCTGAGGTGTGCCGGTCCAAGTCCGGCCAAGGGCATCTATGAAGCAATCCAAGGCCCGGCGGGTCAGCGTGTCCACGTTGGACACAAAACGCCGGGCCAAGAAAATATACCGGGAGGGGTGTGCATGAAAATGACCCCCACGAAAAATAACCCCCGCTATGCCAACGGCAATCTGCGGCGCAAGCATAGGGCCAGACTCCGGGCCATGGGGTGCGAGTGCGGCATCTGCCATGGGCGGTTCGGGCCGATTCATTACGATGAGCCGAGCGATGCAGCGCATCCGCTGAGCTTTGTTGTGGATGAAATCAAGCCTGTTGCCAAATGGAAACAGTTTGGTTATCCGTCAGCGCGGGCCGCAGCGGAGGATTGGGACAATCTGCAAGCTGCGCATTACTTTTGCAATGCGCAAAAACGAGACAAAACAGCGAGTTTTTCGCTTGATTTCGGTGCAAAAATGACGAAAATTCCCAAGGTTACGGACGGCAGCTGGTAGGTGGGGAGGGTCCCCCTCCCCCGCCCACGGCGACCCTGCTGCTGTCCAGCGCCGATTTACACACGGGGTGTTTATGAAGCTGAAGAATGTGAAGGGCGGAAGGCTTGAGGAGCTGAAAAACCTGAAGCTGGTGCTGGCGGCGGCAATTGACGGGTACAGCGACCCCAAGGCGCTGCCGCAGCTGGCGAAGCAGTACCGGGAAACGGTACGGGAGATTGAGGAGATAGAGGGAGCGGCGAACAGTGAGGACGAGATCTGTGAAATCCTTGGCGAGCGCGCCGCTGATGGGAAGTCAGGAGCCGTCCGAAAGAGTCGCACCTGACTATACCGCCAGCGATGGGCTGGATGCAGCCAAGCTGGTGCGCATCGGCGGGACGGTGCTGGACCCATGGCAGAGCGATATTCTGGACGACTGGCTGGGGCGCACGCCCTCCGGCAAGTGGGCCGCGCCCTCCGCAGGCGGCAGCGTGCCGCGCCAGAACGGAAAAAGTCTGCTGATCCAGGCGCGCAGCGAGGCAGGAATGCTCTTGTACAACGAGCAGGTCGTCTACACGGCGCACCTGCAGAAAACCGCCACCGAGACATTTGAGGAGATGCGCGACTTCTTTGAGGGGCCGAAACTGCGCCGCCATGTGGCCGAGATCAAGACGGCCATCGGGCGCGAGCAGATCATTCTGAAGTCCGGCGCGCGCATCAAATTTCTGGCGCGAACCCGCAACGGCGGACGCGGCCAGCACGGCGACCTGCTGATCTTTGACGAGGCGCAGGAGCTGGACGAGACGCAACAGGCATCGTTCCTGCCCGCAATCTCGGCAAGCCTGAACCCGCAGACGCTGTACCTGGGCACGCCGCCGGATGAGAACGCCGACGGCACGGTATTCCGCCGCATCCGCACCGACGCGCTGGACGGCACGGCCAAGCGCACGGCATGGTTTGAATACTCCGTCAAGGAGATCGGAGACATCCATGATCCGGCGCGCTGGGCTGCCGCCAACCCGGCGCTGGGGCGGCGCATCCAGCAATCCACCATCGAAGGCGAGGCGGAGAACATGGCCCCGGATACGTTCGCCCGGGAGCGGCTGGGCTGGTGGAGCCCCGTGGTAACGGAAAAGCTGGACTACGCGCTGGACAAGAATGCCTGGGACCGCTGCGCCAGTGATGACGAGAAGCCAGAGGGAAAGACGGCCTACGGCGTGAAGTTCGCGGCAGACGGCTCGGCGGTGTGCCTGTGCGGCGCGGTCATCCCGAAGGACGGCCCAGCGCGGGTATCGCTGATCGAGATGCAGCCCACGGGGCGCGGCTTCGGCTGGTTGGCCGACTGGCTGAATGTCCGCTATGACCGCGCCAGCTGCGTTGTCATTGACGGGCGCAACGGTGTGGATGTGCTTGTGGACCGTATCAAGGGAAGCTGGCGGGCCAGGAACTCCGTGATCCGTCCGTCGGCCAAGGATGTGATCGCATCGGTCAGCGCCCTGACCGATGCCGTGAACGAGGGACAGCTGACATGGTACCGCCCGCAGCAGGCGCTGCGTGAGAGTGCCGTGACCAGCATCAAGCGGCCCATCGGCGGCGGGTACGGCTTTGGCGGCGACAACAGTCTGCCGGTGGAGGCATGTGCCCTGGCGTTATGGGGCGCAAAGACCAGCAGACGCGACCCGACCCGGAAGATGCGGATCGGCTAAAAGGAGAACGTGATGATCGCACTGAATTTCGGCACGGTGGCCGGACTGACGGGGCCGGAGCAAAAGGCCCTGGACGAGCTTGTCCGGGTCTACAGCCTGCATCAGGCCGGCAACGCCGAGAAGGAAAAATACTACGAGGGCCACGTTGCGCTGAAGGACGTGAACCTCGGAATCGCACTGCCGCAGGGCATCCGCAACCTTGAGGTCGGGTGCAGCTGGGGACAGAAGGCCGTGGACGTGCTGGCCGCCCGTAGCATGTTTGACGGCTTTGTGAGCAGCGGCGGCGACAATGCTGTGCTGAACCGGCTGATCGCGGACAACCGGCTGATCGCCGAGTACGGCAAGGCCTGCCGGGATGAGCTGAAGTACGGCTGTGCGTTCGCGACGCTGTCTGCGGATACGGCCATCGGCTGCAAGATACGATTCCACTCCCCTGCCACGGCGGCAGCGCTGTGGAGCGGCGAGAAAGGGCGCATCGCCTGCGGGCTGGCGATCATTGACACCGTGCCGGATGAGCATCTGACCGGCGTGTGGCAGCCGCGCGTTGTGAATCTGTACATGGACAATGCCGTGACGGTGCTGCGCCGGAGGCCGGACGGCTGGAATGTCCAGCGACTACCCCACCGCATGGGCCGCCCGCTGATGGAGCCGCTGATCTGGAATGCCACGAGCGGCAAGCCGTTTGGCCGCAGCCGCCTGAAGCGCTCCATCCGCACGCTGATAGACGATTACATCCGCACCGTGGCGAATGCCACGATTGCGCTTGAGTTTGACACGACACCGCAGAAGTATATTCTGGGTGTCACGGATGAGCAGTACGACGTGCTGATCTCCGACAAGTTCAAATCCTACGTGGGCAGTCTGCTGGCGGCGACGAGCAACCCCGAGACCGGCGAAAACCCAGTGTTCGGGCAGCTGGCGCAGGGCAGCCTGAGCCCGCACACCGAGAAGATGCGGATGACGGCGACCCAGTTTGCCGCGGCCACCGGCTTGACGGTGACGGACGTGGGCGTTGTGAACGATGCAAACCCCACGAGCAGCGACGCGATTCTGGCCCAGAGCCAGACGCTGGTGCTGCTGGCGCAGCAGCTGAACACCGGAAACGGCGACGCGCTGCGCACGATTGCCCAGATGGCGCAGGCCATCCTGCGCAATGTGCCGCCCGGTGCGCTGACCGAGGAGGAGCGGAACGTGATGCCGCACTTTAAGAATCCGGCCATGCCCAGCGTGGCCGTGACGGCGGACGCCGCCATCAAGATTGCCACGGCCCGGGAGGAGTTCGCCAGCACGGACACGTTTTTAGAGATGATCGGCTTTGACCAGGCGGACATCCGCCGCATCCGTGCGCAGGAACAGCGGGTGCGCGGACAGCAGGTGCTGATGGAGATGGAAGATGAGGATAACGACGCAGGCGTGGGAGACGTACATCCGCAGGCTGGCGCAGCTGAATGAGAAGGCCGCGCAGCTTATGGCGGAGTACCTGGCCGCCCACGGCACCGCCGACACGGAGGCGCTGACCGACTATGCCGCGGCGCTTGTGCAGAAATACGGTGAGGGCAGCGCCGAGCTGGCCTGCCAGATGTATGATGCCATGGCGGCGCTGCAGAATGCCAGGGTGTCCCCTGCCGAGCCTGCGGCACCTGCAAGCCGCCGCGAGGTGGCCCGGATGGTGCTGGCCACCCGGGAAAGCCCGCCGCAGATGCAGCGGGGCGTGAGCCGACTGGTAAAGCGGGCCGGGGCCGACACGACGCTGAAAAACGCGCAGCGGGACGGCGCGGAGTTTGCCTGGGTGCCGCACGGCGACAGCTGCGCCTTTTGCCTGACGCTGGCAAGCCGCGGCTGGCAGAGAGCCAGCCAAGCGGCCATCAAGGGCGGCCACGCCGAGCACATCCACGCCAACTGTGACTGCGAGTATGCCATCCGCTTTGACAGCCGTACGAGCGTGGCCGGGTATGACCCGGATGCTTATCTGGCGCAGTATAACGCTGCGGGCGGCGATATAAACAGGATGCGCAGGGTGAATTACGCCGCCAACAAAGAGCGCATCAATGCCCAGAAGCGGGCGGCGTATGAAGCGCGGAAGACCCGGGAAGACCAATAAAGCCAACAGCAGACAGCAGACAGCACTGCTGTTTATATGCCCGGCTCCGCTGCAGGAGGCGGAGAAAGGCACTGATTATGCCCGGCACGGCGTTAAACTGTACAGCCAGTGCGGATGCGACCCGCGTGAACAAAGCGCAGGCGGAAAGGACCAGAGATGAAACGCGAAGAAGTAAAAAACAAGATTCCCGGCATCACTGATGAGCAGCTGGACTGGCTGATGGGCGAAAACGGCAGGGACGTCACTGCCGAGAAAACCAAAGCCGCCAACCTGCAGACGCAGGTGAACGACCTGACGACCCAGCTGAACACCGCCAAGGACGGCCTGAAGGCGTTTGAGGGTGTGGATGTGGCTGATTTGAAGGGGCAGATCACCAAGCTGCAGGGCCAGCTGAGTGAGCAGGCGGACGGCTTTGCCTTTGACAGCGCCCTGGATGCCGCCATCCACGGTGCCCACGGGCGCGACGTGAAGGCCATCCGCGGGATGCTGGACGTGACCGCGCTGAAGGCCAGCAAGGACCGCACCAGCGACATCAAGGCTGCGGTGGAGGCGCTTGCCAAGGAAAAGGCATGGGCCTTTGAAGACATTGGCAGCGGCTACCCCAATGTGCCCGATGGCGGCAGTGCCGGTGCCGGAGGCGGTACACCTGCGGCAGATGGTGTGGAGGCAGCCTTCAAGGGGATGAATCCGGGGCTGAATGTGTAACGGCAGATGGCGGCAAGGTCTGCCCTCATCCGGCCCTGCGGGGCCACCTTCCCCCTGAGGGGGAAGGCTTGAGAGAAAGAGAGGTAATTTTTTATGGCACATGCAAATCAGGAACGCTGGAGCAAGCTGGTGGACGCAAAGCTGCGCAATCAGCTGGTGACCCGCGATAATGCAATCTTCAACAACCGCTACGAGGGCGACCCCAAGAGCGGCAAGGTCAAGATCCCGGTGCGTGACACCGAAGTGGAGGTCAAAGCCTACGACAAGGCCAACGGCATCGACCCGAAGGCCGGCACGACCACCTACCTTGACCTGGACATCGACCACGACGAGGCCGTGAACGAGCTGATCGACGGCTACGATGCCGCCAGCGTGCCGGACGGCATTGTGGCGGACCGTCTGGACAGCGCAGGCTACAGCCAGGCACTGTCCATCGACAAGGCAAGCCTGGAGGCCCTGCAGGGCGCAACGGGCGCAAACATCTGCGCCACCAAGAGCGCCGTGACCGAGGAGAACGCCTACAAGCTGGCGCTGCAGGCCAAGCGCGTGCTGGGCCGTAAGGGCGTGCCCAAGGATGGCCGCTTTATGATCGCATCCCCGGAGTACATGGAGGTGCTGATGCTGGACAGCCATTTCATCAAGCAGGGCGACCTGTCCCAGGAGCTGGTGCAGACCGGCGCTGTGGGCAAAATCGCAGGCTTTGCGGTGTATGAGTCCAACAACATGGACTTTGAGAACGCGAACCGCGTTGCCAGCAAAAAGACCACCACCGACTTCATCTGCGGGCACCCGAACTGGTGCCACCGCGTTATGGAGTGGCAGGTCCCCGTGCATCTGCAGGATCTGAACGGAAGCGGCAAGTACATTGGCGCAAGCGCCGTGCAGGGCCGTAAGGTGTACGGTATCAAGGTATCCAAGCCGCAGACGCTGTTTATCAAGCGTACCGAGGCGGCGACCTAAGGAGGCGCACCATGCGATATGCTACCCTGGCCGATGTGGAGGCCGGCTTCCGCAAGCTGGAGGAGGATGAGCAGCGCCGCTGCCTGGCTTTGCTGGAAGAGGCCGCTACCATAATCGACACATGCAGCGAGAATGCCGCACCGGACCGCAAGCAGCTGGTGAGCTGCCGCATGGTGCGCCGCGTTTTAGGCGACGGAGCCGCGGCCCAGCTGTACCCCATGGGGGCGACCCAGGGGTCTGCGTCCGCGATGGGCTACACCCAGAGCTGGACGATGAGCGGCGGCAGCAGCGGCGAGCTGTATCTGTCAAAGCTGGAGAAGCGGCTGCTGGGTCTGGGCAGCCGCGTGGGGGCACACAGCCCGCTGGAGGATCTGACATGATCCGCGGGGCTGATGTGCTGCTGTACGTCAGGACGAAGAACGGCGAGGATGAATTCCACGCGCCGGTCTGGCGCGAGACGCCGGTGATGGTACACAATGTGCTGATCGGAGAGCCGGACGCGGATGCAGTAGTGAGCGACCTGCAGCTTTGCGGCAGGCGGCTGGCCTACGTGCTGGCGATCCCCAAGGGCGACACCCATGACTGGGACGGCGTGACGGTAGAGTTCTTTGGCCGGAAATGGCGCACCTACGGCGGTGTGACTGAGGGCATCGAGGAGCTGCTGCCGCTTGCCTGGAATAAGAAGGTCAAGGTGGAGCGCTATGAATAAAGTGCGTATCAAGCTGCACAGCGCAGGCGTCCGGGCGCTTTTGAAGGGCGCCGAGATGCAGGACATCCTGAAAGAGCAGGCCGCGGCTGTAGCGGCGCGATGCGGCGACGGCTACGAATACCGCGCCGACTTAGCCCAGAAGCGCGCTGTCGTGGACATCTACCCGGCCACCCCGGACGCCCGACGCGACAACAGCAGGCACAACACGTTGGAGAAGTCACTGAAATGATCGAGACGACAGTTCTGAACTTTTTGAGCGGAAAGCTGCGCGTGCCGGTGCTGGCGGAGGTACCGGAAAAGCCACCCGGCAGCTTTGCCGTAGTGGAGAAAACGGGCGGCGGACGCAGCACCGGCCTGAAGCAGGCCACTGTGGCCGTGCAGAGCTACGGCGAGACGCTTTTGCAGGCGGCCCGGCTGGATGATGACGTTGTGGAAGCGATGGCCGAGCTGGCAACGCTGACCGGCGTAGGAGCGTGCAGACTGGTCCGTGATTACAATTTTACCGATACGGCGAACAGACGATACAGATACCAGGCGGTGTTTGAGATCGTGTATTATTAACGGCAGGCGGAGCAAGGTCTGCCCTCATCCGGCCCTGCGGGGCCACCTTCCCCCGAGGGGGAAGGCTTAGGAAGAAAGCGAGGTTATATATGGCAGATGCAAAACTGGTGACGGTCAGCAAGCCGAAGGTCGGCGGTGCGGTATGGCGTGCGCCGCTTGGTACTACGCTGCCCACCGATGCCACAGCGGCGCTGGACAAGGTGTTCAAGTCGCTGGGGTACATCAGCGAGGACGGCATGACGAATGCCAACTCCCCCGAGAGCGACAGCATCAAGGCATGGGGCGGCGATACCGTGCACACCTACCAGACCGAGAAGCCGGACACCTTCCAGTTCCAGCTGATCGAGGCGCTGAACGCGGAGGTGCTGAAGGCCGTTTACCGCGACGACAACGTGACCGGCGATCTGGAGACCGGCCTGACGGTGAAGGCCAACGCCAAGGAGCAGCAGGACGCCTGTTGGGTGGCTGAGACCATCCTGAACGGCGATACCGTGAAGCGCGTCGTTGTCCCCTGCGCCAAGATCACCGAGATCGAGGACATCGTCTACAAGGACGATGAGGCGCTGGGTTACGGCGTGACGATCTCGGCCACGCCGGACAGTGCGGGCAACACCCACTATGAGTACCTGAAGAAAGGCAGCGCATGATGTTCACAGGGAAGACAAAGAGCGGGTTTGCGTACTGCATCCCGGAGAAGCGCATCCAGAACATGGAGCTGCTGGATGCGCTGACCGAGCTGGAGACGAACGGTGCGGCGCTGCCCAAGGTGGTGAACCTGCTGCTGGATGCGAATGCCAAGCAGAAGCTGTACGATCACGTGCGCGATGAGGACGGCACGGTGCCGGTGGAGGCCGTTGCGACGGAAATCTACGACATCTTCCAGAACGGCAGACAGGCAAAAAACTCCTGACCCTCGCCTGCATGGCCGCGCGGTTCCCGGATGAGCTGACCTGCGACATGGCCGAGACCTACCATGTACTGGACTGGCGGGCGCTGGGTCTGCCGTTGGCGGCCACGCTGGCCGCGGGCCTGCGGGAAAACAGCCGCACCCGGATGGCGCTTGCCGGGAGCGTGTCCACAGTGGACACGCTGCTGCTGGGCGCTGCGGTGGATGCGCTGCACCTGCTGGTCTGGGCCAAGACGAAGGATGGACAGAAGGGCCGCAGCCGCCCGGAGCCGGTGGTGAACCGTTTGCTGGGCGTGCCCGGCCAGCGGCAGGCCACCGGCTTTTCCTGTGCGGCGGAGTATGAGGCGGCGCGGGCGAGGATATTGGGAGCGGGGTGACGGCAGGCTGCGGGAGGTCTGCCCTCATCCGGCCCTGCGGGGCCACCTTCAGTCTACGCGCTAAGAGCCGCCTTCGGCGGTTGCGCTCCGACACGCGCCTGCGGGCGCAGCCCCGAAGGGGAAGCCTTTAGAACGGGCGGCAGCCCCACGGGGGAAGCCTTTGGAAGTAAGGGGTGTAACAATGGGAAAGTACAAAATCTTCGTGGACGGTTCCTCCGGGACCACCGGTCTGCGCATTGCGGACCGGCTGGCGGAACGGGACGAATTTGAAATTCTGAAAATCTCCGAGGCGGACCGCAAGGATGTCCGCGCCCGGGCGGCGGTCATCAATGAGAGTGACCTCTCGTTCCTCTGCCTGCCGGACGACGCCGCGCGTGAGGTCGTGCCGCTGCTGCGGGACGATGTGCGCATTCTCGACACGAGCACGGCGCACCGCACCGCGCCCGGCTGGGTCTACGGCCTGCCCGAGCTGCACGGCACCCGCGAGGCACTGAAAACCGCGACCCGCGTCGCCGTGCCAGGCTGCCACGCCACCGGTTTTATCGCGCCCGTCGCGCCGCTGGTGGAGCTGGGGATCATCCCTAAGGCCGCGCACCTGAACGTGACGAGCCTGACCGGCTACAGCGGCGGCGGCAAAAAGATGATCGCTGAGTACGAGGCCGAGCGCACCAACGAGGCGCTGAACGCCCCGCGCCCCTACGGCCTGGCGCTGCACCACAAACACCTGCCCGAGATGGCCGCCGTCACGGGGCTGGACACCGCACCGAATTTCGTCCCCGTTGTGGCCGACTACTACGCGGGCATGGAGACGATGATCCCGCTGGATGTAACGGCGCTGGGTGTTTCCGCGCCGCAGGTCGCGTCCGCGCTGGCGGAATATTACGCCGGTCAGCCGATGATAAAGGTGCATCCCCTGTGCGAGGGCACGGACGGCGGCTTTTTGGCCGCCAACAAGCTGGCGGGTAAGGACACGCTGGAAATTTACTGCCTGGCCAACCCGGACGGCACCCGGATGCAGCTTATCAGCCTGTTTGACAACCTCGGCAAGGGCAGCTCGGGCGCGGCAGTGCAGTGCATGAATCTGATGCTGGGGCTGGAGGAGACCAAGGGGCTTGCGCGTTGACTGATGAGGGGCGGCCTTGCCGGAACAACCCGTTTACGGGCGGCAATGGCGGACTTTGCCCTCATCCGGCCTGCGGCCACCTTCCCCCGAAGGGGAAGGCTTTTGAAGTTTGATATAAAATAGCAAGAGGGGTACATACAATGTCTGATTTCAAATCAATTCCCGGCGGCATCTGTGCGCCGAAGGGCTTTTCCGCGGCGGGCGTGCATTGCGGCATCCGCCATAACCATTCCAAGCTCGACCTGGCGCTGATCAAGGCGGACGTCCGCTGCGCGGGCGCGGGCTGCTATACCACCAACAAGGTCTACGGCGCACCCATCACGGTGGACCGCGAGCACCTGAAGGACGGCTATGCACAGGCCATCGTTGTGAACAGCGGCAACGCCAACACCTGCGCGCCCAACGGCGTGCAGCTGGCTAAGGACACCTGCGACATCGTCGCCAAGGAGCTGGGCATCCGCGCGGACGACGTGCTGCCGTCCTCCACCGGCGTCATCGGCCAGGCCATGAGCATCGAGCCGTTCGCCAGGGGCATCCCGGAGGCCGCCGCCAAGCTGGCCGCCGACGAGGCCGGCAGTCACGACGCGGCTACCGCGATCATGACCACCGACACCCACCCGAAGAAAATTGCGCTGGAATTTGCCGTCGGCGGCAAGGCCGTGCGCATCGGCGCTATCGCCAAGGGCAGCGGCATGATCCACCCGAACATGGCCACGATGCTGCTCTTTATGACCACCGACGCCAAGGTCGCGCCCGCCGCGCTGCAAAAGGCGCTGTCCACCGTCGTGCCCGCCACCTTCAACCAGATCTCGGTTGACGGCGATACCTCCACGAACGACACCGTGCTGCTGCTGGCCAGCGGCCTGTCCGGCGCAGAAATTGCCGAGGACACGCCCGATTACGATACGTTTGTCGCCGCGCTGACCGAGGTCGCCGAGCATCTGAGCCGCGAGCTGGCCGGTGACGGCGAGGGCGCAACGAAGCTGCTGGAATGCACCGTGACCGGTGCGCCCGACCTGGCGACGGCCCGCGCCGTGTCCAAGAGCGTCATCCACTCCACCCTGTTCAAGGCCGCCATGTTCGGCGCGGACGCCAACTGGGGCCGCGTTCTCTGCGCCATCGGCTACACGCCGGGCGATTTCGACATCAGCAAGACGTCGGTGCGCCTCAAGAGCAAGGCCGGTGAGGTCTTTGTCTGCGAGAACGCCGCCTACCACCCCTACAGCGAGGACGAGGCCGCCGTGGTGCTCAAGGAGGACGAGATCGACATCCTCGTGGACCTTGGCAGCGGCGACGCCACCGCCAAGGCCTGGGGCTGCGATCTGACGTATGATTATGTGAAGATCAATGGGGATTATCGCACCTAACGCAAAAGGCTTCCCCAAGGGGCTGCGCCCGCAGGCGCGTGTCGGAGCGCAACCGCCGAAGGCGGCTCTTAGCGCGTAGACTGAAGCTGTCACCGAAGGTGACTGATGAGGGGCAAACTTCCTGCTGTAACCCGCTCACGGGCAATCGCGGAACCGCCGCCCCTCATCCGGCCCTGCGGGGCCACCTTCCCCCCAGGGGGAAGGCTTTAGGAGTAGGGAATGTGGAGGAGCACAATGAAAAACGAACAAATGGCCCTGCTGTTCAGCGAGGCTACACCTTATATCCAGAAATACCACGGTAAAACGCTGGTCATAAAGTACGGCGGCAACGCGATGGTCAACGATGACCTCAAGCTGGCCGTCATGAACGACCTGGTCACGCTGACGCTGCTCGGCGTGCGTGTCGTGCTGGTGCACGGCGGCGGCCCGGCTATTAACAGTATGCTGAAAAAGGTGGGCAAGGAGTCCAAATTTGTGGGCGGCCTGCGCTACACCGATGAGGAGACCATGGGCATCGTCCAGCAGGTGCTGGCCGGGCAGGTCAACAAGGATCTGGTCGCGCTGCTCAAGGGCCGCGGCGTCGGCCTGTGCGGCATGGACGGCCACATGATCATGTGCAAGCGCAAGTCGGACGTTGACCTCGGCTACGTCGGTGAGATCGAGAAGGTCAACACGACGCTGATCGACCACCTGCTGGCCGACAGCTTTATCCCGGTCATTGCCACCGTCGGCATGGACGAAAACGGCGTCCCCTACAACATCAACGCCGACACTGCCGCAGCGGAGATCGCCATTGCCCTGCACGCCGAAAAGCTCGTCAGCATGACGGATATTGTCGGCCTGCTCTACGATAAGAACGACGAGTCTACGCTCATCCCCGAGGTCGAGGTCTCCGAGATCGAGGGTTACAAGGCCGCGGGCGTCATTGCGGGCGGTATGCTGCCCAAGATCGAGGGCATGGCCGACGCCATCTATCAGGGCGTCCACGAGGCCGTCATCATTGATGGCCGCGTCCCGCACTCGATCCTGCTCGAGATGTTCAGCGACAGAGGCGCAGGCACGATGTTCTACCGGAGAGGAAACCGGTAAATGGCTTCCCCCTCGGGGGAAGCTCAGACCGTCAAAAAATTGCATTCTTGCCTTTTTGCGTGTGTAGGGGCGACCATTGGTCGCCCGTCAGCTTGCCGCAGCAACGCATTTTCCGGCAGCCTGGGCTTCCCCCTCGGGGGAAGCTGTCAGCGGCCCCGCCCGCTGACTGATGAGGGC
>OGEO01000089.1_pt1 | contig 106160 bp, 85 predicted proteins | sample 1570661 | NCBI WGS metagenome assembly OGEO01 (sample SAMEA2582142, study PRJEB24529) | metagenome | biome: Human gut stool | place: China | collected 2011
TATGAAAAAGAAATTTTTTACTAATTTATGGTTGACTTTTCATAGCTGGTCTCCTTTTGGAATTCTGGACTTTCTGGTGTTTGCCATAATGTTGTCCTCCATAATTGTAGTAAAATAGACTAACCACAATTATTTACTTATTTCTGTTTAAACGCCCAAAACTTATTTATCACAAAATTCAATGGTACACTTATCAACAGATTAATAATTGGTGCAATAAATTCTGAAATTCCAACTACCTGCACCCACAAAATCAGTAAAATACTATTTAAAAACAATCCTGTAAAAGAATACGAAACATATGTCTTTAATAACGCTTTCCATACTGAACGCTGTTTTCCTTCTTCCAAAACAAATACCAGCTTGTTGTTCCAGTAAAACGACCATAACACACTTAAAACAAATGCAATCACCTGTGCAACCAGATAATCACTTTTCGGTAAAACTCCCGCCTTTTGAAACCCAATAAGACTGACAGCATACAATACATATGATATAACCGTGTTACTTACACCCACAATTCCAAACTTCACGAACTGCATAAATGCATCAAACTGACTTTGTGTCAGTTCTTTTCCAATTAATTTAAAAAACAGATTTAAAACAGCATGTGCAATTACCTCGATCCAATGCCATATCACGGTTTCTACATTTTGCATTTTTATTTTCAACCTTTCATTAAAATAAGGCACTCCACAGAGTGCCTATTCTGTTATAAATTCTTCAATTTGACGTTTCATACAGTCTGCTACATCACCATGCTGCAGATAAATATGTGACCATTCCACAATCTTTTCCATGGTTGTCTCAACGTTCCATCTTGGTTTCCATCCAAAGGTACGCTTCAGTTTAGAACAATCTAATTTCAAGAAATTTGCCTCGTGCGGTCCACCATCGTAGCGATCAATCCATTTTATAGAATCGCCTGTTGCCCTGTTCCATTTTTCACAGAAAAGAGTTACCAGGTTACCTGTTGTCCAACAATCAGTTTCATCCGGTCCAACATTATAATTTCCAGCATATTTTTTATCCTCATACTGGGCTTTCGCAATCATAAGATACGCAACAACCGGTTCTAAAACATGTTCATATGGTCTTGTGGAGAAAGGATTTCTTACAATGATATCTTCCTTTTTCTCCGCTGAACGGATGCAATCAGGGACAATACGATCTACTGCAAAATCACCGCCTCCAATTACATTACCGGCACGCGCTGTTGAAATTGCAACATCCATATCTTTAAAAAATGAATTCAGATAACTGCTGGTTACAAGTTCGGAACATGATTTCGAATTTGAATACGGATCATATCCATTTAATTCTTCATTCTCTCTGTATCCCCACTCCCATTCTTTGTTCAGATATACTTTATCTGTCGTAACATTTAAAAATGATTTAACTGATGAAGTTAAACGGACACATTCTAAAACATTTACGGTTCCCATCACATTCGTTTCATAGGTATATACAGGATTCTTATAGGATTCTCTCACAATTGGCTGCGCTGCCATATGAATCACGATCTCTGGCTGTACCTCATCAAAAACTTTTTTCATATGGTCTAAATCACGCACATCCCCTATGACAGACTGCATATGGTCTGCAAGATGACACATTTCAAATAAACTTGGATCTGTCGGTGCTTCAAGCGCATATCCTGTTACTTTAGCTCCTGCCATAATAAGTAACTGACACATCCAGGATCCCTTAAATCCTGTATGCCCGGTAATCAATACCTTTTTATCTTTGTAAAAAGAAACATCAAGCATTTGATTTATCCTCCTGTTCCTCCGTAAAATTCAAACGTTCTTCTTCAATAACCAGCGGACGATTCATGATACGTTTGTTCATACTCATAACATATTCACCTAATAAACCAATAAAAAATAACTGTGCCGACCCGAGAATACATACTGCAAGTAAAATCGGAATTGTTCCAGCAACAAACCTGTCCCAAAAAACTAATTTCATAATCAGATAAACCAATGCAACTATCAAACTAACCATTGAAAATATAAATCCAATAATAGTGGCAATTCTTAATCCTACTTTCGTGTAAGATGTAAAGCTTAACATAGCTGCATCGTATAATGTTGCCCAGTTATTATGTGTCTTTCCTGCCTTACGTTTTGGCTGAGTATACGGTATATCTTTTCTTTTATATCCTAACTCAGCAACAATTCCCCTGATAAATGGTGTCGGATCCTTTAAATTGCGTAATACTTCAATAAAACTTTTATCATACAGTCCAAAACCAGTAAAATGCTCAATTTGTTCAACATCAGACATCTTCTTAATCATTTTATAATAGCAGGTTCTTAAAAACCGCATTATTTTATTTTCTTTACTTCCTGTCTTAATTCCACTTACAATTTTATAACCATTCTCCCATTCTTTTACAAATACCGGTATTAATTCTACAGGATCCTGAAAATCACAGCAAAGACTAATTGTACAGTCCCCTGTCGTCTGACACATTCCATAAACTGGTGAATTAAACTGTCCAAAATTCTTAGCATTAAAAATTGCTTTCACTTTAGGATTCTTTTTACACATTTCTCTCAAATATTCTCTTGTCTTATCCTGTGAACAATTATCAATAAATAAAATTTCGTAATCATATGAAGACAATTCTTTTTCTAATACATCAATAACTGCTGCACATATTTCCCTTACATTTTCCTCTTCATTATAACAGGGAATCATCACACTTATTTTTTTCATCTGTTCTTTTCCTTTTTATTCACAATGCACCATTACTTTAACCAAATCTGCTGGCTTATCTCTCATAAGATAAAGTGCTTCTTCCACTTTGTCAAGTCCATATAAATGATGTGTAACCAATGGTGTCGGATCAACTCTTCCAAATTCAATCATGGACATGATCCTTTCAATACGAGCCCGGCCACCTTTTGCCAATTCCATGTGCAATGTTTTTCCGCACATACCTCTTCCACCTGAAAAAATTGGAAGGGGCAGATACCCGGTTCCTCCAAAATAATTAATATTGGAAATAGTTCCTATGCCATATCTCGTCATATCATATGCCTGTGTCAGCACTTCTGCAGTTCCTCCTGCAATAATCGTCGCATCAACACCTATTCCATTTGTCAATTCTTTTACCTGCTGTACAATATCCCCTTCTTTGTAACTTAAAACATCTGTTGCTCCATAGTATTTTGCTAATTGTACACATTTAGGGCGTGTTCCTACTGCAATAATACGAGCTGCACCTCGTAATTTTGCTCCTGCTACCGCCATTAAACCAATAGGTCCAATACCAATCACACATACAGTATCACCAATCTTAATATCAGCATATTCTGCCCCGGTAAATCCTGTCGTTACCACATCTACACTCATCAACGCCTGCTCTTCTGATATTTTCTGCGGAATATGTGCCAATGTAGTATCTGCATCCTTAATTAAAAAACGTTCTGAAAAAACACCTGGCTGTGTTCTTCCCAACTGATGTCCAGAAAATGGCGCTGACGCATGTCTGTCATTTCCCTCCTGAATACTTTTCTCTCTCCAATCAGGTGTAATAGCAGGTACAGCTACACGATCACCAGTTTTAAAGTCACATACATTTTCACCTACACTTACAACTTCGGCGATACACTCATGTCCTAACACTAAATTATCCTGCTTTTTAGAACCACCACCAAATACTGTATGTACATCAGACGAACATGGAGTCACAGCAACCGGTTTTAAAATAGCACCATATGGCACTAATTGCGGTTCTGGTGCATCAAACCACTTTACCTTTCCTGGTTCTGCTAACACAAACGCTTTCATACAAAACTCTCCTCTTCAATCCTTTTCATAATTTCTCTTATTCCATCACTAAATGTAGTTATTTTATGAGTACCAATTACACTATCTACTTTTTTAATCACTGGTTCTAAATCAGGTGTTCCCTCAGGATTTACTATATTATTTCCAAATTCATAATTTCCTGTTTGATTTGATAAATGATATATCTCCGTTACAAACTCTCTCAAAACCCGGGTATCTACTCCAGAAATATTATATATCCCTGTATCTATGTTTTTTTCCATCATACGACTAATCATATCAGTAAAATCATCAATATATAAATAATTCCACTTTTGAGTGCAATTACCTAACTGCACAGTTTCACCGCTATTAAACTTACGCACACATGTATCCACCAAGGTTCCAGGTCTGTCATCGGCACCATAGATACTAAAAATACGAAGATGTATAAAACGAATTTTTTTATCTCTGCAAAATTCTTCTGCCATATTTCCAAATTTCAACTTTGATTTGCCATATTCTGAAACAGGATGACATTCCATTTCCTCGCTAATTGGCTCATGTTTAACTCCATATTCCGCCTGCGAACCTGGAAACCAAAAACTTTCACACCCCAGTCTGTCTGCAATTTTTAACGCCTCCATAGAATACCAGACATTTTTGCTCTGAATTTCATAATTTGCTCTTCCTGCATTTCCCGATCCATCCCATGCAAAATGTACAAAATAATTTGCTTCTTTTATATAATCCTCAATACATGTCAAATTCTCTAATGAACCATACATCAAATGAAATCTTTCATTTTCTTCAGGCAATAAATGAATCGACGCAGAATTTTTTCTTACTAATGCAAAAACTTCATATCCCTTTTTTATAAAAGTTTTAACTAAATTTCTACCGAGAAAACTGGTTGCACCGGTCATCACAATTGTTTTCACTGTTTAATATCCTCATACATCTGTAAATTTTTTGCTTTCATCACTGCAATTTCTGTACCCTGTCCAAAATCTCTCTTAATGATCGCAGCTATTTCATCCGTATATCCAGGTGCCATAATAATAATAGCATCTACAGAATGTAGTAACGCATCTGCCGGTGAAATAATTGGTATATGCGATGCAGGCGCATATTTTCCCTGTTTAAACGGTGCTGAATCAATAATATATTCAATTTTTTTTGTAAGTTTTGCTGTTGCAGCAAGTGTGAATCCCTGATGACTTGCTCCCCAAATTGCCACTTTTTTCCCCTGCTTCTTTAATGCATCAACGTAATCATTTATCTCTTTACAGACAACGTCATAACTCTCTTTTATCTTACTAACATCAATCTTTTGTTTTTTCCGAACAATCACGGATAATGTATCCCTATTAACCATTTCCTGCTCTAACACTTCAAATCCATTTTTTTCCAACACAAACTGAAGTGTATCAAATGTATAATATACCAAATGATCCCTGATCAGTTCATAATAGCCATTATATTCTAAAATATATTCAAGACTTGGAACCGTAATAAGACCCATTCCATCTTCTTTCAAATTCTCATAAATCCCCTGTAACATTCCATTCGGATCCGGTTGATGTTCCAAGAAATTAAATGATAAAAATACATCAAACGGTCCATTTTCAATTACCGTATTCTTATTTTCAACAAATGCCTCACTAACATTCAAACCACGTTTTCTGGCAATCTCAACCAAATCATGCTTATGTTCCACTCCATATGCATCCACTGGAAATTCTGTCAAAACTGACAAAAATTCTCCCTGTCCACAGCCCACTTCAATAAATTTCTTATTTTCTAAATGATATGATTCTATCAAATGTCTATACTGGCTTTTGCGCAACTCAACCATTGTGGAAGAAAATCCACCTGAACGAATAACATCCCTATAATAATCCACTGGCTTACAATCAAACTGGACTAAACCACAGCCTTTACACTGATATAACTTCAAGCGAATTCCCTTATCCTGCTTTATTTCCTCTTCATTTGGAATATTCTGAGCAGATTCCGGCATATTATTAAAATCTAACAATGGCTCTTTCAATAACTCCGAACCACATACTAAACATTTTTTCATCTTCACACTCTCTTTCTAACAACTTTAGCCAAAACATAAAAATGTTTTGGCTAAAAAAATCTATTCTTCAATTACTGGTATAAACATATTTTTTATGATCTCTTCCCTTGGCAAAAATGGCGCCAGATCTTCCAATGGAGGACTCACAAGTGTTCCATCTTCCAAACGTTTTGTAGCACTCTTCGGTTCAAAATTCTGTTCTGCCGAAACAAATACTTCGCAAAAAACTGTTCCATCTATTTTCAATGCCTGATCTACCATATCCTTCATCTGGGCATTGGAATGAGCTTCCAGATAAGTATATCCAAACGCTTGAGATAATTTGGCGAAATCCGGGAATGACAAATCGCCACTCTCCGGTCCAATACCAATTTTACAATGTTCTTTAAACAAATTATTCTGTGTCTGACGAATAGAATGATACCCCTGATTATTAATGACAAAAATTTTAATTGGAAGTTTATTTGTCAGAACTGTCTGTAACTCCTGCAGATTCATCATAATACTTCCATCGCCTTCTAAGCAGATGGTATCCTTTTTTCCATTTGCAATACATGCTCCAATAGCCGCCGGAAGACCGTATCCCATACTGGCAACAGCACTATTAATCAGGAAACGTGAATCTTTTTGAATTACATAATTATGGCTTCCTACTACACAGGCACTTCCGTTCGACACAACCGTCATATTTCCCTGCGGAAGATTCTGACTTAAATATTTGATAAACGCATACACATTCGCATACTTTCCATCTTCTTCCCAATGTTTCGTCTGTGTAACCGGATAGTTTTTCTTCCACTCCTGACACTTACCGATCCATTCTGTACCAGAAAAAACAGGTACATCCTCATCTACAAGCTGTTCATTCATCTGTACAAAAAAGTCTTTTGCATCTGCGCAAACAGGCAGCTCAACATGTAATGTCGTCTTTTTCAATTCTGCCGGGTCCACATCAACCATAATCACATATGCTTCTCTTGCCCAGGTTTTCCAACTATAACCAACCTGACGAATAGAAAGACGGTTTCCAACTGCCAACACCAGATCCGCATTCTGTACTGCAAAATTACCTGCGCGGTCTCCCATGATACCGCCTCTTCCAACATATAAAGGATTTTCATCCTCAATTGCATCAATAGAATCCCAACAGGTTACAACCGGTACTCCCAGTTTTTCAACTGCTTTTCTAAACGCTCCATATCCTTCTGATAAACGGATTCCATTTCCTGCATACAACACCGGTCTCTTCGCATCTTTGATTTTCCCGATAACTTCTGCTATGACTGACTCTTCCACTGGCGCCGGATTTTCGTTTATAGCCTCTGACGGATCATACCCACGCAGCTCGTCTGTTTCAATATAACATCCCTGGTAATTTACCGGAATATCAATCCAGGAAGGTCCTCTTCTGCCCGTCATCGCAAGATGATACGCCTTTTCTAACGCATATCGGATATCCTTTGGATCTTCAATCATCACAGCATACTTACACATACTAGAAACCGATTTTGTAATATCATATTCCTGATCGCCAACTGCACGCAATGGCAACCCATCTGTATACTGACTCATGTATCTTGCAGTCGTATCATAACGTACCTGACCAGAAATCACCAACATCGGTATGGAATCCAGCCAGCCACCTAAAACACCCGTAATCGCATTCGTTCCACCTGGTCCGGTTGTCACACATAAAGCCGCTATCTTATTATCGACTCTTGCATATGCTTCCGCTGCAATTGCACATGCCTGTTCATGATGATTGTAAGTGCAGTGCAATCCCTCTTTATGCCCTAATGCATCATTCAGGTGCATGGCACCACCACCAACTACCATAAAGCAATCTGTTATTCCGTGACTTACCAAAAAATCTGCCACATAATCCGCCAGTCTCTGTTTCATATCTTTTCTCCTCGTACTTTAACTTATTACTGGTTTACTGCTTCCGTAATTGTTTTTGCCATATAGTCGATCATTTCATCTGTCATGCCCGGATATACACCAACCCAGAAAGTATTATTCATTACACGATCTGTAACACTGAGATCCCCAATCACACGATAACCTTTACCTGACGCACGCATCTGATCGAAGCACGGATGTTTGATCAGATTACCAGCAAATAACATACGTGTCTGAACTCCATGTGCCTCGATATACGGAACCACTTTATTCCGATCCACCCCCTCTTTACAGGTAATTAAAAATCCAAACCAGCTCGGTCTTGCATTATCGCAAGCCTCTGGAAGAATCAGTTTATCCTCACATCCTGCAAGTGCTGCTTTCAGTCGATCAAAATTATGAATTCTCTTCTCGACAAATGTTGGGAATTTTTTAATCTGTGCACAACCAATTGCAGCCTGCATATCAGTTGCTTTCAGATTATACCCAAAATGAGAATATACATATTTATGATCATAGCCTAATGGAAGTTCTCCGTACTGCTTATCAAATCTGTGTCCACATAAATTATCTTTCCCTGACGGACATACACAGTCACGTCCCCAGTCACGGAAAGAACGGATACATTTATTTAATAATGCATTATTAGTATAAACAGCTCCCCCCTCTCCCATTGTCATATGGTGCGGTGGATAAAATGATGATGTTCCAATATCACCAACTGTACCTGTAAATTTCTCTTCTCCATCAATTGTATATTTTGAACCAAGAGCATCACAGTTATCTTCAATCAGCCATAAATTATGTTTATCACAAAACTCTCTCACAGCCTTTAAATCAAATGGATTACCCAATGTATGTGCTGCCATTACAACTTTGGTTTTGTCCGACAATGCTGCCTCTAACTGTGTCACATCCATATTGTACTGTGGAATTGTAATATCAATAAAAACAGGTACTACACCATACTGGATCGCCGGAGTCACTGTTGTCGGAAATCCCGCCGCAACCGTGATCATTTCATCTCCTGGTTTTACCTGACGTTCTCCAAGTAAAGGAGATGTCAATGCCATAAATGCATTTAAATTTGCAGATGATCCTGAATTTACAAGAGAACAATATTTCACTCCAAGATACTTTGCAAATGCTTTTTCAAATTCATCGGTATATCTTCCTGAAGTAAGCCAGAATTCTAACGCCGAATCTACAAGATTACACATCTCTTCATGATCATAAACACGAGATGCATATGTAATACGGTCTCCCGGTTCAAACTCTTTTTTCTTATTGTGAAATGTATCGCAATACTCTGCTACCATATCCAGTATCTCTTTTTTTGCCTGCTCTTCTGTTTTATTTTCAAACATCTTTTTCCATCTCCAATCTATTTATTCCCATGATTTCCAAGGTGCTTTTCCGCTATCCCAAAGTTCATTCAGCTTGTCCATCTCACGCTTGGTATCCATGCACTGCCAATAACCATCAAACATATATGCTTTCAATTCGCCCATTTTTGCTACTGTCTCCAATGGCTCTTTTTCAAATACCGTTGAGTCCCCCTCTATAAAATCAAAAATCTTTGGCTCTAAAACCATATATCCTGCATTAATTCTCGCTCCATCATCCATGCTTTTTTCTCGGAATGAAGTGATTGTCTCATCTCCCGTAATATCCAAAACACCAAATCTTTGTCCCATTGCTGCAGCCGTCAATGTTGCTATTTTACCATGTTTTTCATGAAAAGCTACTAAGTCCTTGATATTGATATCACATACACCATCTCCGTATGTCAGCATAAATGGTTCATTTCCTACATACTTTTGAATTCTCTTTACACGTCCACCGGTCATCGTATTTAATCCTGTATCCACTAATGTTACTTTCCACGGCTCTGCCACATTATTATGTACAGTCATCTTGTTATTATCACTAAAATCGAAAGTCACATCACTGTTATATAAATAATAATCTGCAAACCATTCTTTAATTATATGCTGTTTATATCCACAACATATAATAAAATCATTATATCCATAATATGAATATTCCTTCATAATGTGCCAAAGAATAGGTTTTCCACCAATTTCAAGCATTGGCTTAGGTTTTAAATAACTTTCCTCACTGATTCTTGTTCCGAATCCTCCTGCTAAAATTACGACCTTCATAATTTTCCTCTCTTTTTCCATAATTATTTTTTATCTTTTTTCCAAAAAATATTTAGAATATATTGGTATTTTTCGCAAAAAATATTTAGAAACAAAATATACTAGCCATACAATTCCAGCTGCATATACTATAATATAAATTATATCAACTATAAATAATATTAACAAAAACCACACTAATCTTGCATATACAAATATATCGATAAACTGTGTTCGTATTATATCTCCTATTGATATTCTTTGGCTCAGTATATCAATCACAATATTAGAACAAAATGCCACTGCTGACCAAAGTATAAATGGAACAAGTAAACTCTTTACCATTTTATTAATAAGATGATATGAGGGTCAAAAGGTATTTTGCCCCTCATTTATGATTAATCAGATTACTCCATGCTCCGCATTCCCGTAATCTGACTCCACCTCGAAATCCGCTAATTTACTAGCTTCGCATAGTAAATTGCTACTTTCTCGGTGTAGTGCAGGTCACTAAGGTATACATCGAATTGCATGCAAGCATGCATCGATGATACCTTTTGACCCTTTAATCATAAGATTATAATAACCATCTTTCTGTATACTTGACCCTATGAAAAATCCACTTACAAAAAAGAGTATAGGCATATGAACCAATGAAATTAAATATATACTCTTTCCTGCCACTTAATCTAATAAATGTTCTAGCACAACAAGATATATTGCTATTCCTTTCAAAACATCAAATGTATTATATCTTTTTTACTTCTTTTTATCATAAATTCCTCAAAAGCTTTTCAAATCATATGATATCACTCCGGCACACCACTTTGCAACCTATTATATCCTAATTTCCACTTATCTCTTTATTTTTAATTACATTTGTTAAATTAATAAACTGATTAATGGTTTTGTCCCAAAATAGCACTTCTTTATTTTCTAAATTCTGTATATTTTCTAACTCATTAACAGAAGCAATTACCTGAACTTGTAATTCATATTCATCATACACATCATACTGTTTCATTAAATCTTCAAACGCATTATTGGGTTGTACATCTGTAATAATAACCCATGATTTTGAATACATATCATCTCCATACCTCGCATATGTACTATCTGTCAATGCATTGGCGATTGTATAATTTCCCCAATAATACAAATTACTATAAAAATTTCTAGAAAACATATTAAAAAATATCATACCTACAAAATATATTGTTAATAATGTATCTTTTACAATTGACTTTTTTCTATCTGTTTCCAGTTGTGCCGTATATATTAATAATGCTATTACAGCCGTGTATGGCGCATACATCCATCTCAATTCTACACGTATTGTAGCAGAAGATATTAAAACCATCGCACCTATACTTAATATGAAAAATAACATTATACATAATTGTTTTTTTCTTTCTTGAAGTTTTATATTTTTTAATATATCCAGCACTCCAACTATTATAATCGTGCCTGCACAAACTATCGAAGCAATTACTATTCCTTTAATCCATACTGTATAAGCTGACCAAGCAACCATCGTTAGATAAATATCTGAAGCACTACCATTAACGCCAAGCAAATAACCTACTGATTTTGCCACATTTTTTAACATTTCTGTGACACTAAACGTACTTGAAACACTCTGTCCACCAGTTCCCATTAATATATCTGCAACCATCAATTTAAATATTAGCATTATAATGGCAAATTCACATATTGTTCCGATTAGAAGCCCATATTTTCTCCGCCCTGTTTGTTTTTTTAATTGTCCTTCTGTCACAAACCATGCATATATTAATATTGGAAACATAATCGTATATCTTTCATGGGACATACTACATAATCCGTAACTTATTAATGCATAACAATAATATTTGCTATCTCCATCCTTCATATAAATATATAGATTTCGTATTATAAGAATAAATAAAATTGTAGATACTGTTTCCATTACCCCAATCTGTGTTGTTATCTGATAATACGAGAAGCGTGAAGTCATATATAATAGAGCCCCAACCACTCCATACCATTGTGATTTCGAATTTTCATTGATAAAAATATAAACAAGAAACGTAGCAATGGCATTAATAAAAACATTTAGATAGCCATATAAATATATATTTTTCTGACAAATTTCTGCTGCCATCCATAATGCGCCGTTCGAAACAGGTCTGAACTTATACCCTCCACTAAATACTGATCCCCAAAAACCATTGTTACAAAAATTTTTAAAGAAATTTAAATCATCTAATATTGAGCATCTCAACAGGTGATTTTTCTCCAACAGCCAAATAGACAGATATATTAACAATAATATTCCTGCATTTTTTGCTAATCTGACAATTTTTTTTCTAATATCTGTATTCAAATACTTTATATTCATATATCAGCTAAATTCTCCTTTACCAAATCATTATTAATAAAACTGTATTTCACTTATTAATGCGCTAAACTCTCTAATATCTACATCATTTTGTTTTGGTTTTCTTATACCATCAAACTGAAAAACTATATTATTTTTTTTATTTCTTTTTATGTAACTAGAAATATCCTGTGTAACATTTAATTCCATATCATTCGACACAGTCATCTTACATACAATTTCATTATTTATTTTAATAATAAAATAAGATGCTCCCTCCACATTTGCCGGTATATATCCCTTGATACTAATTGTATTCTGATCCATCAGCATAACATTTAACTCCGATTCGTTCTGCACCCATCGATACTCTTCGTTATCACTCTGATCCAACCATCCTGATCCATATTCCGCTATATGTTGTTTATCCGGGAAATGTATTGTAACTGTTCCGCAATAATTACTCATTCTTCCTATAATCAGAATACCACCTATTATACATAATATTATAAATACCACTTTATCTACTTTTTTTCTATTTATTTTAGCAATATGCTTTCTACACTTGTTTACTATTTTCTCAACACTATCAAAAGTATTTTTATTTTTTTCTTTTATTTTTCCAACCGTACTATTGTAAACGTACAATGTTATATCTTTAGCGCGATATCCTCCCAACAAAAAATTTAAAGTTTTATTTTTATTTAATAAATTCCACATAACTATACTGAACCATATTGCAACAATTACAATTAACCACCACCATTGCGAAACGGACGCTCCTGGTGTCAAACAATATAGTTCACTCCAAGACATAATTTTCATACAACATAAACAAACATACGCCACTTTAAATCCAATAAAATGGAAACACATAATTTCCATCGTCCGTTTCCCAAGATAACACAAACATTTTTCAATTTGAGATATCCTGGAAAGTAATACTGATACTATTGCAACCAAAAAAACTCCATAAACTGGTATGTATAAATCAATTATTCCATTAAATTTTCCAGATGGCCAATCTACAATTGCACCTGAAATATATTTTCTACTTAAATACCACAATACCCCTATGATACAAACGGCTATACCTCCATGTACATTAGAAATTTCATTTATTTTTATCCTTTTGATCAAAATTCCACAAATCATAAACCATTGAGCAATACCAACGAGCATCCATTGACTTTTCAACCCATTATTTATAATAGAATTTTCGGCTAGAACAAATATTACTAAACTAAATATTATTATTCTAATCTTAGATTCACCAGCTAAACACATAATTATTTTAACACAAATAGTTGTTGCATAAAGTATTGGTAAAAACCACATTGCCCCAAACCAATCTGCATGAGTATGTTTCACTATTGTTTCAGCTAATGTCTGCGGCATTTGTGTAGTAGAAATATACCTCAAAGTGTCCATCTTTTGCAGTATCCAAAATAGTATTTCTCCTATAAAATTAATAAAAATATATGGAAGCATCAATTTGTAAAACTTTTCAATTATTATTTCAAGCAAAGATTTTTTATAAATATTTCCTGTATATCCTGAAATTAAAAAAAACGCTGCCATATGAAATTGATATATATACTGATTAAATTTCCCTGTTGCATGTCCTACAACCACAAGTATTATTACAATTCCTTTATATATATCACACCATGAAATTCTATTCTTTTTTTCCATTACACTATTCAACACCGCTTTCGTCTCTAATACCTCCACAATCTATTCAAACATATCCTCTGAATACCTTTTGCCATAAACATAATCATACTCTACCAATTCCATAGCACTGTATCCTTCACTTTTCTTTAAATAATTTACCAATTGACATAATGCTTTTGACGAATTATCAATACCTGTCGAAAAATCTGCCAATTGTTCTTTTAGTACATTATCTATTCCCAGTGCCAAAATGTCTACCTGTTCCTCCTTTGAATATGTTCCAGCACTATATGGTTGATGGTTTTGAATTGTTACAGCAAAAATAAACTGTGATTCATCTCTTTCTAATGCTTCACTATAAACCTCCTCTATTTTATTCATCACTGCATTATCACTAATTACCCATCCTCTTACGATATCCTGTTCAAATTCATCCTCAAAAATTGTTTCTTTAAACCCTAAATTACTGTATACCTTTTTCCTGTTATAATAATCACTAGAATTTGGATGCATTGCAATTGTATTATAACCATTTCCCCCAAGTATTGTGCAATAGACCAAAAATCTTTTTTATTAGTCCCTGATATGGCATTAAACCATTTTGGATATAATCCATAGAAAAACCTGTTAATGCTTCAAATTCAACATTACACGTTCCCCCTCCAAACTGTGATGATAAAATATTTGCAGTTATCCCATCCTGTTCTATTCTCTCATAATCCTCCATAAAAGTATCTGGATATGTAACATTCTCTAATATTTTAGGATTCCAAAATGACTCACTCATAATCATAATAATATCAGGCTTTACCACCTCATTCTCTATACCACGCTCTTCTGACATATTATAATCAGAAACTATCTTTGCCATATTTACCTCTGAATAGCCGTCTGGTTTACTAACACCTGCATTTTGGCAAAAATATAAGAAACTCAGCACTACACCGCTCCTATTGTAAGATTCAGCAACCTGATACTGATAAATTTTATATGTATTTCTAAATTTAAAATTATAATTAATCCACCCTATCCCAATTAGAACCAATATAATTGTAGCTACTATTCTTGAAACCACAGATACCTTTATTTTTATCTTTTTGCATATTACGCATATCATAAATATAACGTATACACTCATCAACACTAAAACGAGCATTTCTTTATTCCATGGAAGCTGACCAAAATCGACAACCCCAACTGCTTCATTAGCTAATCCTGTATCCCATGGCACAAAATTTTCGCCTCTTAAAATAACGTCAAAATAATTTATTATCTCAAGTAAAATACATAAACCTGCAGTTACTGACAAACTAATTCTTATACCACATAAATTCTTGATGCATAAAAGCATTAACAATAACACCACTATATTTCCGATTACAACCTTACCAAAATGCAACATTGTACCCGAATGAAAACTACCACATGCAATATATTCAAACCATAAACAACATACCACCCAAAATAGTACTGAGAATAAAAGTATCATATATTCTGTTTTTCTATCTAATGATTTTGCTGTTAAAATGTATTCGAGTATCCATAATGCAACGATTGTTCCTAATGCTATCATTATACAAACAATCTGTTTCTGAATATTCATTATTGAATGTTTAGGTACTTGTGAAAGTTGCATACTATAAATTGAAAACGTGTCTTCTATAATTATCCCATAACACACATTTTTCTTCATTTAAGTAACATCCATATCTTCCGTATACGTTACCAAAAAGTTCTTCAATCTGTTTTGCCTCTATCCGCTTAATATATTCATCATGCTCTATTTCAATAGCATATATCTCAATATCTGTTTTTTGAGATGTTTTAAAATCAATAAATAATTAATTTTCTGTTCCATTCGGCACAATGTATTGTATTTTATTTATCAGCATTTGCCTGTTGCGCTTGGCAAAATCCACCCTCTCCCCATGGGAAATCATTTTCTTTACCATTATCAGCACACAATATAACATCCATATCTTGAGAACATCTGTAATATATATTTATTTTAACATTTGCATCCAACATACTTCCATATATAACATTTGCTATCAGCCAAATTGTAAAAAAACACATCCCCCAAAAATTTTCTCTCTTTTTTCTCACTTATCTCTTCACAAATCTCTTTCTTTCGTATAATTAAATATAATCTTCAAAAAATGTTCTCTCCAACATCAAACACAAGCAATGATACACCGGCAAATGTAATTCCTGTATCTTAAATGTTTCTTTCTCCGGAACTTTGATTACAACATCAGAAAGATTTGCTAATTTTCCACCGCCTTCTCCAGTCAGTCCAATCACTTTCATCCCTTTTGCTTTTGCAACAATGGCAGCATTCAAAATATTATTTGAATTACCAGATGTAGAGATTCCAAAGAAAACATCTCCTGCCGTTCCATAACCATATACCTGCTGTGCATAACAAAGTAAGCCATCTACATCATTTGAATACGCTGTATTTAAAGCATTATGGTTGTCCAATGCGATTGCTGGTAAAGCTCCCTGTAATTTTGCCGCTAAATCAGCACCCATTTCCTGATCTATCTCTTTTAACGCATCTGAAAATGCATCTGGAACTTTTCTCGCCAGACAAAATCCTTTCATCAATTCACCTACAATGTGTTCTGAATCCGCACAGCTTCCACCATTCCCTGCGATCAAAAGTTTTCCACCACTTTGATAAGAGTTTTTAAGTACCTCATATCCATCTTCTATTTCTTTCTTAACTACAATTAATCTTGGATATCTTTCTACCAGTTCATTTACAAAACTTTCCACCTTTTTATCCTGCACAACAAACCTCCTGTACTATCTTTTCTCAAGCACTGTTTTTATACACTCTAAAAGACTATCATATCTGGGTACATTTTCAATTTCAACATTACCGACTGAACACACCTTACATCCAGCATTTCTACCAGCTTCAATGTCATTTTCTCCATCACCGATCATCCATGATTCTCTCAAATCTATATTATACTTTTCTGCTGCTGCAAAAAGCATACCTGGTTTCGGCTTTCTACATTCACATTCAATCTTATATTCCGGTCTTTCTCCCTCATATCCTTTATGAGGATGATGTGGGCAATAAAATATATCATCAATATATGCCCCGGATTGTCCTAGCAATGTCTCCATCTTATTGTGAATTTCCTGCAATTCTCCTATAGAAACTTCTCCTCTTGCAATTACTGGCTGATTTGTCACAACAATGGCAAGATATCCGCTTTCATTGATCATTTGAATTGCATCTGCTACACCATCCAACAATTCAAATTCATTAATATCCGTTAAAAATCCAACATATTTATTAATCGTGCCATCTCGATCTAAAAATATAGCTTTTTGCTTATTTTTCAGGTTTTTAGCACTTACTTTTCCACTCTTAATATCTTCAATCACCGCATAATAACGATCAGGTGTTCCCATATCTTTAATATATTCTGGGGAATCATATACACTCAATTCTCGATCTTTGATCAGTGGTTTTAAAATATCTCTATCCAAATCGCATTTTTTCACTTCTGTAAATAAATCGAAAATTCGAGGCGAAAGCATATGCAATCCAGCATTTACACGATTTTTATACCATAAACGTTCATCTTCTTTATGTAACCAATTTATTACACGCTTCTTTTCATCTGCTATGATAATTCCACTATCATATGGATGACTGTTCGGATGAGTCAAAATAGTTGCAACCGTTCCCTGTTTGCAGTGATATTCTAAAAATTTTTGAATATTAACATCAAATATGATATCGCCATTCAACAGCAAAAAATCATCTTTTATCTCATCTTTTAAAAAGTAAAGTGCTCCTGCTGTACCAAGTGGCTGTTCCTCAATAATATAAGAAATCTGAACACCGAACTCTGCTCCATCACCAAAATACTCCTGGATTACATTTCCCATATGACCCACAATTAATATAATATCTGTATACCCTTGATTTTTTAACGTCTCAATCTGATACTCTAAAATCGGTTTTCCTTCTATAGGGATCATAGGCTTCGGCACAGTCGCATTTACCTGTGCGATTCTTGTACCTTTGCCACCTGCCATTATCACAATTTTCATATTACATTTCTCCACTTTTATCTCGGCTCATAACTTTCTGGTGTATAATGAATTACCTGTGTGCCAGCCGTCTCAAACTCAAACGGAACGTATAGCAGATTATTCAGTGCCTCAAGTACATTTTTCTGTTTTTCTGTTTCAACATAAAACAATAAAAATCCTCCTCCACCGGCACCAAGTAATTTACCACCTGTTGCTCCTGCTTTGATTGCTTTATTGTAAATTGCATCTATAGAATCTGTTGATACTTTACTCGTAATTCCTCTTTTCAGTTTCCACGTATAGTCTAGCAGTTTTCCAAACTCTGTAAGGTCTGTTTTTGATGTCAGAACCTGTTCGGCCTCGTCTACTAGCTGAAGCATTTCCAAAAGCTGCGCTTCCTTACTTTTGAGACTCTTCTCAGCTTCCACCTGAATATCCGATGAAAACCTTGAAAATCCAGTAAAAAATAACATCAAATTATCATTTAATCTCAGTTTTCGTTCTGGTGAGATAATCACAGGACTTACCGTGTACCCATCTGCATTAAATGAAATCTTATTAAATCCACCAAATGAAGCCGCAATCTGATCCTGTACTCCACCACTTTCTTTACACAATACACGTTCCAGATAAATTGCATTATCCGCAAGTTTTCTTTTATCTGCATACTTTCCCTTCAGAGCATAAAATGCATTTAACATTCCAACCGCAAATGAACTACTAGTTCCCAATCCAGATCTTGCAGGCAAATCTGCCTCATATGTCAGGCGTATTTCGTGCATATCCAGCATTTTCATAGCTTCACGAATTGCCGGATGCTCAATTGCTTCAACATCCGTCACACGTTCTGTTTTTGCATAAGACAATTCCGTTGTATAATCAAAGAAACGTGGCAAATGTCTCACATTAACGTAACAATACTTATCGAACGTAGTAGACAAAACTGCTCCTCCATGATCCCTATAAAACCCTGGGAAATCGGTTCCTCCACCAAAGAAAGACATACGAAACGGTGTTTGTGTAATAATCATTCTTTAATTCCTCCATTTTCTCACTCAAAATCCTCTTTTACAATATCCCATACAGCATCGATACTAAATTTTTCTCTCACATAAAGCTGACTTTTTTCTGATATTTCTATCAATTTTTCATCATTTTGATACACTTTACAAATTGCATCAATCAGCTTCTGTTCCTGATCCTCTACTACCGCTATATCTTCAATACCTTTTATTCCCTCAGCACCAACAGATGTGGTAACAATTGGAATACCATAATATAATGCCTCTACCACTTTTCCTTTCACACCTGCGCCATATCGCAATGGTACTACAACCAATTTACATGAATTATATAACTGCTGTAATTCTTCCTCTGAAACAAAACCTTTTACAATAACTCCTTCCGTTGTAATGTGTGTAATTTCGTCTGGAGCCTTTGATCCTACAATATAAAAGTCAGCTTTGATATTCTTATAAACATCTGGATATATTTTGTCCAGGAACCATTGTACTGCATCTAAATTTGGTGCATGTCCAAATCCACCAACAAACAAGATACCCTCTCGTTTTTCTGGTTCATATACAACATCCATGAATTTTTCATATACATATGCCGTTATCGCCTTAACCGGAATCTTACTGTCAATTTCATGTATTGCCTGTTCCTCAATCATTGACGGATAGTAATTCATGTCCGCCTGACGCATGATATATAATTCCTGCTCCTTCCACTTCTCTGATTCTTCCAGTTTTTCTTTCTGTCCATCCAGTTCATACTCTCTGTGGATTCTTAAGAAATGAAGATCATGTCCATAGTAAATAATCTTTCCACGCGCATGCTCTTTAATAAAATCAATATATTTAATGGTAATATGCGGCCTGTTTAAATAGAAAATATCAAAATACTGCATATTTTCCATCAGCCATTCTTTCCAGTTTTCTGCATATTTTGGACCATATAAAACAAAAATGCCCATTTGTTGTAACTCAGTCGTATATGGTTCATGTTGATAAAAATTGTCTCCCAGAAACGTTATCTGATATCCTTTGCTGACTAACATTTTTAAATACATAAATGTTGTCTTACTGCCTGCATCTTTATCATACTGTGGAACATAATGATCTATCACCAAAATATGTTTCTTGTTTCTCCCACGTTCTCTGGCAAGGAATACATCCTGACCATTTGGAAAATGATTCTTCTCCAATTCATTTTTCCATTTTTCATAAAACTTTTTCTGGTTTTCCACCTGATATTTCTTCTGACCTGCCGTCACATCAGTTCCATTGGAAATACCTTCAAAATGTACAACAACAGACTTCGGCTGATAAAGCACCTTATATCCATGTTTCCTTACTTCAAATGCTAAATCTGAATCTTCACAATAAGCCGGAACAAATCGCTCGTCAAACCCGCCAATTTCTTTCCACAGTTTTGTCCGTATCATAATTGCTGCTCCGGAAATATAATCTGTTTCATGAACAAAATTAAATTCTGAATCATTTGGATTCTGCCTATTTCCATAATTCCATGCAGACGCATCATCCCAGAGGATTCCACCTGCTTCCTGTAAATATCCATCCGCATAGACCAGCTTGGAACCAACCATTCCTGTTGTTGCATCTTTTTCCATCAGATCAACTAATGGTTGTAACCAATCCTGTTGTACCTGTGTATCATTATTTAGGAATAAAAGATATTCACCCTTTGCATATTTTGCTGCATTGTTGCAATTTAAGAGGAATCTTAAATTATCCTTATTGTTAATAATATTAATTCCTTTTGCGACATCTCCAAGCTGTGTCGTCAAATCTGTTGAACAATCATTTGCAATAATGACTTCATAGGAACATTCTCCACTATTCATCAATATAGACTTCAAACAATTATATGTATATCCAAACTGATTATATACTGGTATCACAATTGATACCAAAGGTTTTTCATATTGTTTAAAGTGAAGGACTTCATATTCCTCAATCGTCTTTTTGTTTTCTGTAACCGGCACAATATCAACGTTCTCTACCGGAATATCTCTAGATTTTTCATACTCCTCAACTAATCGGAAATGATTCAGTGCACTTGCGGCATCTTCCGTTCTTAATATGGTAAAACAATTTTTTATGCGTCTTACATTTATCATCTTTAACATTAAAATAGGATGACGCATTCCCTTTCCAATCAAGCGAGCAAAAAATCTTCTCTTGCTATCAACCGGGAAAAAAAAAGTACTTATCTTGCGAAATCCAAGTGCCATGCGATATGTGCGGGAATGTTTTTCTCTTTCATATTCACGTTCTACTTCAAGAAGCTGTTCTATGTGACCTTCTTTATTTTTTAATTCATGAATCAGATTACCATTTTTTTCCAATAAATTTTCATTCTTTTCGCAAAGCACTGAATTTTTTGTTTGCAAGCTTACATTTTTTTCTTGTAAACTTACATTTTGACTTTGCAAACTTATGTTCTCATTCTGTAACACAGTATTTTTTTCCTGCATCTCACAATTTTCCATCTGCAGGGTATGTTCCTGCGCTTTTAGCTGACGTTCCACTTCTTCTAAAAGTTCTATATGTGCTTCTTTATTGTGATATAATGTTACAAGCATTTTTAATTCTTTTGAAGAATTTCTATTGATCGTATATTGAAATCTAATTTTTCCATCTCGGGATAGTATTCTGTATTTTGCTACCCGCTCAAAGCAATTTCCCTCATTATCTACATTAATCGGAACCATCTCAGTAGCTTTTACAAATATCTTCGCATAATTGTTGATTGGCACACACCAAACGACATCCGAATATGTTTCTTCTATCTCTTCTACTACATCAAAATATTCATCTACAGCAACCTGAATAACTGTTTTAAATTTTAAATTATGGTTTTGATTTTCCCATTGAAAGTAACTTCTTCCTATAACTACATTCTGTTGCATACATAAATTTACAGAATCCAATGTATTTACTTTTATTATAGCATTAGCCATGGTATCATAATGCATTTTTAATTTTTCTTTTACTTTTGGAAGTTTTCTATCAATAATTTCATAAAAATGTTCACGATTTAATTGGTCAGAAATAACAGCCTTAAGTTGATCTTCATTTTCAACCATAAACTGTTGTGTATCAAACCACTCAACCAGACCATCCATTTTACTCACAAAATAACTATACATATTGTATATTACAGCATATGTGCCACTTAAATATGCTGTCAGGGCACCATGTAAACTTGTCCCAACGAATAATTCTGCTGCTGAAATCAAATTCATAATCTCTGTCTGCTGTAACATTTGATCTACAATTATACAATCATTTTGATATTTTTCTTTTATCTTTTCTATAACAATACGATCTGCATGACATGAATTAATAGCAAAAGCAACCAGCTTATAATTCTGCTCTCTGCAGAAATCTAAAACTATATGAAAAACCTTTTCCCAACGATCTTCTGTACCATACTGAAAAGCTACATATTTTTCTTCATCGAAAATACTGGTCATTTTTTTTACAATATTTCTGTCAGGGAACTTAATTTCTTTATAATAATCATCTAAATTCCATAACGAATCTGGGACTACATGCACTGTTTCATTTCTCTGTGTTCCACATAGCCGCATTGCAGAGTATACATCTCTTACAGACAGATATTGTACTGTTTCTAGTAAGTTTTTGTCCTCTTCATTAACTGTATCAGGCATTCCAACACTGTTGAATAATACTTTAATTCCATATTTGTGTGCATATTCTAAAGGTTTTTTCCATATTTCTCCTTTATTATATACAACAGTTCTTTTATCCTCTGTTTGAAATTCAATTGTCCTATTGTGTAACAGTTCTCCACCACCAATAACAATCACATCAAATTTATATTGCTTATGAATATCTTCAAACTTACTGTATGAATAAACTTGTTTTGTTTCATTATATTTTGCCTTATTCTCTGTCGGCGTAAACAAAACGATTTTTTCAATTTCTATTCTTTTTTTTAATTCTATTTCTAACGCGCAAGGAAACAAAGAATCTCCATAACTATTTACATCAAATGCACCAAAAACTGCAACATTAATTCCCATGCCAGCTACTCCCATCTACCTTTCATCGAAAAAATACCCCGTTGACTTGTCTCAATTTTTTCAACTTCAATCATTTGTAATCCAATAATCTCATCATATACTTCATGATCCATAGATTGAACCCAAAAATCTAACATATATTTTCCACTCAAAAAAATATTTTCAAAATGAAATCTTACAACTTTTTTCTCTGCTTTTAGAGTTTCCAAATTATATTTACCATAATTTCCATAGCAATACACACCATCATCTCTCGTAATGCCCATAGAAATAATAGCTTCTCTTATTTTTGTATTCTCATCTATGCTAATTTCAATATTATATTTTTCTCCTGTTTCCCATTTAGTTACTTCTTGTCCTTGCTCATTTAAAATTCTAACTGTTTTTACTACACATTTTCCATTTCCACCTCGTCTAGCCTCTGGTCTGCAATAATTGCTCACAGATTTTAGAGTCTCATTTTTTTCCATCTGTTTATGCTGTAACTCTAATTCAGCTAATTCTCGTTCCCTTCTTCTACGCTCTTCCTCTTTTTGTCTTTCCGCTTCTTTTCTCTTTTCCTCTTCCTTTTGTCTTTTTTCTTCTTCCTGTCTCTTTTTCTCTTCTTTTTCCCGCTCTATTCTAAGACGTTCCTGTTCTTCTTTTATTTTTCTTTCTAATTCTTCTTTTCTCTGTTGATTTTCAAATTCAATACGATCTAATCTGCGCCCCTCCATTGCAGCAAGGTATGCTTCGCCGATAAATTTAGGAGTTCCTTCATCTTTTATTAAACCATTCTCAATCCAGATCAGTTTATCGCAGATTTTATACATCTGATCCATGGAATGAGATACAATAACGATTGTTGTTCCATTTGCTTTTATCTCTTTTAACTTATCAAAACATTTTTTCTGAAATGCTGAATCTCCCACTGCCAGAATTTCATCAATTAGCAATACATCTGCATCCACATTTATTGCCACGGCAAAAGCCAAACGCATATACATACCAGAAGAATACGTTCTTACTGGATTGTCAATATATTCTTCCAGTTCAGAAAATCGAATAATATCATTTAATCGCCTATCTACTTCTTTTCTCGTAATACCAAAAATAGACGCGTTCGTATAAATATTCTCGCGTCCTGTCATATCTGGATGAAATCCAGCCCCTAATTCAATAAGGCTGGATACTCGTCCTTTAATTTCAATCTTTCCTTCATTTGGATATAAAATACGAGTAAGCATTTTTAATGTGGTACTCTTACCGCATCCATTTTTTCCTATAATTCCAATTGCTTCCCCCTTGTGTACCTCAAAACTGATTCCTTTTAATACCATCACATCCTCATGTTTTCCACGTGATGGATTCACAAACCTCTCCTTAAATGAAGTCGCCTTGTCTTTATATGATTTAAAACTTTTTTTTACATTGTCCACACGAATAACAACTTCCCGTGTATCTATTTCATTATTTTCTTTCACTACATTTCCTCCGCAAAATTTCTATCCATTTTTGCAAATATCACAAAACCTAAAATCAAAACTATTATACTTTCAATAAATGCAAGTAACAAATAATTGGTTGTTGGAATAATTCTATAATATAAAATCTGATGATACACTTCCACAATCGGTGTCATCGGATTCAAAACTACTAATTTTCGATATTGTTCCGGCACATAATCCATATTATACATAATAGGAGTGACATATATCCACGCCATCATCACTACGCCCATAATTTGCTCTAGATCTCTAAAATAAACCGTAATTGCAGAAACAATAAATGCTATTCCAAGAGCTAACATATATTCAAAAATAATAATCAACGGAAGGAATATCAATGCTTTAAAATTAAACCAATATCCAGATATCAACACTGCGAAAAAAACAATAATAAAGCTTAAAAGCATATTAACAAAAGCACTGGTAACATACGAAATTGGAATTACTTCTCTTGGGAAATAAATCTTTTTAACCATATCCGACTGCGCTCTAATACAGGTTGAACCACCTTGAACCGATGTATTAAAAAAAGTCCATGGCATCATACCAATAATCAGATATAAATAAAACTTATCAATATTTACCCTGAAAATTACAGAGAAAACCATCGAATAAACAATTACCTGACATAATGGATTAATATAAGTCCATAAAAATCCAAGAACAGATCCCTTATATCTGCCTCGTAATTCTCGTCTTACCAAACTATATATCATATCTTTATATGCATAAATATTACGTATTCTTTGTATCACGACATTCTCCTTTTGCATAATATCCATAATCTAAAAAAATATACCATATTTGGGATGGAATATCAAGATTATACCTGTACTTCACCAAACTTTCTCCACCGTATGCGCATACACCAACGTCTGCATTTCCCTTGTTCTCTCTGTAAACTCCTCACTGCCACGAACATACACATTTCCATTTACATCTACAATCCCAACACTATTAATTACCGGAAGTTCTTCGTACTGCCCTAATACATAGTGTTGATAATCACTCATATTAAGTCCAGTGTCCTGCAACAAAAAAGGTGCAAGATAATTCAGGCTGATATCCCCGATATTCTCTGAATCTGCCACATAGTTATGCCATATCAACAGCGGCGTCTTATACTGGTTTCTCTGCTGTGTCAGATCCCATTGATCTCTGGTGTTTCCTGTTACATAAAAATAAAACTCCTCTTCTAACTTTGGCTGGTGATCTCCGAAATTCAAAAAGACATTTCCTACTGTCTTAGCCGCCTTAAGATCTGATATCTTAAACGGTGCTCCACGGAATCTCATCAGATAGTGATTCGTAATCCCCATCACTGCGATCACCAGATTACCGACAGCCACTGTTGTTTGTCCTTTTCCGCTGATCAGATAGAAAATCCAATATAATAAAAACCCAAGAAACAGATTTACAATCTGAACTTTATTGATCTGCGTTAATGTAAGATAAAACGTTCCCTGTGTCAGGAATCCAAGTATAATAATCCCATGAAAGGAACTCCACATCAAAAGATATATATTTTGGACTGCCTTATTTCGGACAAATTTTAACACAATTACTCCGCACAGGCAAACGAACAGATACGCCGCCACCGTCTGATATACTGTAAGCAGATAATATTTTCTTAACATTGCAAGGAGAATTACCTGCAGTAATCCATAAATCAGCAGCATATTATCTTTACAGATATTCCAGCAAAACTTTTTTCTATCCAATATTTGCGTTTCCTTTCTGCTTTACTATCAAAAGTTATGACATTTCTAACTCTATTTCCGATATCACTTTCCCATTCATCATCTCAAAAGAATATTTATAACGAATCTCTGTTTCTTCCGTTCCAAGATATTCCTCACTGCCATCCCAATGTGCATACCCTTCCACCAGAATATCTAGTCGCATTTCGCCACTCACAGTCTCAACACCGTCGTTACATTCTATTTCCATATCCGTAATTTTCAATTCTTCAATTTCATCCAAGCTTGCATAATCCACCAGATAATCTGTAAAAATTATTTCCAATTCATCTGTCCCAAATTCACTGACACACTCTATTGTAAAAGTTTCTATCTCGTCCCAGAAACATTCTTCCATCAATGTCAGGACACTATTTCGATCCAGCACTTTCCTGATCCTTTCTCAATTGATACAAAATGGCATTACAAAAAGGCACCCTTTTTCCATCTGCCGGATTACTATATTGCTTAATCAGCGTTTCTCTTTCCTTCTCCCCCTGCGCATAGAATACTCCTGCTGTCCACATGGCTTCTTCTCTTGCTTTTTTCAGTCTCTCATCATTTAATGCAAGTAGTTTTATCGTATATTCAGCTCCCTGATCTGACAGATCACTCGGTTCAATTTTACCGTTTACCGAATAGACAAATCTTTTCTCACAGTTCTTATCCAATGGTGAAATCAATAATGCTTTATCATAATCATTTCCTTTCGCATGACCACAATGTTTCATATCACCATTTTCGCCCTGGCAGGATGCATGCAGATTTGAGTATTCTAATGACAAACCACTATCCTTACTCTGTGGTACAAAATGTTCAATATGGGAACTATCATCTGATATTCTGTTGCAGCAATAACAGCACAAATACTTCTGTTCATGAAGCAAAGCTTCCTTTAACTGCTGTTTTTCCGGCTTGCTTTTTATATCTTCATAACATGGTTTCCGCTTATTTTTATTTTTAAATTTCTTTTTCCAGCTTACTATCTCATCCGGCTCTTTGTCTTTTTGTATATATATCATTTACCTTCCCCTTGCAATCAATACCCTTGCCCTGACTACACTCAGATTTTCTGAATCCGTTATCTGCTCTATTTCATTCGCTATCTGTTCTGCCTCATCGTACTTTTCTTCCTGAATCAACTCAAACATATGATCAATTTTATCCTTGGTACCAAGATTGATAGAACTTGTTCCCATATATTTTTCCAGTATAGTATTCACATCCCACCCTTTTAATGATGGTATTTCATGTGCCTCCACCTTATCTTCATCCTGCATTTCCAGCTTTATTATTTTTACATCATCTCCAGTTTCTCCGAGCACTTTTGAAGAATGTGTTGTCACAATAAACTGAAGATTCGGAAAAGTATTTAATAATACCGGCAGAATCACTGCCTGCCAGCTTGGGTGAAGATGCAGATCGATCTCATCAATCAAAACGATTCCTTCCCCTTCTAAAATATTTTCCGCAGATGCATTAGCAATAGACAGCCTTCTTGCAATATCTCCTACCATTGCCATAACATTTTTTTCTCCATCGGATAATTGTTTGACACATAGTTCACATCCATTTTTTACAAGAACAAGTTCTGCCTCGTCCTCCGTTACTTTTATCCTGAGATTAGAAAAATTTTGCCCCAATGCCTTTAATATTGCCGCTCTCGCTGCCTCTGATTGTTTATCAACAAATGTACCGTCTTCAATCTTAACACTATTCTCATATTCCTGGCGACTGCGAAACCACTCAAAAAACAGTGTAAAATCAGCTTTTCCTTCAAAAATATTATCACGCCATGCATCTAATTTTCCTGCACTTCCGGTATACTTTTTGCGAACTGCGGATCTGCTTTCCGTATTGCGGTTCACTCCATAATAAACATATATCGGCAAAGCACTTTCATTTAAACATAAAACGCCTCTTTTCCCTATCCCAGCCTTATCTTCTTCGTCTTCTTCTTCTGATACAACTTCCCCTATATAATTTTCCCGAATCCTTTGTACTACTAATTCTAAAAGTTCACCTTTATGTTTATTTTGACTGTCCACACGTTTTCTATAATATGTGTAACTTTCGTTACCATCTGAAATATGTGCTCTTATTTCCGTTTTTGTCTCGCCAGCTTTTACATCTTTTTTTGTGATTACACAACTTCCAATATGGCTATCCATAGCCGCTTCACTTAAAATCTTAGAAAATAAAATATTGCAGGCTTCTAAAACGGCTGATTTCCCCATGCCGTTAATTCCATATATAACCGTTGCTCTTTTATCAAATTCTATTTCCATGTCTGATATGCCACGAAAATTAATTATTTTTATTTTATTTAATTTCATATCTGTCCCCATCTTTCTGCTTCACGATCAAAAGATCACATACCAGTGTTGCCCCTCTGACTTCTCCCCTGTATCTCCACGCATTCTTCAATACACTCACTATTTTCCCTGAAAGAAGTGCTTCCTGTCTGCCCTTCATGGATTCCTGTTTCTGTTTCAGCGCCAGCAATCCATCTTCCGTCCGCATCACTTGTTCTCCTTCAAATGCATTCAGTATTGTGCGATAATCTGAAATTTCTTTTAATTTTCGTTCTTTATTTAACAGTTTGTGTATCCGGTGTTCTTCTCCACCTGTATTATGTTCATGTCTTCTATGATATGCAAGTACTTCTTCCAGTTGCCAAAAACCGTGCTCTTCTGCCGCCTGCGCACAGATTTTAAAATCATGTGGAATAGAACTCTTCTCCTTTTTTCTCTGATACCATGCATTGCGGTACGCCAACACCATTCCAGGCCATTCACATTTATAAAACACCTGACGAATGGATACTTCGTGAAAGTCGCCTCTCTTTTTTCCCTCTGTCGGAGCCATCATAGAATGGATCTCTTTCGCTTCACTATCGATCAGTCCAAAGGTACATGCCAGTACCTTTACATCTTCATGCTCATCCAGCATTTCACACATCCGTTCTATCTTGTGCATGTCCCAGATGTCATCCTGATCTGCCAGAAATACGATATCCCCAGTGCAGCAATCCATCACATGATAAAAGTTTTCCGGATATCCAAGATTCTTTTCGTTATGCAAAAAAGACCAGCCTGTAAGTTCTGAATGTTCTGTCAGATATTCATCTACTACCTGACAGGTTGTATCTGTCGACCTATCGTCACACAGAATCACTTCATCCGGCTGTCTTGTCTGCAGACGAATGCTTTCTAACTGTTCTTTGATATATTTTTCACCATTATAGACACCCATACAGACTGAAATACGCATTGTTTTTCTCCACTTTTCTTTTCTACACTATGCCATCTGCAATCCGACGATTTTTTTCTGGCATAGTATTATCCCAATAACCATGATAACAGTTACCATAATGACAACGGAAAGAATAGTATCTTCCGTTTTTCTTTGCTACCAAATGACTTTCTTTTTCATCCACTGGCAGTGCTCTAAGCAACAATTCCTGTGCCTCTGCATCATTCAGATCCATTTCCGTTCCCCACCCTACATTCACTTTGTGTTTAGGATTAAATTCATACTTGCGGATTCCCAACCTTTTTTGATGAACTTCCAGATGTTCTATTTTTGACAAATTTGGAATCATAACATCTTTTTCTTTGCCATCCGCCAAAACGAATTTACCGCTTAAAAACTTTTCTTCCATATCCGGTTCTATGGGAATACTAAAAACCAGACCTTGATGCATATGTACCCATACACAATTTTTAGATTCTTTTCCCCTGTATATAAATTTACCCTCCGGCAATTTAATCATATTAAAATTTACCAGAAGTGTTCGCAATAATGCTTTATCTTTTTGTGGTAACAGTTCTATGTTTTCATTGAAAAGTTGTTCAAAATAATACCCTTCTGCCAATTCCATCCCCCGGAATACATTCGCCGATGCCGACAATTTTACAAAACTTGTTTTATTTCTTATCTCCGTCAGCATCTTTAGACATTCTCTTATTGACTTTATTGCCTCATATTTATTTTTGAATTTTCCATCAGGAATCATATCATTCGTAACAATTTCCACTTTTTCACCTTATCCTTTTAGTATAAATCCATAAGTGCCTTATCCCATTCATCAAAAAATCCATTCGGCCATAAATCAATATTTCCCTCCTGATCAATATTAGGCGCATATACATTCACATGATATCCAATTCCAATATTTTCACGTGTAAAGAAATAATTTTTTACCTTTTCCGGACTGTCAATGATCCCCTGTTTTATTCCTAAACGAATACCATTTAAAACATGATCACTATGTGTTTCTAGAATTACCTGAACTCCTACAGAAGCTGCACGCAATATAATTTCTCCCATAATTCTCTGCGCCTTAGGATGTAAATGAGCCTCTGGATTTTCAACAATAACCAAATCCCCTTTTTTCGCTTTTAATAATGCAACAAGAACCGGCAGTACGTATGTGATCCCAAAACCGACATTCACAGCCCTGCGATATGCACTCATATGATTTTCTCCTTTTTCCTGATAATGTAAATTAACAGAATCAGCTTCTGCAAGTTTTGTGATATTAAGTCGAAAACCATCAAATAATTTATTCAGCCATTCATCCACCTGAAACAATAAATAATCCTGCTCTGATCCATCGACACATAAATTTTTTTCAACATGTATCGTCAGCCCCTTTTTTTCCAGAAAGCTCATAGTGTTTTCTCCACGATTTCCTAATTGATCATCAAATGTAATGGCTGAAAATATATTTTGTGGAACAATTCGTTCTGCTGAAACATATTCAAATGCAGGTGAAAAAATATTAAACTCAGAGAAATCTCCTTTTTTTTCTATGTTGGTTGTTAAAATATATTTTTCTGCATCATATTGGGGAAATACGCCAAGATATGCATTATCGTCATTCCATAATTCAATTTTCAATTCATTGTTTTTCGCATCTTCATAGATAATATCTTTTGCTAATCCCAAATTAATGTAATGACCATATAATTCTAATGACTGCAGATCCTTGTCCCTCTCTATGGACTGACGCAATAGCAGTAATGCCTGTATAAAAGAGGATTTTCCACAACCATTTGAACCAGCAAGAAGATTTACATTTCCAAGTTCAAATTCAATATCTTCAAAACATTTAAAATTCTTTAATTTAATTTTTTTAAGCATACTCCAAAACCTCCCTTACCATCTGTCTGATTGCTTCATTCCGCCTTACAAAAGAACGATATTTACCAGAACTGATATCATTGTTAAATGTACTTCTTTTCTCTATTTCTGCAATGAACTTTTGGATAAGAATTTCCTTTCGTTCTTCTAATATCAGTCTTTCCTGTTCTGACAATTCTGCAACAGCATTTGTCCACCCCTCAAACAATGCTGAATTAAATGGTTTTTTTTCTGTTGGTCTGCTATAAGATATCCTGCGAAATGCCAATCTTCCAAAAATATGATAACAACATTCCAACGCTTTAAAAAACAATTCTTTATTATCCCGAAAAAAAGGCTCTTCCTGTGAATTCAAAAAATCCATAGTCTCACATAAATATTCGTTCAATGTATTATTCTTATATGCTCCCTCCCCCAGGCACCTTAAGGCCAAATATCGCAATACCATCTCTCGATCCAACATTCTTTCTGTCAAAACATCACCATCCGTCGCCGTGGTAAATATTTCATTTTCCGCAAGTTCCTTTAAATATATGGTTGCTTTTCCCTGGTATAGTGCATGTCTGATTTCTTGTGGTTCTAACTTTAACCCAGGCGTATTAATCCTTTTGAACAGACTATATTTCACATTCTCTGGTGTATCTGGTAATATCAAATAAAAAGCAATCTGAGCCTCCTCCACTCTTCTTTGATAAATTCTTGGTAAATCATCAAATGTGCACCCATTATAATCTGCAAGATATTCCATATCAGACAATATCAATGTCTTATCTAGCAAAAACTCCTTTAACGTACAAAGGCGCTGTAACCCATCAATAACAAGCCAACTGTTCGCATCCTTTCCGTCAAAATACATCGGAGGCACCGGCAACTGAACCATAAAAGACTCAATCAACTGACTCTTAACATCATTTTTCCACAAGCTTCTTTTCCTTTGAAATTCTGTGTCGAGATTAATTTCTTCATATCTTATTTTTTTTACAATTGATTCCACACTCAATGTTTTTGGCACAATGGCAATTTTGCTTGAATCCAGAAACAATTTATTTTCAGAATCATCCGTATTAAGCCCAATATTCTTTTCTTCTACATATTGAACAGCATCTTCAAAATCTTCTTCTGTCTTTTTATTTAAATCATTGAGTAACTGTTTTACGGTCGACGTTCGTAACATTCCACTCTCATTTCCAATAATTATTAACTTGTCTAATTCTTCTTTTACTTTTTTTTCCATTTTCCAATCCTCTAAATAAAAACCTCACTTTTTTCACGTAACAGTTCGCGATATATTTCTTTGTAAGTTTCCGTCATCTGTTTAATCGAGTTATTCCGTCTGATCTTTTCTGCCAGTTCATCACCGCAAAGCAAACCGCTTTCAGAAGTAAGTGCCTTACGGACTGCCTCTGTCAATGCCCCCTGATCTGCCGTTTTTACGACAATTCCTTTGTTTTCAGTCAGCTGTTCCGGTATCCCGCCTGCATCAAATCCCACCACCGGTGTTCCGCATGCCATGGACTCTAATGTAACGGTTGCATAGTTTTCTGCCAGAGATGGTATCACAAACACGTCTGCCAGACTATAATATTCCGCCAAAGCATCCGTATCTTTTGTGTTTGGCACTGTAATTACGTTAGAAATTCCTTCTAATAAAGAATTATTCTTTTCTTCCCAGCCAACTAAAATGAATTTTGCCTCATTTTCCATCGCTTTTGCAGATCCAATCAGGAATTTTGCGCCTTTTCTCTCATCAGAAAATCCTGCTGCCATGCCAAGTACCAGTTTATCCTGCATTGTAAATCCATATTTTTTTCGGCATTCTGCTTTATCTCTTGGATAAAAAGTGTGCTCGGCATCAATTCCATTCCGGATCGTAACACAAGGATATTTTCCAAAAAACGATTTTTTTGTCTCCTCTGTCAGCCAGTCTGATGGTGTCACGATGATTTTCCTGTCACCTTTTGTAAACCATTCTTTTTTCTTTTTCCACATATAGCGGGAAAAATCAAAGAACTGGCTTTTCGGATATCTCTTTTTGTCCGGACAGCTGCCACAGCCATTTTCCCACTTTCGGCATGCAAAATAATAACCACAGTTTCCGGTAAACGCATGGCAGTCATGAAATGTCCAGACACACGGTATCTGATGCTCATCCAGATATTTCATTAACATTTTAAAATTCATATAATAACCATGAAGTGTGTGGATATGCACAATATCCGGCTGTATCTCGTCCATCAGCGCAATCAGTCTTTTTGCTGCCTTTTTATTCAACCAGCCGTTTAATCCGGTAATCCGGCATAACAACGCAGACAAATATACTTCGTATTTTTTATCGATGCAGATGACATTTTTTTCTTCGTCCCCCGCGCCCCTGCCATACGCAACATAGGACTCTTCACCTTCTTCTAAAAGCTGACGGTGTATGCAGGCTACGATGCGGGCCGCGCCGCCCTGATTATAATGACTGTTAATTTGTAGTATTTTCATAACAATTCCTATCCAAGTATAAATTTTGCGGCTTCAATCGCCACACATTCGATCATGTACCACCTGCTATAACCATTGATGCGGTAACAATAGCGGTACCTGTCCCTGATCCTTTTCACCGATGCCCGCAGATCTTTGTGATTGCTTGCGCCTCCCATATGAAAATTTGCAAGTATCTGATCTACAATAACAATTTTCCGGTTCTGGCTCCGCATCTGTAAAAAGAATCCATAATCATCATGAATACCCTGGTTTCGAAATGGGTAATTTTTATACAATTCCGCTTTTACAAACGTTGTCGGATGATTCCAGTCTCTTGATGTCTGGAATTTGCGCAGGCGTGCTTTCTTTATAAAAGTGCTGCCATCTGCTTTGTGCATCCGGATATTGGCAAACATCAAATCGCATCCGGTCTTCTCAAAAGTATGAACTGCAGTCCCAACAGCATCCGGTTCATACCAGTCATCACTGTTTATAATTCCAATCACATCCCCTGTTGCCAGCCGTATTCCCTTATTCATGGCATCATAAATGCCACCGTCCGGTTCACTTAAAATATGATATATAATTCCTTTTTGTTCCATGGCACTGCAATATGATTCTGCCAGAGTTACCGTACCATCGCTGCTTTTTCCATCAATGATCCAGTATTCTATGTCATCATATGTCTGTGCTAAGACAGACTCTATCGTATGTGCAATTGTTTTTTCGCTGTTGTAAGATACTGTAATGATGCTTACTTTCATGTTTTTCCTGCCTTTTTATCTGCTTTTCCCTACATTTCATTCTCTTCTGTCAACCATTCAGATGCTTCTTTCTGCTTTCTGATATCCTCAAACACATCTCTCCACACTCTCCTTCAATCCGAACCGCTGATATCCATCTATCTCTTTTCTGCTTAGTTCCTGTTCAATCACCATAGAACCGAATGCCTTTCCTGCCATACCGCCGATCTTCCAGGGCATTTTTTTTGCCAACGCCACAAATGGATTCATCCAACTGCACAGATGTACTTTTCTTTTTTTCGCTGCAGCGATTGCTGCCACCATCTGTGCCGTAGTCACGCAGGAAGCATTCTGCGGCAGAAACACTCCTGACTTCTGTCTCTCGATCAAAAGGCATAAAAACTCCGCGAGATTCTCCACATAAATCATGCTCCGCTCATTTTTTACATTTGGAAATACCGGTACCTTATCCGCTAACTTTACAAGCATCTTAAAATTTCCTTTGCAGTTTTTTCCATAGATCATCGGCGGGCGGACAATTGCAAGTACAATATTGTTTTTTCTAGCATCCACCTTAAGCCCCTCAAACAGCGCCTGTAGTTTCTGCTCTGCCTGCCACTTGCTGTCCCCATAAAAATTTGACGGAGCAGGCTTTGTATCTTTTGTAATATGTACTGCCCCTCCGCCATTACTGCTGTCTCCGTATACGATGATGCTGCTCAGATAAATATATTGTCCTGCGCCGTCTTCTGCTGCTTTCTTTGCAGCTTCGCATGCAAGATCGCAATTTACGGTATAGTATTCCTGTTTTTCTTCTTCCGTCAGGTTTCCGATATCCGCATGTGCCTTACCAGTCACATTTAAGATACTGTCATATTCTGACCAGTCCGCCTCTTTCCATGCATCCCCACGCAACGAAACCCGGGTAACTTCAAACTTCCCCCGATAATTTTGTTCTACATATTCTCGAAATGAATTGCCAATATAACTGTTGGCGCCTAAAATCAATACTTTTTTCATTTGCCCTTCATGCTCCCTGTTCCACCTTCAACCACTCCATCCTGTCTCAAAACGCTTAAGAATGTACCAAAGAAACACCGTACATCCATTGTAAACCCATATTTTTTCACATACTCGCCATCTAATTTTGCCTTGACCGGAATTTCAAGTTCGTCACGTCCGTTGATCTGCGCCCAACCGGTTAATCCCGGTGTCACATCATTTGCACCGTATTTGTCACGCTCTGCGACAAGGTCATCCTGATTCCAGAGTGCCGGGCGAGGACCTACGATACTCATATCCCCCTTAAAAATATTAAAGATCTGTGGCAGCTCATCGAGGCTGGTCTTACGAAGAAATCTGCCGGTTTTTGTAATGTACTGTTCCGGATTTGCCAGCATATGTGTCGGCATATCTTTCGGTGTATCGGTGCGCATGGTCCGGAATTTATAAATCTGGAAATATGTCTTGTGGATGCCGACTCTCTTTTGTGTAAAGAAGATTGGTCCCGGTGAATCTAATTTGATCGCAATGCATAAGATCAAAAGCAGCGGGGACAATATAATAATCGCAAGCCCGCTGAGTAAGATATCTATGATTCGTTTTATATAACGGTATCCTGTCATTTTCTGTCTGTCCCTTCTAATTTTTCAAACTTTTTTACAAACAATTGTTCAAATTGCTCTTTGGTATATGTATTGGTTTCATCAAGAATATAGCTTATATTTTCTCTGGAAAATTGATAATCAGGGATCATTCCTGCTTCTATCAGCATAATAAGACTGTCATATATTTTCCGGTAAATTTCATCCTTTTTTATGCTGCCATTTTTAAACTCCACAAAATACCACTTTCCATCTTCTGTACAATACAATGCATCATTTGTTTTCGGTTGTTGTGCAATTTTTTTCATCTGGCAATAATACTTTGAAAAACGATCAAAATTGACAGCAAGTAATCCGCTTTCCGTCATATAATCAGAACTTGCATCGTCCTTAGAACAGCGTTTTAATGTTGCAGTCATCGACTGCATAACTTCCGGAAGTTTTTCTATTGCCTCTTTTGTCATTATATCCCCATTTCTTCAAAATCAAATTCTTGCCTGCTTTCTGCTACTTAGACATCTGAATACTTTCTAATTTTTCAAACGGTTTTGCTAACAACTGATACACAGACTGCAGATTTTCTGTAACATCTTTCATAACCGTTTCTTTTCCATCTGCCTGTGCAAGGTAATAATTCGTAATATGATCCACATTATGTTTTTTCGTATATGTTTCAATCGCCTCTAGAAAATAAGGACTGTGTGTAGTGATTAGTATCGTAAGATGAAGATATTTTTCCAGTAATACGATCAATTCTGCATATATAAGCTGCCATTCCGGATGTAGGTGTATTTCCGGCTCATCTAGCACCATCACATCTTTCTCATGGATTTCGCCTTTTTCTAACAAAGTGCGAATAATTGTAAATGCCTTGATTCCCATGGATAAATTTCCAATTTCAAAATAATGCATTTCTTCATCTGCCAGAAAAAAATCCCCATCCTCATTTTTTATTACTTTTCCGATCGTTACCTCAGATAACATTTTCAGTATATCACTGATTTTTTCTTCTGCCATCAGTTTTCCAATCGCATTGTCCGGTATATTCGCACTTAATTTCTGAAGCAAGTGCAAATCCTGTTCACTCAGCCCATCACTGTACTCCCACGAATTCATATAATCCATAATTGCCGGCGAATCAATTGAGATTGCTTCATGCATGACAGATATTTCTCTTTCTATCATATATTCACTATTCTGTTTTATCCCAACCTGTATTTTTTTCCCTTGAATAAGCAATATTGCTTTCGCCTCGCTTTCTGGCTCATACAGATCATTCATCTGACCATAAAAATATCTGCCGAAAGTGTCTGCTATCAAGGTCTGCTCCACAGCCTCATTTTTTAAATTTAATATACTATTTACTTTTTCTAAAACTTCATGGCACAATGCATCTCTGCTTTCATCATCAATCACATTCCTGAGATTATCATATAATTCAGAAATAATTTCTATTTTTCTCTCCTCATCTGCTGCCATAATCAATTCTGCTGCATTTGCATATCTTTTTCTGCTGGTTCGGGAAGGTACATTCACAGTTACTCTCTGATCATCATTTTTCAAATTATGATACCAGCTATTCTGCCAGTTATAACGGAGCAGTGACTCTATCTGTTCTTTCTTCTTCTGTGAAGCTTTTTCATCCACTTTATACATGGAATTAAACATACATGACAAAATCTTTCCTACCGTACTCTTTCCCGTATTATTTTCACCGGCAATCACAGTAATTCCGTCAAGTTTGATAGATGCCTGTTTAATTTTGGAAAAATGCTGAATTTCCAGTCTCATACTTTCCCCTTTCTACTCCTCCTTCGGCTGATACGTCGGCACAATTTTTTTCACCCACTCACGAATATCAGATGGCTCTGTCACTACATACTCTTTTAATTCTTCTAACTGCTCTAAAAACTTTCCTTCATCCAGTTCGATTGGTTTTCCGATGTGGATCAGGTTATTCTCGGTATCCTGCAGTCCTTCTTCATCCATCAGCATCTCTTCGTATAATTTTTCCCCAGGACGTAGTCCGGTAAACACGATCTGGATATCTTCATCCGGTTTATGACCGGATAACAGAATCAGGTTTTTGGCTAGATCAAGGATTTTGACCGGTTCTCCCATATCCAGAACAAAAATCTCTCCGCCTTTTGCATAGGCTCCCGCCTGTAATACTAAGGATACAGCCTCTGGTATTGTCATAAAATAGCGCACGATATTCGGATCTGTGACAGTCACCGGGCCTCCACGTTCGATCTGTTTTTTAAATAAAGGGATCACGCTTCCGTTACTGCCAAGTACATTTCCAAAACGCACTGCCACATATTCCGTCTCAGAGCGCTTATTGTAAGTCTGAATGATCATTTCACAGATTCTTTTACTTGCGCCCATGATATTGGTCGGATTGACCGCCTTATCGGTAGAGATCATCACAAACCGTTTTACATGATAACGGTCTGCAGCCTGCACGATTTTCCATGTGCCAAGGACATTGTTCTTGATTGCTTCATTCGGGCTCTCCTCCATCAACGGCACATGTTTATGAGCTGCCGCATGGTAAATGATCTCCGGATGATAGGTCTCAAAAATCCAGTTCATTCGATTGGTATTCCGCACAGAACCGATCAGCACAACCAGATCAAGATCCGGGAATTTTACCTTTAATTCATTCTGTATATCATATGTGGTATTCTCATAAATATCTAAAATAATCAGCTGCTTTGGTTTGTGTCCCGCGATCTGTCTGCACAACTCACTTCCGATAGAACCACCCCCACCGGTTACCATGATAACTTTCCCGGACACATAACCCATGATAGACTCAAGATTCACCATGACCGGTTCTCTTCCAAGCAGATCATTTACATCAACATCTTTTAATTTGCTGATACCAACTTCACCATTGACAAGCTGATAGATTCCAGGCAGACGTTTTAATTCGCAGCCGGTCTCTTTACAAATATCAAGAATCCCCTTCATCTGTTTCGGGGAGGCTGATGGCATCGCTATAATGATCTCATGCACATGCAGTTCCAACACCTTATCCCGGATGCAGCTTCTGTCACCGATCACCTTTGCTCCATGGATATAATTACCAATCTTCGTCTTATCATCATCAATTACACCGACAACTTTTTTCTTTACATAACGGCTATTGTTAATCTCTTTAATCAGCTGATTACCAGCCTCACCTGCACCGATTACCAGTACATTCCTACGATATGTGCCGTCTCTTCGCATATTCCGGATTGCCCTAAGTCCACGATAGGAATATCTGCATCCCATGATCAGCACAAGTAAAAATAACCCATATAAAATATAAAAGCTTCGTGGAACCGGGAACATATCTCCCCAGTTACGTACCAAGATCAATGCAGCTACCACAATCGCATCCAGTATACATGCCGAAACAACATACATCATTTCAAGTGCCCCTGCGTAACTCCACAGACTTGAATATAATCGGAGTGCCCAGAAAATCAGCAACGTTATTACCATCATATAAGGAAGTGTTCTCCATACCTCATTCAGATATTCTGCCGGTACACTATAAAAATTCAGATCAAACCGCATCACCAGCGCAAACATGCTCGCAACAAATACGGCAAACATGTCGTAACACATCAAAAAAATACGGCGCACAAATAACTGTCTATCTCGAATTAACTGTTTCATCTATTGTTATTGTCCTTTATATTCAAAATGCTGTTATACCCAAGGGTATAACAGCATTATTATAGCATATCTATTCTGTTTGTGTAAACCGATTCCACCGGTTCAGCCTGTTTTATTCCATTTAAATCTTTGCTACTTTGACTTTAGCAGATGCTCCCTTGCTCTTAAAAATCTTCTTATAGGCAGAAACCTTGTTTTTCGGTACCTTAATAGTACATTTTGCATTGATCTTAGCAAATGCCTTTGCTCCAACATTACTGCTTGTAAGTTTGGTAGTCTTTAATGTTATTTTCTTCAGTGACTTGCAATTATAAAATGCATTTTTGCCAATTTTCTTTAATTTTGATCCAGCTGTTACTTCCGTGATCTTGCTGTTTCCTTTGAATGCTCCGTCTTTAATTGATGTTACATTAAAAGATACATTTCCCACGGTAACTTTCTCAGGAATTTTAATAGATTTGGCTTTTTTGTCAGCTGCACCTTCTACTGTCAGATTTTTGCCGGATAACAGCATCTTTGCATTTCCGTCAACAAAATATACTTTTCCACCAGCAGCCTTAAATCCTTTGTCTTTTGTTCCTGATACCTTATTTTCTTTTAAGGTTACAGTTCCTTTTAAGACATAGATTCCCTGGCTTTTTATGTTCTTTATGGTATTACCCGTCAAACTGATCTTTCCATCACATACACGAATACCGTTTCCACGGGTAACTTTATCTACCGTATTTTTCGTAACACTTCCATTTGTTTTAGAACCTTCGATATAAATACCGTAAGTTCCTGATTTTTTCACCGTATTACTGTTAATCTTGATTTTTCTGCCATTTACGCTGATTCCCTGTTTTGACGCAGAAGTCAGGGTATTCTGACTGATTGTCACTGCATCTGTTACAGACTCAACACGGATATTCGCTGACTTTGAACCGGTTATCTCATTACCGGATACAGTCGTCACAACTGCAGATTTTACAGCGATTCCATTTACGCCAGCCGTTGTGATGGTATTTTTTTCTTTCTTCGTTCCGCCAATCGTCGTAACTTTTGATTTCTCAGCAACATAAATACCATCCTGCTTCGGTTTTGTGATCGTATTTTTGCTTACTGTCGTTGCTTTTCCGGCGCTAAAACTGATACCTCTGGTTCCAGGACTGGTAATCGTGTTTTCCGAAATGGTTTTAGCTGTCGAATCTTTAATATAAATACCATTTTCCTTGGAATTTGCGATCGTATTTCCATTGATACCTGATGCGGATGCCTTTTCAACAAGATAAATACCGGATCCACCTTTGTTTCCGCTAATTTTATTATTTGTAACTTTTACACCGGATCCACCTTTGACATAAATACCGGTAAGTGCTGGTGTGTCGATTACATTACCGGTAATATCAGCCGTTGCAGATGTGGTATACACGCCATACTGTTTTGACGCTGTCAGTTTATTATTCGCCACTTTTACGGAAGTTGTAATATTATTCAGGCGAATTGCAGCAGCACCGCTTGTCTTCGCTGCATCACTGATTTCATTTGATGAAATCTCTGTTACAACAGCTCCACTTACATAGATACCGGAAGCTCCAGGTGTATTGATCGTATTTTTATTTTCTGTGCTTCCACCGATTGTCGTAACCGTTGCATTTAAAATACTGATCGCATCTGTTCCACTGTTTTTAACTGTATTCTTCGTAATACTGTCAACCTTGGAATTCTCAGATACATAGATTCCCTGCTCTTTGCCTTTCGTGATCGTATTACCACTGATGGCTGTCACCTGACTCTTATTCTGAATACCGATTCCACGCAAAGCCGCTTCGGTGATTGTATTATTATTCGCACTTCCTTTTCCCTTGCTGAAATAAACACCGATATTCCCCGCGTTTGTGATTGTATTCTTACTGATCATCGCTGTTGATTCATTTACCGTAATCGCATTATATGGTGTTTTACTGATCTTGTTTCCCGTAATATTGGCGTTTGAACTGCCATCCAGTTTAATACCTGCAAGACCTGCACCATTTATAGTATTATTTGAAATCGTCAGAACTGCTTTATCACTGACACGGAACATATTGAACTTGCTCTTTGCCGTGTCTGTATACGTTGAAATCGTATTATTATCGATGGTGCAGTCGCTTCCGCCATACACACGTGCAAAACTTCTGACATTTGTTGCCGTATTCCCTGATACCTCGGTCGTGGTAAAGCTGTATAAATTCACACAGGTATTCTCAACATTTTTAAATGTATTATTTAAAATCTTTATGTTGGATGTATTTTCTTTTTCGTGATGGTTTCCGACACCGCTTAATACTCCGTCGAATGTACAGCCGGACACCGTCACATTTTTACAGCCTTTCCCCTCAAACATATCAAACTGAACTGCCTCTGAGGTAATAGAAGAAAGTGTATCAGAATTCAGCTCATTCTGGTTTTCATCACCTTTCTCCAAACTACTGTAATCTACCGTAGACAATTTGACAAACCCGCTAAACTTCACATTGCTGACATTGATCTTATCTACAGACGCAAAATCAAGATGATGGTCTCCGCATACACCCTTTATGGTACAGTCAGATATCTTTACATTTGTTGCACAGTAAATACGCATAATGTCTTCTTTGGTTGCAAAACTCTTGCCTGACACATTACCGTTCCATGTACCTCCGGTAATCGTAATATTTTTTGCATAACCATATCCCTGACCACCCAAAACCTCTGACTGGGTGCCGGAATAATCTCTGATCATCGGCACGTCATAAACCGTTCTGATAATTTCCGCACCACTGCTTAAAGAAAGTGTTGTATCAGAATAGATCACAAGTGACTTGTCAATATAATATTTTCCGTTTGGAACTGTAACGGTACCGCCTCCTGCATCTCTTACTGCATTTAACGCATTCTGGAATGCAGTCGTATCTGCTTTCTTATCCGTTCCATCCGCACCATAATCGCTTACAACATTAACACTCAGTCCGCCTGCACCGTATGTCATGATCTCGGTGTCTAATTCTGTATCTTCTGTTTCATCTATCTCTGTTTCCGCTGCCGCTTCAGTGTTTTCTGTCTCTGCAGTCTCCGTCTCAGATGTTTCCGTTTCGTCTGTTTCTAATTCTTCTGTTCCGGATGTTTCTGTTTCCTCTGTTTCTAATTCTTCTGTCCCGGCTGTTTCCGTTTCCGCATCTTCCGTTTCGTTCCCTGCAGTCTCCGTTTCTGCCTCTGTTACCGCCTCCGGCATTTCCGACGCTTCTGTTACTTCCTCCAATGTTTCTGCCAAAGCAGTCTGCGGTGCAGCCGAAGCTGTAACCATCAGTGCACTAAGACCGATCGCCATCAACTGTTTTATCTTCATGTTACCAAATCTCCCCTTTCCTTTTATTTCCTTATATGCTTATAGTAAAAAAGTATCACTTTCCATATCTTTTGTCAACGTTTCCACATTTGTCATGCATATAAAACATTACAAATTACAAACGCCAGAGAAACCGATAGCATTACTATTTTTTTACTTTCAATACCTGACTTTTGCATAAATGAATCCATCATAAATATCCCCATCGTAATAACTGTCAAATATCTGTATCCATAATTTCGCTGCAATCTCACATTTTGATAAATCAGTGAACTGATAACCGAAAGCATTAACCCAGATACAACCGTGCGTATCCATCTTTTAATTTTGCAAAATACCGGTAACTCATCCAGTATCTCATAAATGTTTTCCACAATTCCAAAAACACTGCATGATGCAAAAATTCCACAGAAAAAACCAGCTATTGCAACCACACATCCCGCCAAGATATTTTGAGATGCATGATAACCAATCATATACCCTATCCCACTTAATACTTTACATAAAATAGATCCTGGAAGTACATTTACAATTGGTACGAGATATCCATAAAACAAATCCTCAGATATCATTTTTTCATCAATAAACAGACCGTCTGCTACTGTCAGATATGCGTCTCCACCTCCAAATGACATCCATGATGATAAAATTCCCTTTCCCATAAACGGAATACTCTCTTTTGTTACAAAAACAGCCGGAATTATAACAATCATTGAAATCAATAATCCTTTTACAACTGATGTCCACTGTACATTCTTTAACAGTCTATCACGTATTATGTCTTTTTCAGCCATAATCGATTTTCCAAACTCCCGTGTCCCAAGAACAAACATAACCAATGATATTCCAAAATGTAAATATTTTATTTCAGTTGTCATCATGTTTGAACCACTAAAAATATAGAAAAGACAGATTATATCTACAACTATCATATTTACTTTTGATTTTTTCTTTCCTGTATATATCATAAAAAAGAAAACCACTGCAAATACCTGACTTGTGGAAAGGGACACAGGAACTTCCTTATGTATCCCCATAATTTTATATATATTTTTCATGCCAGTTATAAAAAAGACTATACACATAACCATAATATGTAGATACCGGCTTTTTTCCGGCACTTTTTGTATCGTCCCTTTCAAATATCCTGCTAACAGGCATAAAATATATCCCGTAATACCCACAAACAAAAATTCGATCTGATGTATTACGCTCTGGCTTGCCAGCAGGGTAAACACCAGCATAATAAGCATAGCAGCAGTCCCAGGAAAAGCTATTGCAGATGCCCCGATCAGCATTCCTTTCATGCCACTTAACTGTCTGCCTATTCCACCAGCCAATTCTATCGGAAGTGCTCCTGGCGTTATACTTGCAACAACAACCTTCCTCTCGAAGTCTTCTTCGGTCAGGAACTTCTCTTTTTGTACTGCCTCCTTTTCAATCAACGGGATCAGAGCATTTCCCCCACCGAATCCAATAATACCTACTTTTAACATTGAAACAGCAAAGCGCCCTGTTTTTCCTTTGTGTGTATTCATGGCATTTTCTCCTGCCTCATATCTTTTATGATCAATCCTTTATGAAAATTCTGCGCAATTTTCTATATCCACGGAAAAACAGACTATTTCTCAATTTTCTTACCTCTTCTTTTAATATCTGTGTCTCCTTCCGCAATTCCGTAATCTTTTTTTCCTGCTCACAAAATTCTTCACACATCATAACCAGCAGATCCCGGTACATTTTTTCTGGTTCTAATGTCCACTGTTTTTGTTCCAAAACCGGATCATAAAAAAGTACCCCATTTGATCTGTTTAAAAATTCTTTTGCCGTTTTTTGATTACTTTCCTGAAACTGCTTCAGATACTCTAACTGCTGTGCATAGGAAAACATCCCCATTTTCCCCAATGAATCTGTATTTTTACAAAATCCGCTTGCTGCGCACATCGGATTTCTCATAAAATCATTTGTCAGTTTATAATCCGGAATCTGATTCATAATTCGTTTTAATTCTATGAAATTTCCATCAAGACTGTCATTTGGTATCATATTCTCTTTTGTAAATTCGTCCGTCATTTTGACATCTATGCTTTTTAGGAAATCCGAATATATCGTATGTTCTTCCCCTTCAAACTGTCCCTTTTCATATACCCGTACAATTATATTTTCCCTGCCAACAGCTTCTGCGATTTTACAGAGATTTTTATAATAATCCAATGGATAGTATTTGAACTGATTTGTCCGGATGCATTCCTCAAAAGTTTTTTCTATTCTCGGCATTGCCTTTACACTCTGATTCCACAATGACTGTATAAACAAATCCTGTCGTCTTAAATAAACAATCACTTTTACATCACATTGAATCTTTTTGAAATCATTTACCGCATTTTTCCAAAAATCTTTTACATCTAAATATCTGTGCCATATCAATTCATCCGATAATATAATCTTCGGATATGTTTTTGCCAGATCACCCAAATCTGTAAATGCTTTTTCTCTTACTCTTCGTTCCTCATCTTCCCGGTCACTTTTCTCTTCTATCTCAGAAGCCCGATAAACAAGAAAATGTGCATTTCTATCATTATATTTTGACGCTATTCCAAGTTTCAGTAACGGATAGCAGCATCCCTGATTTTCAAGCGCTTTCTCATTTTCCCGCATAAAACTCTGCAGTGCAGTTGTTCCTGTTTTTTGCATTCCGACACTGATATATACAATACTCATTCTATCTTTCATTCCTCCGTGACTGCAGGTATGGTTTCATTGCCTTTAATATCATTTCAACACTCTCATCTACACTATATTGACTGGTATCTACTGTAACATCTGCATATTCAGGCTTTTCATAAGGACTGGAAACACCTGTAAAATTAGCAATTTCACCATTTCTTGCTTTTCGATACAGCCCCTTTACATCTCTTCTTTCACATTCCTCTAATGACGTACTCACATATACTTCAATATATCTGTCTCCGATTATTTCTCTGGCATTTCTCCGATCCTGTCTGTATGGAGCAATAAAAGCTGTCATAACGATCAGACCAGCATCATTCATCAGCTTTGCTACCTCTGCAACACGACGGATATTTTCGATTCTGTCTTTTTCTTCAAAACCAAGATTTTTATTAAGTCCCATCCTGACATTATCCCCATCTAAAAGCATTGTATGTCTGCCCATTGCAAAAAGACGTTTTTCCAATGCATTCGCCAATGTAGATTTGCCGGAACCAGACAACCCTGTAAACCAGACTGTAACTGCCTGTTGTCCTAACTGGTTTTCCCTCAGTTCTTTTGTAATATCCATATTATGCCAGGTCAGATTTGCCTCTCTCTTTAACGCATGTACCACAACCCCACATGCCGAGGTCATATTACTGATCCTGTCAATTAATATAAGTGAGCCCAGTTCACGGCTATTTTCAAATTTATCAAATACAATTTTACTTCCTGTCGATATCTCACAAAATGCAATCTCATTTTTATAAATAGTATCCGCAAATACCTCCTCTCCCGTATTTACATCAACTTTATATTTGATGTTCATAACGGTTGCCGGAACCATCTGCGTCCCCAGTTTAAGAATAAAATTACGGCCAGCTACCAGAGCATTATCATCCATCCACAGAATCTTTGCTGCAAACATAGAACCAATTTCAAGCTCTGCATCTTTTTCCAAAACACATCCGCGCGATATATCTATCTCCGTATCCAATTGGATCGTAACCGCCTGACCTTTTATAATTTTTTCTGTTTTCCTGTCACCACAGAACAATTGAATGATTCTTGCTTTTTCTCCACTCGGCCGTACAGATATGATATCCCCTATTGTAGCTTCTCCCGATTCAACCTGTCCCTGAAACCCCCGAAAATCAGAATCAGGGCGGCATACCCTTTGAACCGGCATAAGAAAGGCCTGCTTTTCCTGTGGTTCTGATACATCAACCTCTTCCAGATAAGCAAGCAGCGTTGGACCGGTATACCACAACATCTGCTCCGATTTTTTTGTGATGTTGTCACCCTCTGTTGCAGATACCGGAATAATTTTCATTGTTTTATATTGAAATTCTGCCATCAAAACCTGTATTGCTTTTTCTATTTTAGCAAGGCGCATCTGATCATAGTTCACCAGATCCATTTTGTTCACTGCAAATACAAAATGACGTATTCCCATAAGAGCGCATATCCTGGCATGACGTTTTGTCTGTAAAAGCACACCCTGACTGGCATCAACCAGAATAATTGCCAGTGATGCAAATGATGCCCCTACTGCCATATTACGGGTATATTCTTCATGACCGGGTGTATCTGCCACAATAAAACTTCTGTTTTCCGTCGTAAAATAACGATACGCTACATCAATCGTTATTCCCTGTTCACGTTCTGCCATCAGTCCGTCCAGCAAAAGTGAATAATCTATTTTTCCTCCCCTGGATCCTACTTTCGAATCCAGCTCCAGTGCCTTTTCCTGATCTGTAAAGATCAACTTTGCATCATACAGCATATGACCTATCAAAGTTGACTTTCCATCATCTACGCTTCCGCATGTTATAAATTTCAGCAAATCATTTTTCATCTTAAAAATATCCCTCTCGTTTTCGCTTTTCCATGCTGGCTGCTCCGCCATCGGAATCAATGATCCTGCTTGTACGTTCTGATTCAACAGATGCAAGTGTCTCTTCAATAATTGCATCCAGTGTCCCAGCCGATGATTCCATTGCTCCCGTTAACGGATAGCATCCCAATGTTCGAAATCTCACCATTTTCTGCTCTATTTTTTCTCCCGGCAACAGTTTCATACGATCATCATCCACCATGATAAGCTGTCCGTTACGCCTGACTACAGGTCGTTCCTTCGCAAAATAAAGTGATACAATCGGAATATTTTCCTGCTTTATATATTGCCAGATATCCTTTTCCGTCCAGTTAGACAGCGGAAAAACACGGATACTTTCTCCCTTATTGATACGGGTATTAAAAAGTTTCCACATTTCCGGTCTCTGGTTTTTCGGATCCCAGGCATGCTGTTCATTTCGAAATGAAAAAATCCTTTCCTTTGCCCTTGATTTTTCTTCATCCCGTCTGCCTCCTCCAAAGGCAGCCGTAAATCCATACTTGTCCAACGCCTGCTTCAGCGCCTGCGTTTTCATAATATCCGTATATGCTGATCCATGATCAAACGGATTGATTCCCTGTCGTACTCCATCTTCATTGATGTACTCTAACATCTCAATTCCAAGTTCTCTGGCCGTTTTATCCCGAAACTCTATCATTTCCCTGAATTTCCATGTTGTATTGACATGAAGAAACGGAAACGGCGGCTTTTCCGGATAAAATGCTTTCATTGCAAGATGCAGCATAACAGATGAATCTTTTCCTATAGAATATAGCATTACCGGCTTTTCACATTCTGCTGCTACCTCACGCATAATATAAATCGCCTCTGCTTCTAACGCGTCTAAATGTGTCATATCTGTCGTATACCTCTATGATAATTTTTTTAATCACGCGTCTTATTCTATTATAGAAACATTAAAATTCCATTAAACTTCCTTTTTTACCGGTAATATCAGTGTAAATGTGCTTCCTTTCCCCAGCTCGCTCTCTACCTGTATCCTTCCTCCATGCAATTCTGCAATCCTTTGCACAAGGGAAAGTCCTAAGCCGATTCCCTTTGAGTTTCTTGATTTTTCCGACCTGTAAAATGGCTGGAAAATATTTTTTTGATCTATTTTACTGATACCGCAGCCATGATCCATGACCCATAATCTGATTTTATTTTCTACCTGTCTTGTCCCTACTTCAATTTTTACATCATTGCCACTGTATTTCACGGCATTATCAATCAGATTGTGCACAAGGATCGTCATAAGCTGGATATCTATATATGCTTCTATCGGTTCAAGTTTAAAGCTGATATTCAGATTTTCTCCAGATTTTTCCTGCTCATCCTCACATATTGCCTGTAGCAGATCCTGTAAATTAACCATCTCATACTGGACTTTAATTCTCCCCTGTTCCATCCTGCTTAAATTAAGCAGCTTTTCAATGATTTCATTCGTTTTTCTTGTCTGCCTTTCAATCACTTCTGCAAATTCCTGATAATCTTCCAAACTCGGCTTTTTTTCACTGATATACTCACATTGTGCCAAAACAACAGCAACCGGTGTACGTAATTCATGTGCAACATCAGAATTAAACTGGCGCTGTACCTGAAACATATGCTCTATACGCGCTAACATGCGGTTATTTGCCTCAGATAACACACGGATTTCTTCAAACCTTCCATCATAATCAACTCTCGCAGACAAATTATCATCTGTTCCCACATTCTCTGCAACACGACACATCTGTTCCAGTGGTGCTGTAATCTTTTTTGCCATATACAGGGAATACAATAATACAAGAAACAACATGATTGCTGCCATCAAATAACCTTCGTATTTTATTTTTAAATATTCACTTCGAATATTTTGCTTATTTACAACAATTCTTGTATATATTTTATCTCCATACTCTTTTGACAACCGCCTGCTTGTCCTGTCGTACATATAGTATATTTTCTGCTTTCCCTTTACTGTAACAAGGCGTCCTCTGTTAATTTTAACATGCGGATTTAAATTTTCAGGATATTGTCCATAGAGTACTTCTCCATCTTTATTTAAAATCAGTAAATACTCATCATCATCGACATCTTCTTTGTATTTTTCACCTTTCTTGAATTTTCCATCTTTGAAAGAAAAATTTCTGGATGCATCAACCATTTCATTTATCAAAAAAACCTGTACGTCTTCCTCAATTGCACCCTCAGCCAGTCTATTTACAAGTGCAAGCATCAGAAGCATAATCAGAAGCATACTGAGCATAATTCCAATAATAATATATCTTTTAATCGAAATTTGTTTTAATCTTCGCATTTTAATATATACCCAGCCCCTCTCACAGTCTGTATCATTTTATATTCAAAATCATCATCAATCTTTCTGCGCAGATATCGGATATATACATCGATCACATTTGAATTTCCTCCTGCATCAATATCCCATATATTTTCCGCAATCTGTTCTCTTGTAACCACAATATTTTTATTTCTTACTAAAAATAATAATACCTGAAATTCTTTCGGTGACAGATTGATCAGACTGTTTCCTCTTTTTACTTCATGTGTATTATAATTAACCGTCAGATCCATACAACGGTATACGTTCTCCTGAATTTCCGGTTTTCTCCGTGTCATTACCCTTACTCTTGCCAACAATTCTTTAAATGAAAATGGTTTCACTATGTAATCATCTGCCCCGATATCTAACCCGGTAACAATATCATCCGTATCATCTTTGGCCGTTAAAAAAAGAGCCGGTGTCTCGATTCCGGCTCTTCTAACTTTTTCCAGCACACGAAAGCCATCGATCTCAGGTATCATGACATCTAACAAAACACCATCATAAACCTCATCCGACAGCAGATAATCCAACGCTGTTTTCCCATCATAGCAGGTTTCTACCACATACCCGGCATCCCGCAATGTTTTCGCTATAATATGATTTAAATCCTTTTCATCTTCCACTACCAAAAGGCGCATTTTTATTTTCCCCCAATCTGTTAGAAAAAAAAATATCCCATACACAAATAAAACAAAATCCAGTACCAGTTTCCGAATACAAGTTCAAAATCTGTCACACAGGAAACTGCCAGTAAAACCACACCGCATAAAGCAATATACCACTTCTTCGATATACTCTGAACCAGTTTCACAAAGTAGCATACGATCATTACCATATATGGAATAAACGCAAACACCCCATAACGGTACAACACTCCAAGTGCTCCACTGTATATCGCCTGCTTTTCACCAAAACAGGTAAATGTCCCATTATGTCCCCACGGACTCATTGTCCAGATAAATTGTTTTAAAACTCTTTTTCTGTCCGCATTTGTTGCGAGATCTGACCAGAAAATTGTTGCAACACTGTTTGTTTCCATTCCAAACATTACCCGATCGAGCATAATTATAACACCGATCACAATTACGGCAATCAGCACATCATAAAACAATTCCTTCGGTTTCTCCATATTCTGCCACGTAAAGATCACAAATGGAACAACAAACAACAGAACGATTCCTTCTCCTCCTGCTTTCTTATGGAGCATAAAATCAGATAACGCAAGGCATACTGCAAATGCAAAATAAGATTTTGACAACATAGTATCCCAGCGGTACAGTCTTATTTTTTTCCCTGCATACAGCATTCCGATCACTATCAGTAGAACACTTCCAGCTATCAAAAGATTTCTGTGTGCTTCGCTTTTAAAATAGCTTCCATTCGTTTCCGTTATAAAACAGCACCAGAATAACAGAATCCATAAGATCTGCCGCAATACTACAGACCAAAACCCCCCCAGTCTTTTTCTCCATCTTATGCCACATTCTCCAATCCGCACATAACCTTTCTGTAAAAGTAAGATAAAAAACTGTCCAAATGGTTTCGTGCCATGTTTTTTCTTCCAGATACCATATAATACACAGACTGCTGCATAGAAGCAGGAACTGATCAATGTCGCGATCAAAAGCATCTCATATCCTACCGGATTCCTCTCCAGTATTTTCACCGCTGTAATCGCAACACCACAATCATCCCCTATATCCAGCACAATGCGGAAACGCTTTGCCTCCTGTACAGAAAAAGGCGCTATGTTCCATCCTTCCCCTGCAGTCTGTACGATTTGTGTGATATCCTCTTTATTCACATCCTGAATACGCACTGTCACTGCATGTCCATTTACCGCCTGTCCCTCAATAAAAAACAACAGATACGAACTTGTTTTTCCATAAAAAGGGTTTCTAAATGTCCACCGTATCCTTCCCTGTTTTGTAATATCCTTTGCTCCCGCCACCTGACTATCCGAAAATTCAAATATTTCCCCGACCTGATAAAAATCGTCTCCAAGATCATACTTTATTCCATTTCCTGCAAACTGTATCCTCGAAGAAAAAAACATTCCCGTTACCAGTCCAAGCATCGCACATACCCAGAGTGTGATCAAAATTTTTCCTATATTTCGCATTATTTTCTCACTCCACCTCATTATCAATGCTTCGTTCCGAGAAAAAATATCCCATACCAACAAAATATACAACCCAGCAGATCCATCGGAACGGCTGCTCAATATTATCACACATCATCATGATTCCAACACTCCATGATATGACAAATAAAAACCAAAGTGCTATCTTTTCCTGGTTCTTCCATAACGCTTTAACCGCCGAAGTAAAAAAATAAACCATTAACATAAAATATGGGATCACAACAAACACACCATATCTGTATGCGATCATAATAAGTGCATTATGTGCCTGATGTTTTGCACCATAAAAATATGCCGAACCGGAATGTCCCAATAGATTCATATTTCTAAGATACACTTTATAATACTGTGTCCTTCCACTGGTTAACTGATCCAGATTTTTTGAAGAACCCAATTTTTCCGCAATTCGACTTTTCTCTGTGCCAGAGGCATATACCACCTGTGTTCCTGGCAGATAATAATTTTGCGCAACATCCTTAAACAGGTCATTATCAAAAATTATCTGCGTTCCATATTTTACAGCCACATTTCTAAGCGACCAGTCCGCACTTAAAAATACCGGAAATGCCAATAGAACTATTAACAGCAGACATCCGGCGAATTTTCTATTTTTAAACCGTATATCGAAATGTATGCTTTTTACAAAAAAAGCAAGTAAAATCAGTGGCAGTAAGATAATGGAAAATGTAGACTGGGTTCTCCACTCCATATATAAAGCAGCCAATATAGCGGCTATATCCACTATTTCTTTCCAAATATAATATTTTACTTTTATTTTTTGTCGTTTTAACAGTGATGCACAAAAACTTATGATAACCATATTCAGGTATATCGCAAACGGGATTGGATTATTATTGATTCCTGAATAACGTATTCCAGCTATCAACGGTCGGAATAATACACAAAAAACACATGCCGGCAGAAAACTGAGCCGTATGGCATTGATCATCTCCCAAATCACCTGTGTCCTGTGTTTCATATTTCCCCACACAAATGCAAAAAATCCTATTACAAAGATCATTATGTATCCGGTATAATGAAAATCTTTATAGACAAAAAGATCAGAAACAGATGCCATAATCCACAGGATAAACCAGCATAACACCATTTTATTTTTCCAATACAGACGCCTTAACGGTTTTTTCATCATAAATGCCGCCAGCAGTAACAATATGAAAGAACATACAATCAAAAGATAATTATAACCCACTTTTTTATAATTTGAAGTGTCGTCTATCACTGTCATAAAAATAAACATACAAAGCCACAGTATCGTTCTGATCCTGCTTAATATGTTTTCCGGCATTGAAAAAGTAAACGGCATAATTTTATGAAGAACTTTTCCAATTTCTATATAACAGTCTTCTAACAGACAAACCGGAGCATACACATTGATCCCTGATATTTTTTTCCAAAACATTTTCCACAAAAGAAAAACCACAATGAAATAAATACCAAGAAACAGCATCATATAGGCAATATATTTTCCCATCTCAAATACAGGTTCATTTTCATAAAAATTAACCCGTTCAAGACAAAACTTTGTTCCAGTCTGCCCCTCTGCAGTAATATTTACAAAACTAAATTTTCCTGCATCCAGTTCATATAAATTTTCCCCGTCTGTAAGGATCACCTCTTGCTCCCCGGTTACTTCATACGCACTGTTATAAAAATAAAAATGCCATTTTACTTCTGGCACATTCATATTGCCCAATTGTACTTTCATATATTTCCACTCACAATCAGGCTGCATTAAACCAAACGAAAAGGCGGCATTTTCACTGCTGATTTCACTCCGCCACTCATTAGCATCGTAAACCCAGTCGGTACCAGAAACAAGTAAATTTGAATATAGTACCTCACAAATGTCGCCTACATCATAAAACTTATTTAAATTGAATTTTTCAGATATGCACATAGTGGCAACCGACGCAGAAAATATTAATCCTGTTAAAAAGATTACAATATATACTGTTATATTGCGCCGGTGTTTTTCCATTTCATCTTCTCCATCCCTGCCACTATTGCATAATTTCTTTCAGTTTCTCTACCACACGCTCTGCGGCATGTCCATCTTCGTAACATTCCATCTTATCATAGAATTTCTGATAGTCCTGCTGATATTTTTCTTCATCAAATTTTTTGATGTTTTCACATAATTCTTCATTTGTTTTTGCGATTGGGAATGGTGTTGTCTCGATTGGAAATAAAAATTCACGGTCTTTTGCTTCATATTCTTCAATATCTGGGACATAAAGCATTGCTTTTTTCTTCGTGAAAAAGTAATCGTAAATCCAACTGGAATAATCTGTCACTCCAACATCTGCAATCAACATCAGATCCTGAATATCCGGATAATCTGTCGCATTACGGATATTTGGATTTGTCATATCCAGATTTGCCAACTTGCGGTCGAGAAAATGATAGCGCACCATGATAACCCATTTGCCACCAAATCTCTCCTCCAATGCCTCCACTACCGCATCATAATCCAGATCGTAAAGGCCTGCATTCTGTACATCGCGGTAAGTTGGAGCATATAAAAGAACGTGCATATCATCCTTGAGATGATACTTCTTTCTGATTGATGCAACCAGCTTCTTTGTTTCCTCTGTATCTGCTGTAAATAAGATATCATTTCTCGGATGTCCATATGGAAGCATCTCTGTGTTCTCCCAGAACGTGTCCTTAAATAAATTTTCTTCAAACTTGCAGTTTGTCAGACAGTAATCAGTCTGTTTTCCTTCCTGATATGCTTTTTTTACCCAGTACTTATTATTGTTGACAGAAGCGTCAAATTTCTTTAATCCAAAACTTCCATGCCATGTTTCAAATAAAACCTGCTCTTTTCTCTTCTTTGCAAAAAGATAAGAGAATGTAACGGAATTATCGATCCACACTTTTGACGTGGCAGCTTCCTCATAAAATTCATAAGAGCCACGCTGCACAAGTTTTAAATTTTCTGGATACCATTCATGATTATCAATATTTTCTTTTCGTACCACCCATACAATCTCGTATGGAAGGTTTTGGCGTATAATCTCGTCTGCGATCGCTCTCGGATGACAATTATAAGTTCCCCTTGAAGTAAGCATCAATATCTTATGATTGTCAATCGGAAGATTCCCAAACTTGATTTTATTGTATGCATTTGCAAGTGCACGGTCAACATATTTCCAAAACTGCTTGTTTGCCTTTTTTATCTTTTTTGATATATTAAGAAAAAACTTACCCTCAGAAAGGCTTCTGGTTGCTTCTCCCATCTGTGTATCCCTCTATATATTCTCTAAAATACGAAGTGTGCACTCCACACCCTCTTCTAAATGTACCTGCGGTTTCCATCCAAGGTGTTCTAACTTCTGTCCGTCTAATACTGCCTTAACAACCTTAGAAAATCCTTTCTTTTCCTGTTCATCCGGCAGATCAAATACGACTTTTTTATTCTTTGCACCTGCAATCAGCGAAGCAAGTGTTTTGATGTCTGCCTGAGATGCCTGATCAGCGATATTGTATGCACCACCGTTTTCTCCATTCAGCAGAACATAATACATTGCCATTACTGCATCTGTGACATAACAATGAGAACGCTCTAAGGTTCCATCACTCTTTAATACAATGTCCTCATCATTTAATACTTTCCGGAAAAACTGGGATACAGCCCTGCTGTCAGTTGCTGTCATTGTCGGTCCATAACAATGGCATGGACGCACAATGACCACATCGAGATTATACTGACTGATGTAGCTCTGGCACAATACTTCTGCCGCACGTTTTCCGGACGGATAACAGGATCTCGGATTTGCATAATCAACTACTCCACAGTATCCCTCATAAAATCCATTCTTCAATGTATCATCCGGCTGTCCATACATCTCGCCCGATGAAACATACAATACTCTCTGCACATTTTTTCGTTTTGCAAGATCTAATAAATTATTGATACCTACCACATTTGCAAGTAATGTATCTACCGGATATTTTGCCATCATTGCAGGATCTGCATTGCTTGCAGCATGGATAATGTAATCTACATCCTCTTCCATATGCATCTCAGTACTGATATCCATCGTTATGATATGAAAATATGACTTGTCGATAAATGGTAAAAAGCGCTGTCTCAGTTTGCTCTCTGTTCTTCCCAAAGCGTAGATGTTTATAGTCAGATCCGTATGCTCATTTAAGTAAATAAGCAGGTCAACCATGCCAGAACCAAGCATACCTGCTGCACCGGTAACCATCACAGATTTTTTATCCAGACGGTTCCAATCCAATCCTGAATTTTCCACAACTTCTTTCAGTTGTTCTAAATACTCTGTATTATCCAACAACATCCGTCTCACCCATTACCCTTCTACATGAAGCAGTGCTTTAAAAATCTGCATATCGTCAACGGTTGTGATCTTTAAGTTCTTTTCCGAACCTGATGAAAAATAAACCGTCTCTCCCAGTTCCTGCATCAGTACACAGGATGCTGCTGTATTTGTGATTCCTCTCTTTGTAGCCTCTTCGTGTGCCCATAAGAGTTTACCGATTGGGTAAGTATGAGGTGTCTGTGTTCTTACAACATCTTCCCTTGGAATTGAGATATTTGCACAGGTATTTTCTGCATCCTCACAACGGAAAATTGCTTCTGTACAAGGGATTGCAGCAACTGCTGATCCTTTTTCTTTGCAAATACGAATGGAATCAGAAATGATGTCATGTGATACCAGAGCACGGTTTCCATCATGTACCATAACATAGTCATCTTCTCCACATTCCTGTGCGATCGCCATAAGACCATTATGAATCGATTCCTGCCCATTTTTTCCACCGGAAACTACCCATTTCAGCTTTGTAATGCCAAACTGTTTTGCATATGCTTTTAAAATCTCATGCCATCCATCCAGACATACGACACAGATATAATCGATACTTGGATGTGACTGGAATTTTTCCATTGTGTAAACGATCAAAGGCTTATCGTCAATGTTAATAAACTGTTTTGGGATCTCATTGTGCATGCGTGTTCCTATACCGCCTGCTGTAAGTAATGCAACATTCATCTTTGCTCCTCCTGCTCTTCTAAATGAATATGTCTCTGTTCTTCTTTGGGAATGGTCATATAATCCCCATATAAATTTTTTAAATATATATCATATCCTTTGGAAACATAAAACTGCTGTCCTTCAAACTGCATCAGACAGCGCTCCTCAAAATCCGATTTTCTGATTCGTTCTTTTTTTCCATACTTTCCTACACTGCAGCCAACATATTCACACTCTTCATATGGATATTTCTTGGCACATGCAGTCATTCTCTTTGCATAGTACAGGCTGCCTTTTCGCCGATACCAAAAAAAGAGTACTCCTTTTGCAATCCGCTTTATTGGATTGCCAATCTTTTGTTCCGCACTCTGAGCCTGCCACAGACAGTAATCTAAATGTTTGAGTTCTTTTAAATGCCGGTCAAGTTCACGGTCATCCGAAGGCATTCCATCCATCGGAAAAATATCCATCCAAAGATTCTGCTGTTCCCGTTTTAATTTATATGAAACCTTGATATCTGGTTTTTCTAACTTTGCAAATGGTGTATTCACAGGCATATCATGATAATCGTCCATTACCTGACAGCCATCAATTTCTCCGCTGTGGGCAATCTCCAGAAAACGTTCGTAATCAGGACGCGGCATAATCACATCAATATCATCATCCCATGGAATAAATCCCTTATGGCGAACTGCACCAAGAAGCGTTCCCCCTGCCAGATAATACCGTAACTGATGTTTATCACAACATGCTGCAAACTCCTGCAGCAATTGTAACTCAGCTTCCTGAATCTGTTTCAAATCCATTTAGCCTGTACCTCTCAAATTTATTTCAAAAGCTTTATCATTCTACCACGCAGCCATTTAAATGTCAAACCAGACTGTCCTTTGTTTCTTCTATCTGTTTTCGCTTCTAGAAAGCACACTGGAAATTTAAAAATGTTAAATGAAAATAAAATTGTTATAACTATTGCTATTAACATATAAAAAATTTTTCCAAATTTCGAACTACATAAGTCTAATATATCAAATTTTATCAAAAACAATAACATTGGAAAATGCCAAAAATAAACCTGTATTGTTCTTTGCCCAAACTTTGAAATTAATGGTACCCTTTTCGAAGGAATAATACTTAACCAGCCTATTCCAACTATTGTAGAAATAGTATAACATAACACTCTTACAATACATCCATTCATTGCAAACCTTTTTGGAAATGAATTTCTTCCCGTAAACATCGGACGTAAAAGATATACTTTATCACGCATAAACACACAACAGATTATCCAGCCAACTATAATTACAATACCTATAATATATCTATTTCTGCCCTCAATATAAGATTGTATATTAATATTTTTCATCAAATAACCCATGTAATAAAATGGGAAAAACACCAGTATCCTTGACAGAATTAAGAAATCTCCTATTTGCTTATCATATCCAGCAAAACATGCTAATAGAACCGCCATTAATAACACTACTCTATAATCTATATTTTTCAACAGATATGTCAGAATAATGAATGCAGCCATTGCAAACATATACCATGGAATAGCATCCTCTGCCCAAAAATCAAACTCCAATACTTCACTTTCAATCCAACATTCTTCAATAAAAAGAATAATTTTCATCAAAAATCCAATAGCAATGAACCCATATACTCTTTCTATTATTTTTTCATTTTTATGAAACATTCCTGATATATATATAAATAGCGGCATATGAAATGTATATATAAAAATAAATATGCTCTTAAACAGACCTGATTTTATATACTGCTCTGCAAAATGTCCTACAACAACCAGCAATATTAACGAAAATTTTAAATTATCCCAAAAAACAATACGACTTGTTTCACGTTTTTTTTCGTCCATCTTTTTCCCCAGTTCAGAGTTTTTCTATTTTTCCAGTATCATTCACTCATAAATTCATCGTAAGCTGCCAATACTTCTTTCGGATCTCCATCCATTTTTAGATTTCCGTCATGAAGCCAGAGCACACGCGTACAAAGTTTCTGTAATGTCTCAATACTATGGGAAACGATCAATACCGTTCGATTTTCGTCTGAAATCAAAGATTTCATCTTTCTAAAACTTTTCTTCTTAAACTTTGCATCACCGACACTTAACACCTCATCGATCAGCATGATCTCAGTCTCAAGTATCGCCGTGATTGCAAATGCAAGTTTCGAATACATACCACTTGAATATGTTTTTACCGGTCTGTCTATAAAATCTCCAAGTTCGGAAAACTCAATAATTTCATCCATACGTTCCCTAATATAATCTTCCTCAAATCCCAACACCATCCCGGACAACAGGATATTTTCCCGTCCTGTCAGTTTTTTCTGAAATCCAACACCGATCGACAATAGTGATATGGAATGTCCATGGAGATCGATGTATCCCTCATCTGCGGAAAAGATACCTCCGATTGCCCGGAGCATCGTAGATTTTCCACTTCCGTTCTTTCCTATGATTCCTACAATTTCTCCCGGTTTCACATTGAAAGACACACCATGTAATGCCTCAAATACCTCTGTATTGCTCTTTTTCATGTGAAACAGACTCTTTTTAATTGAAATTTTATTTAAACACCGGTATCTTACTTTTAAATCTTTTACTTCAATTGCATATTCTTCCATCAGATCACCTTTACATAACTGTTTTCATATTTATAAACTGTCTTGATTCCTATCACGGACAAAACAATTCCTAAAATAAACCACAATCCAAGACTGAAATAATGTGGCATTTTCCCATATAATACTGATCTTCGTAAATCTTCCATGATCAATGCCACCGGATTCACTTTCAGCAGAATCGACTGATACGGTTCCGGGATCCGGTTGGAGATCGAATAAAATACACCGGACAGATAAAATACTAATCTTAATCCCACATTTACAACGTTCGACAGGTCTTCAACAAATACTCCCAAATGCATCAGGATCATGCTCATTCCAAATGTCACAACAAACAGTACGATCATAATCGGGAAAAAGCAAAACATTTTTGCCGATAATGGTATGCGGTACAAAATCATCATTCCAATTACCAGTGCAAAAGATATTGCCATTTTTATCGCATTTGTTCCCATTTTTGAGATAACAAATACAAACTTCGGGATATATACTTTTGTCACGATCTGACTATTCGATGTAACCAGTTTTACACTCTGTTTTAAAGTCTTGTTGAAGAATTCCCATGTTGTCACACCTACAAAAATAAATGCCATAAAGTAATCTTCCTTCGCCTTGAATACAATGGAAGACACAAATGCATATACAAGCATAAATAACAATGGATCTAATATCCACCATAACCATCCCAAATGTGAATTGGCAACCTCCGCTTTCAACTCGGCTTTTGCAGAGTATACCATATACTTTCTGTATTTCATTAAGTCCTTTTTAAATCTTTTCATCGGTTCTCCTTTAATGCAGATTACAGCTTACAAATTGCCTTATAATTTCTTTCACAGTTATTCTTGTCTCTGTAGCTAAAGAACTCATCCACACGCTGTTGATACAAATCCGGCATTGTCATACCCTTCTCTGTAATCTGTTTTATTTCTCTAACAACGTCCTGTTCTTTTTCACAAACTTTTCCAAAACCATCCTCTTTGTAGCTGAAATACCCTTCCGAATACTGTCCTTTTCGGAACATCTCATAATCAAACTGATAATAGAGTAACGGTTTTCTCAAATACGCAAAATCCATTGCAATACTCGAATAATCCGTAACCAGAAGATTCGATTCTTTCAGCAGCTCCTGCACATCATATTCCGGCCATTTTGCGATCACAATATGAGTTGATTGTGCCTGGAAGTTCTGAATAAATTTCTGCATTCCACGATGCGGATAAAATACAAGTCTTATGTTTTCTTTTTCTAAAAATGCTGCAAGCTCTTTGTCACACAGGAATTCATTCCAGCACTGAAAATACTTCGTACCTGTAAATTCTGTAATATCTTCCTGTGCATAGGACCCTGTTGTTGGAATACTGATCCAGTTTCTCCAGGTCGGCATTACTAAGATCTGCCGTTTTCCCTGACTTGTATCAAACAGATTATCAAATCTGCAAAGTCCTGTTTTTTGTATCCATCCGTCCGGATAACCAAACTTTTCTTTTATATATTGAAATTCACGCTCCGCAGTGCACATAAACATACGCATTTTTGTATTTTTATAATGAAGGAATTCCAGGTTGTTCATTATAATTCCATGCTGCAGGAAGATACGTCTGTTTTTTAGTATACCATATACCTCAAGTAAATAGCAAACTGCCGCATTCGGCTTTCCTTCTTTTTGTGAACTGATATTCTTTGAAGCCGTCAGATAATAGACCCAGTGCATGAAACTTCCATATTGGACTACCGGTCCTAAATCCTTTACCCGTGCATAATCAGGCGATTTTTTATTGATCGCATACATGACATCCTGTTCTTTATGATGCTCTCTGATATATTTAAAAAGCCAGTATCCATTATCTCTTGCTTCATTTTCATTATCACAGATCAGCCACAGGTCTTTCCGCTTTCTTTTGTAAACCGCTGAAACCGGCAATGCCAGTGCAAACACGAAAATATTGCCAATGTCTTTTGCCTTTACACGCTGCAGTTTCTGCCAAAAACTCTGTCCCATCACACTCTCCTATAATCTCCTCACAACTGCTGCCCAGGTATTCACACACACATAATATGCTGCTTTGAAGAACGAAAACTTCTCCACGTTACGGTATAATTTCCATTTTCCCCACACCGCATCTAATTTATTTCCAGAATAAGCTCCCTTATGACGACAGTATATGGTAAGGATTTCATCCAGACCATATGCCACAACTCCCGTTTTCATGATCTGCATCCAGGTGGCTGCATCTTCCAGCCTGACATTCTCGGGCATATAGATGAGTGCCGTATCGATCTGGTTACGGTCTAACACTGCCGTGCTCGGTGCGATCGTTGAACTTTTTAAGATCTCTTTGTATCCGACTCTTTCCGGTGCATGTGCGACCGTTCCGCTGCGGACGGCATTTGCATCCGCAAATTCGTAGCTGGTAAAGCTGAACGGATAATTTCCTTTTTTCATAAATGAAATCTGCTTTTCTAACTTTTGTGGCAGCCAGAAATCATCCGCATCCAAAAAGGCAATATATTGTCCCGATGCCTTACGGAGTGCAAGATTTCTCGCACCTGCGGGTCCCGAATTTTTTTCACAGTAAAAGCAGTGAATCCGCTCATCTGTATAACTTTTCATAATATCTCTGCTCTGATCGGTCGAACAGTCGTCTGCCAGCAGCAGCTCCCAGTTTTCATAGGTCTGTGCCAGGATACTGTCCACTGTCCTGTGCAAAAAGTTCTCTGCATTGTAAACCGGAACAATAATACTGACTTTTCCTTCATTATACATCTATCTCACACCTGCTTCTTATCTTTGTCTGCACTTTCATTACGCAATGCATTACTTTGATACTCATCTACGCCTTCGGTCTTATCCTTTTTAAACAGGATCTTAACTGTCAGAAGAATTAGTTTCATATCGAGCCAGAGAGAATAATTCTCAATATATTTAATATCCAGACGCACTTTATCATAAGGAGTCGTGCTGTATTTGCCATATACCTGTGCATATCCGGTCAGTCCGGCTTTGACCTTTGTGCGCAGTGCAAACTCCGGAACAACTTCCACATATTTATCTACAACCGTCTTCCACTCCGGTCTTGGTCCCACCAGAGACATTTCACCCTTTAAAATATTAAACAGCTGAGGAAGCTCGTCCACATGGGCTGCACGGATCACTTTTCCGACCGGAGTCACCCTCGCATCATCTTTTTTGGTGATCTTGCTGTCTGCATCATGGACTGACATACTGCGGAATTTTAACACCATAAAAACTTCATTGTCTCTGGTGTATCGCGGCTGTTTGAAAAATACCGGACCCCCGTCATACAATTTGATACATATTGCTATGATCAGCATGATTGGGGATGAAATGATGATCCCGATCAGGGAAAATACTATATCCTCAATTCTTTTAAAGAATCTCTGATCGATCGTGAGTCCCTCATTGCGAAGCAACAGCAACGGGGAATCAAACAGGTGAATATCATCTGCCGCACTTAAAAGGATATCTGAAATCTTAGGTGTGACATAGGTACGGATGGACTCCTGATAGCAGTATTTCATAATCTGGTTTCTCGCCTCTGCAGGCAGATCACACAAGACCACGGCCTCGTATTCCTTTGCCATCGTATATAATTTCACATATCCGATCTTGTAGCTTACGGACATACAGATATTATACTTATCTTTTCTTGAATTAATCTTCGCGATCAGATCATCCGGCGGATAATTGCCATAGATGACTAACATTCTTCTTGGAGGATAAAGCTTCTGATATAAATTCCTTACCAGCATCGTCCAGATGATACTGAATATGATCTCGATCACTGACATACACACCAGCGGGTACACCGATACATAGCTTCGCACCGCTAAAACGACAATAAAATATTCCACAACCGCACTCATAATAATTGCCAATGCATGTGAACTGAATATATCGGAAGCTTCCAGATACCCAATATGAAAACCCCCCAGACTCTGCGTAAAGAAAAATGCCAGTAAAACATACAGTCCGATAACTCCCCAGTGACCACGTTCTCCAAATTTATTGGTCATCAATGGATTATAGTAGACGAACCAGACGTATGAAAAACACATCATCTCAAAAAGAATCATGATTAAGTTCGCACAATAATTCAATAAATGTTTATAGCCTTTTCTTTTTTTCATATCTTCTCTTTTCAATCATTGTTCATGGCAACAGATCTGCTTTTGAAGCATAGGATCCATTGTCTATATACCGGCGTATTATACCAAAATTAGCTGTTCTTTGCAAGTTTTCCCGCCATAGAATCCCCATTCTGTGGCATGTATTCTATGACATGCCAAAAGGCTGTAGAAAATGTTGTCTCCATTTTCCACAGCCCTTCTGTTTTACTTCCCTTGATTCTGTTTATAAACTATCCATGATCCGAAGCAGCTTCGTACCATAATCCGCATCTGCTGCCCAGCCTTTTCCATATGGATTCTGTGGAATCGCAAGCCATTCGACGTATCTGGCTGTTCCACGCGATACATACTGGAAACGCTTATCCACACATGCATTGTTTAATCCATCTGTACTTGCGTATGCTTTTAAGTGCTGTACCTGCGCACGGAGTCCGGTTCTTACATCTGCAAAAGTCTCACCTGCTGCACCGCCACCGACTGCACCGAGTCCTCCAAAGTTACACTGACTCGGCTGCACATCTCCGCCGAATTGTAATCCTCCGGTCTCTAACATAACCTGCGCAAATAATACATCTGCTCTTACACCCTCGGCTTCTGCCTCTTCTTTTAAGATCTTAAAGAATGCCTCAGCAGAATCTGCTCCCTTATCACGGTAAGTATCTGCCGGGAAGGTATAACGTTTATTATAGTAAGATACCATCTGGTCGACTGTCACACTGCTTGTACCCATGATCTCATGCGCTGCAGCTTTTGCTTTTACCGCTGACCATGGTCCGTACATACGGATTCCGCTGCTTAAGTCCTTATATGCTCTTACTTTATAGTAATAGGTTGTTCCCTGTGTCAGATTACTGTGTGTAAAGGAAGTTGCACCGGAAGTCTGTAACGTGGTATAGCTTCCTTTTTCACTGATTGCACCGGCAAGTTCATAACCGCTTGCATTATCCACACTGTTCCAGGAAATATTTAATACATTGTTGTCTCCCAATGTAATAGAAGAAATACCTCCCTGTTTCAGAACAGGAACCTGTGCTACATTACTGTAACTTCCTCTGCCTGCACTTCCCTTGATCTTGTAGGTTGCAGCGATTTTGTAATAATAAGTATTTCCGCTTGTTACATCTTTATCCGTATAAGTCAGTGTCGCACCGGATGAGATCGCAGCGATCTTCTCAAATCCACTGTTTGACTTGCTGCTCCGGTAAATATCATACCCCTGTGCTTTTGAAACTTTCTTCCAGCCAAGTGTGACCTGATTTTTGCTGTCACTTGTGATCTGGGAGAATACCACCTGTTTGATCGTCCATGCCTTCTGTGCTTTTGAGAAAGATGCCACACCGTTTTTAGCACTGTTGCTCTTATATGCACGAACCTGATAATAGTAAGTTTTTCCGGCTTCTAATGTTTTATCCTCATATTTTTTCGTATTTTTACCTTTGACCTGTCCGACCTTTTTATAACCACTGTCTTTTGACGTACTCCGGTAAATCTGATAACCGGATGCCCCATCCACAGCTTTCCATTCCAGTCTTACGGAAGTACTTCCGGTTGCCTTGACTGCTGTAATGGATGTAGTTTTTAATGTCTTTGCTGACACAACTGCCGAATCACCGCTGTATCCTTTTTTACCATTTACCTTGTTGATCGTCTCTACCTTATAATAATAGGTCTTTGCAGTTTTTACATTTTTATCCTGATAGGTTGTTTTATTCTTTCCATTTACGGTCGCAATCACATTATAAGTACCATTCTTTGACGTACTGCGTTTGATACGGTAGCCATAGGCACCGCTCACTGCTCCCCAGTTTACTTCAATCTGATTGCTTCCATTTGAAACAGCATACTTGATCTTCGCTTTTTTCGCAGTTCTTCCTTCCACGGATGCTGAATCACCACTGTAGCAGATATTGTCTCCTGTCTTTACCATCGTTTCAACTGTGTAATAATAGGTCTTTCCTGCTTTTACACTGGTGTCTTTGTAGCTGGTCGTGTTTCCGGATTTAATCGTCTTAACAACTTTGTAAGTACCATCTTCATCGGTACTTCGTTTGATGCGATAACCATAAGCTCCTGTGATCTTATTCCACTTGATCGTCAAGGTCTTTTCATTTGTGGAAACGATCGAAGTGATCTTTGTACGTTTTGCAGTTTTTCCTGCCACCGCGTCTGATGCACCGCCGTATCCTTTTGTACCGCTGTTGACATTATATGCTTCGACCTTATAGTAATAGGTCTTTCCTGCTTTTACAGTATCATCTGTGTAGGATGTTGTCTTTTCTCCTGATACTGTATCTATTTCACTATAACCACTATCTTTCTTTGTGCTGCGGGAGATGATATATCCCTTTGCCCCACTTACCTTTTTCCAGGAAATTTTTAATACTTCCTCATCCGAGGATGTGATTCCTGTAATTTTTGCTTTTGCAAGTGTCTTTGCAGATTTTGTGGAAGAATATGCACCGACACCCTGTCTGCCATTGTTTGTATTGTAAGCCTGTACTTTGTAGGTATATGTTTTGTTATTGGATTTTACAGTATCTGTGTAAGTGAGTGTACTGCCGGATTTTACCGTGCCAATCTGATAAAATTTACTGTCACTGCTGTCCTGACGATAGATCAGATATCCCTCTGCTTTAGAAACCTTTTTCCAGGTCAGGGTAATCTTCTTTCCACTCTTTGCCTTGATCTTTGTGAGGTTTGTTTTTCCTAATGCCACACCTGAGATGGGTTTAGAATACTCTCCTGCAGTTCCATCGTTAAATACCGGACGGACCAGATAGTAATATTTTGTCCCTGCCTTTACGGTATCATCAATATAAGATGTAGCATCCGATACTTCGTCAATCTTAGGATAGTTTGTATCATTCACAGTATTACGATAAATTTCATAATAATCGACATTATCGAGACCTGTCCATTTTAATCTAAGACTACCATCCGCTCTCGACTGCGTGTAATTGAGCGTTACGGTCTTTGCTCCTTTTGTCAGTCCGAAATACTCAGCGATTGCAGTTGCATCCGCAACACCGAGTACCTTTAATTTTTCATCAGAACTTAAATATGTATAATAATCATTTGCATTGTCCAAAAAGGCATGCTCGATGATCAGACCAGGAATGCCATTATTTTTACAACGACGGATCAGACCGTAATAATCTGCTGCAGAACCATCCGGATATTTATCATAAGATGCATTTCTAATCAAAGTTCCACGATAATTCAATCCAAGTGCTGCCAGTTTATCGCATATTTTCTTTGCAAGTGCCTGTCCATTGCCTCCTACTTGTGCATTATAGTTGCTGTTCGGATAATAAACTTCCACACCTCTCGCTGTTCCGTTTGCAGTATTTAAATGGAAACTTACTAACACATTTGCTCCCACATTCTTTGCAAGGTTTGCACGGGCATCCAGACATGCAATATTATCTCCGCCGCCTGCCGGACAGCTTGCACTCTCTCTTGTCATATAAACAGTAATACCATTATAGGTAGATAATTCTTCTTTACAGTATGTGGCGATCTTAAGTGTCAGATCCGCTTCCTGTACTCCAAAACCGGATGCTCCTGCATGGGTGCCATCATGTCCCGGATCAAGTACGACTTTCACATTACTGTTCGCACCTTTTAAGTTATCTGCAACACTGGCGACAGCCTCTGAGATTCCCTGCTCCAGCACATTTTCCACAGTGTTTTCGGAAATAACTTCTCCATCTGCGCTCATAGTAACAACATCAGCATCCACATCCGCATAGGCATCTTCATCATAAAGTACCTGATCCGGGTTCGTCTCTGCCTGTTCATTGACACCAAATCTTACATCCATGCCAAGGTCTGATAGCAGGATTTCCTGTTTTGTTTTCTCCTGTGTAAACTGCACGGAAGTGATCTGATACTCTCCTGCCTGTCCATTTTCTGAAAAATCCATGGTAAACCGGATCATATCCTCTTCTCGGCCTGCCGCTTTGATCTGATATGTTTTTCCGGTAGTCAGATTCTGATAATTTAAAATAACATCAGAAATCTGCTCCTTCCCTGTTCCAAGGCTTAAAACCACATTCTGGGTGCCCGGTGTTTCGACATACGGGGACTCTACCATCATATAGTTCATTTCTGCTGCCTGGACTGTTTCTGTCTCAGTCTCAGTTTCTGTTTCCGTACTTTCTGTCTCGATCGTTTCCGTCTCGGCCGGCTCCTCTGTCTCCGTTTCAGCCGTTTCCGTCTCTGCGGTCTCTGTTTCCGTACTTTCTGTTTTGGTCGTTTCTGTCTCGGCCGGTTCTTCTGTTTCCACTGCCCCGGTCTCCGTTTCCGCAGTCTCTTCTGTTTCCATTACTCCGGTTTCCGTCTCGGAAGACTCCCCCGTTTCCGTTGTCTCTGATTCGGATGATGTTTCCGTCTCATCATTTTCCGTTTCAGATGCCTCTTCTGTCACAGCTGCCTCTTCCGCTGATGACGTTTCCATTGCCTGCGTGCTTTCTGTCTGGACTGCGCCATCTTCTGCCGCACGCACATCTGCCGGCAGTGCTGTCATACTCACGCAGACTGCCATGATTACTGCTAAAATCCGTTTTTTCATTTTCCTGTTATCCTCTTGTATATTTACTGATGTCTTTGCACTTCACATCTGCCGTTTATTTTATCATAAAACTAACCCGTTGAATATATCTTGCCAGAATTTTCATAAAATCTTAAAAATACTCCGGCAGGATGATCCCGCCGGAGTATCTCTTTTCACATCTATTTTGCTTTTGTCTTTACGGAAACAACGGAAGAATAACTTCCATATACTTTCTTTCCATTCACTTTGCGGTATGCACGGATCTTATAATAATAGGTCGTCGATTTTTTCAATTTACCGTTTTTGTAAGATGTCGTACTACCTTTGGATATGGTCTTTACTTTACTATATTTTCCATCTTTACTGTTGCTGCGGTAGATCTCATAACCGCTTGCACCTTTTACCTTTGACCAGGTCAGTTTTACATTCTTTGCATCCGACGCTTTTGCCTTTAACGTCGTCTTTGCCGGAACCGCCTTTGCAGATTTTACATTCGAAAATCCATTGGTCTGTTCTCCATTCTGTGTCTTAACAACCGTCTTGATCTTATAATAGTATGTTTTTCCGGTTTTTACACTGCTGTCTGTCCAGGAACTGGTGCCCACACTGTCGATAGTCTTGATATGCTGGTAATCGCCATCTTTCTTTGTACTGCGATAGATCTGATAGGAGGCTGCAGCCGGTACAACTTTCCATGAAACTTTCAGTTTATTGTATGCTGTGGATTTTACGGAAGTTACACTTGTTTTTCTGTTTTCAATCTTATTGACGCAGAGTGTGTACTCTTTTTCCACTGCATTTTTCGCATATGCCTGTACTTTCAGATAATAGGTTCCCTTGCTTAATTTGACAGCAGGTGACTCTGTATAAGTACTGCCGGCATAACAATAGATATGATCATAATTCTGATAAAACCGCTTGCCATTTGCATTATATAATGTCACATACCAGCTTCTTCCCGAATCATTGATCTTCTCATGTGCCAGGCTGAAATTGATATACTGCGCTTTTGTGAGTGTAAAGCGATAGCAGTCCTCATCTGACGTATATCCTGTGATCACACCGTTTACCGCTTTGCCGACTTTTATGTTATCTGCAGTTGCCCAGTCACCGTTGTTCTCTGTCTCCCAACCGGAAGCCGCTTTCTGTGTCATGCAGATCGTGTAATCCCCGGTGTACAGGGTAGAAGCCTGGCTGACACATGCATAATATTCCCCGGCACCCAGTCCTAATTTACAGGTTGTGAAGGATGTCTCTGTTCCTGTGCTTGTAAATTTATATATTTCACTGTTATCCTTATTGTAAAGAACAACATTATAACAGCTTGACGTGCTCTGATTGTTTTTATGTCCGAATTTCAACTGCAGATAACCCGCTTTTGACATTTTGATCTTGTAGTAATCTTTGTCCGAAGAACTGCTGATACTTCCATAATAGGTTTTTCCGTTCTTCACACTGTTTGCAGTAGCAGCAGAATCATTCGACTCCACCTCTCTGTCACCAGCCGTTTTTGCTTTGATGCATACGTCATAGTTTACCGGATAACTGGTACCGCTTAATAATGTTCCTGCTGAATTTCCGGTTCCTGCAATTTTGACATAATACTCACCTTTTGGCAGTCCGAGATTCGGTGTGGAAACACTGGTATCCCCGCCGCGGATGTTTGTAGTGTAAACTTCTGTATACTGATCTTTATCTACCTTTCGGATCACACTGAACACAAACATATTTGTGGTCTCCTGACCACTTACAACCGGATGTGTCAGTTTCACATTGATGTAACCATTTGCAGAAAGTGTTGTCTTAAAATAATCCACATCACTGTAGGTACGGATGTCGCCGCTGTACGTGATACCGGAAACAGCCGTATTGGCAGTATCGTAAGTATCGTTGCTCTCGCTCTCCCAGTTGTCTGCGTTTGTCCAGGAGGCATTCAGCTTGTAGGTTTCTCCGTTTGTCCCATAGATTGCAAAAGATCCAGACGCATTCAGATATGTCATGCCCGACACTTTCAGATAATAAGTTCCTGCCGCAAGTCCGAAATTGACAGACTCTGTTTTCTCCTCATCCGTCCTGCTCGTCATTGTATAGATCGTATTTCCAGAAGCATCGCAGACTGCTACACTGTAAATATCCGTTGCGAGCTTACTGCTCACTTTATCATGCTGTAACTGAAATGAAAGATATCCTTTTGCAGCCGATGTAATCTTGTAATAATCGGTATCAGAAGTAGAAGAAATACTTCCTGTAATCGTCTGTCCAAGTTTCGTATAATTGTCTGCTGTGGAAATGGAGTCATTTTGTTCCGTTTCACAGTAAATATCTTCATACTGTACACTAAAGCTGTAATCGCTTGATCCTATCGTAAGCACTCCAAGTCCGGTAACCTGCACATAATAAGTACCGGCTTCCAGTCCTATCTTCGCCGTCTGATTCTGTGTATCCTTAAGACCGCTGTTCACAGAAACCATTCCGCCAAACTGATCTGCAATAAAATCAATTTTCCAGGCTGGGCTGTTGCTCGTACTCGATAAATTTGCATGTGCAAATTTCAACTGCACCATACCTGCCTTGCTCATCGTAAATTTATACCAGTGTGTAACTGATTTTCTCGATGTCGTTGCTTTGTAAGTTGTATTTAATCCGATAGATGCCGCCGTTGCATAAGTACTTCCCGGTGTCACGTTCCCGTCTTTCCTTACAACTTCCTCGCTCTCTTCTGTTTCCGTGTCCTCAGATTTCGTATCCCCGATAACCGATTCTGTATTTTCCGTTTCGGTCATCTCAGAATTTTCCACTTCCTGCGTACTTTCGGTTGTCTCGGAAATTTCCGTCACTTCGGTACTTTCTGTTGCCTCAGTATCCTTCACACTTTCCGTATTTTCGGTTGTCTCGGACTCGTTTTCGGTACTGTCAGTTTCCACCGCCTCAGAAGTGTTCTCTTCCCCGTTATCCTCTGTGTCTTCGCTCTCTGCTGTTTCAGAATCATCCAGCGCTTCGGTGTTCTCTGCTGTTTCCGGATTCTCTGTCAGTTCCGTCACTTCTGTTTCATTCTGCCCGCCGGCTGCATATACCACCTGCTCTGCCGGGACCGCCGTCATACACAGGCTCAATGCCATAAGCCATGCGGCAATTTTCTTCCCTGCCTGATGTCTTTTTTTCATCTGGATCTTCCTCCTTGTTTTCTTTGTGCATTTCATTTTCTATTCTCTAAAATATACTGTATAATCATCTGTCTGCCCATAATATGTGTATCCAGCCTCCTGCATTTTTTTCTGATCATCATAGGATTTTTCCAAAACAATACAGTTGCTGCCATATTTTTCCGCAACTTCCAACTGATGTTCTACCGCATCAGGAACTGCCACAATTGTTTTACATTCTTCAATAAATTCTTTTTCTTCTTCCTCTTCAAATGTATAATCATCCTGTATCATATGATTGATCAGATCCTCACCGTATAACAACTGCACCGATTCATTTATTTCACGAATCCAGCTGCATACTTCCCTGGGGGCGATCATATTCTTAATATCATGATTTTCTTCGCGTAATAAAGAATCCAGCTCAACCACCTTATCCGGCACTTTATATTGATTTTCTATCACCTGTATTTTAGGCTGTGTAAATAAAAAATACATACTTAAAATTACAAATCCCGCACATCCGGTCAGGCACAATGCTTTTGCCCATGTATGCTGATATCCTGATGTCAATTCTACAACAAATGCCGCCACTATAACCGCTGGAACAAGAATCATAAACATCTTTCTATATTCATTCTGCATCCAAAAACTGTTGATACATGTATAACCAAACGGATTTGCAATCAGAAGGAAACATAATATTTCGTATTTTACCAGCTTATTCTTATTTTCATTGATGCGATTTTTTTCAGCTATAAAAAAAAGAATGGCAAACCCTACCAGAGCCAGACTGATTCCCTCCGCTCCCGCACTGCGGAATTCACTTCTGAGCGCCTCAAATGCTGCTATCATTTTTCCACCTCATAATACCCGCCATAATCACTACGGACACCCACACAAACGTTACAATAAAAAATCCCTTTCGATACATCAACTGACCTGAAAGCGCCACTGCTGCATAGGTCAGGATCATAAATATCTGACCAAATTCATTGAAACACCGTGTTTCTTTTTCTTCTCCCAAAAGCTGCAGCACCGTCCATGGCAGCACTCCAAGGAAAAATAAAGTCTGACCATTCCATCCATGTTGAAAAATACCATAATAAAATGCCTTATCCATAAATAAAGGAGTAATATAAAGCAGCCATATCACCGTCATAAACAGGTATTTTTTCTTTGTATCCTTTTGAAACAAACAATCTGCCCATGCTGCATAAATGCAAAAGTAAATTGGAAATACAAAAAACGGAATCACCAGATGAATAAACTTTGCCGGATTGATCCTGCATATTTCAACACATACCGCATAATACGCATCGACCGGTGATCCTGCCATCTCATCAAGAAGTTCTTTTTCCACAGAGAGCATCTGTGTCCTTCCCGATGTCGGACTGTATACATACAGTGTATCTGTTGTATACATTGTAAGAACAGACTGTACTGTATAATCGTCCGTATCTGCAGGGACGCACACCACACTAAATGCGCTCAGTACCAATATCGCAATCACAGCCAAAATAATGTTTTTCATTTCCGATGTATCCGGCAGTAATCTGATCTTTTTTCGATTCCGGATCATCATTACTATAGCAATGAGCAATACAAGTGCCACGACAATCATCCATATCCGCGTAAGTACCGATAATGTCAGTTTATAAAAAATTGCTATTTGGGCTATTAAAAAAAAGAGGGCAAATAAAATCATGTTTCCCATTAAATATCTATGCAGATTGCGTTTTCTTTTTTCTTTCAATAACTGTTCTGCAATATATCCCGCTGCAACAGGCGCGATGTACCACATCAATGCCATTGCCAGAAATTTTAAAATTAAAAGCAACTTCTTTTGTCCCCTTTCAATTACTGATACAGCGATACAACTCATATCCATCTACAGAATCAACATAACTTAGATTTAAATAACTCAGATAAAAATCAGAATAGTACTCCTTATTACAAACCACAAAATCTATCTCTTTATCCTCAAAGATTTTATTTGCAATATCAACATCGATTTCTACACCATGCATAAACATTGAAACCGCATTTTTCCAGCTTTTTTTCTCTTCTGCCAGATCAATCTTATCCGGCGACTGAAATTGATAAAGATCCATTATTTTATTGGTCACTGGTATAACCAGTTTGGGGTCATACTGGCGTATCCAGTAATACATCTCCGCATCACATAATATTACCGGATTCTCCTTATCCGTATTGTTCTCTATCATCTCTGCAACTGCCACTACAGAGTTATCTACTTTGTATATATTATCATCCGCTGACAATTCAGACATGCTTCCCCCGCATAGAAAAATAAAACACGTCAGAAAAAGCAGCAATATATTGCGTTCTGCCCCCTTTTTTTGTTCTGCAATAAGTTTAGCCGCAAAAAAAGAACACAAGAAACCAACTGGTAAGATCCAGTAAAACCGGATGTACCGATCTTTCCATCCTATCTTATCAAGCAACGGTTCCATAATAAGCGGATTAAATATCGTTATCAGTGCTGCCAGAAACATCCCCACAAATATCTGCAGCATAACTTTGTCTTTCTTACGTGCAATATAAAACAGACATCCAATATACACTACTATATAAAGAACATTCCACCAGCATTGATAAAATCTCCCCACAAAATAATCTAAATCAAGATATCCAAACATTCTCTTCCTCTTTTACTGTAGTATACGAATCATTCCAATCATCATTCCCGGCATCATACACAACATTGTATTTATCATATATTTCCATTTTTTCTGCACAGTCATGATGACAACCACTCCGATTCCTACCATAGCCGCTATAATAAAAATACCACTGACCGACATTGCCATTCCTGCAGTCACGATCATGCCTAAGATCAACCAGTTACATTTATTATCTATTTCTTTTGCCAATAATACCAAAGCTAATAAAACAAACGGCAAATATATATTACACAGCATGGATTTCGATTCTGCTGTTCTCTGCCATAAATAATATTCCGCTGTATCCGGGAATTCATAACTCAAAATACTCAATGCTCCGTGAATCCCTACCGTCCAGTTTGCAATATCTTCCCTTCCACCTGCAAGACGTCTGGCAGTCTCATAGACAATTAATGAAGCAAATAAAATTTCCACACAGGCTAAAACTCTGTTTACTACCACAAGTGTGTGCATGAAAAAAATTTTCGCCAGTGTTGCGATCAGCATGGGATAACAATCATGTACATAACTCTCATTTCCTTTATAGAGTCCCGTTCTTGCATCATACTGATACATTGTATCTGTATACAATGCATTGGCTGCATGCCCATTATAATAAGAGGTATCATACCCATGTACACTTGCCCCATTGTTCATTCCATATAAGATCAGTAAAAATAACATTACCAGAAGCATCGCAAAACGTCTGTCAGGTTTCTTCCACAATAACACTCCATGATAATGACTCTCATATATACAATACAGGATACAACCTGCAAAAAGCACCGCAAAAACTGCACTTTCTGCATATACTAACACATGGAATGGCAGACCACTCATCTCAATTGGCAGTTCAATCACCCCAAAAACTGCCAGAAATAACACAAAGCCTGTCAGCCACTCAAATTCTATTGTTTCCTCTCTCTTGAACAGGCAGAAAAATGATTTGCCGGTCACAAGAAACAGGATGTTAAGCACGATCAGAACGACTACAACTCCCATGATTGAATTCATATTCAAATTTCTCCTATTTTTCGATATTATAACATAGACCGTCGTTTCATACAAGAATACCGGTTTTACAGGTGTTTTCCACGGCTTTTAATTTTTTTGACCAGTTTTTCCACAATTTCATTGTGCAAAAGCAGCAATACCGCAAAATATACGATTCCTGCTGCCACAATAATCAAAAGTACCATCCACGGACTTTTGCCAAGCAGCCGTTCCATACCAAAAACCACTGCAAGCATTACCAAAAGTGCCATCACAAGTGAAAGTATATAGTGTCTGCTAAACTTTAATACATAATATTTTTTTGCATGCACTAACAATATGGTTGTAACAACCACTTCCGAGAGTACCGACGCAATCGCTGCCCCGTCCTGCTTTAATACAGGGATCAGGGCAAAATTCGCACATACATTTACCACCGCTCCTGTAACGGTAGCACGCAAAATCATCTTTTCCATCCCGGTTGCTGTTAAGATAATATGTCCCAGAAAATATGCAATCGAAAAAATCAGGATCAGAATACTTAAAATCCTTAATGTTGAAATTGCCGGATCAAATGCCTTTCCAAATAAAAGAGGTACCACATATCCAGATGTTGCCATCAATCCCGCAACACAAGGCAGTGCCAAAAGCAGTAGAATCTGTGTTCCCCTGTTAATCAGTGCATTTCCGGTCTCATAATCTTTCTGTTTATAGCACATACTGATCCTTGGATAAAAAACTGCCACAAGTGCAATGACTACCGTATATGTCATACGGACAATTTTTACAACATTTGAATAATATCCTACATTGGTTTCCCCGTAATAATATTCCAGCATTACCGAATCAAGCATTGTATAAATATCCGTTGCGATCGATGATGCAAGAAGAATCATGACAGGGCGCATATGTCTTCCTATATGGAGTCCTGTGTCCACTGCTATTCCGTGTTTACTGCGGCGGATTCCGTCCAGTGAAATATACTTTCTTAAATTCCATGCATTCCAAAGATTATTTCCTGCCGTGGCAATACATAAGATCAGTGCATAGATCAGATAATCGCTCTCATCTTTTACAAAGAGAAGCATCAGTCCAAACGAGGCAATTTTTACAATAAAACTGCGCACAGAAATATAAACATATTCTTCCATTCCCTGATAAAACCAGTCAATGTTAAAGATATTCAAAATAAGCATCAGCCCCATGACATTAAACAGGGGTCTCCGGTCTGCAAAATGTGGAAAATGATTGACAAATAAATAATATGCGATCGTACAAAGGACAGTGGCCACAAAATTAATAAAAAACAGTTCTAAAAAAGTCCTGCTTCTCTGTTCTTTATTGACATTACTCTGTGCAATCGCCTTGACCCCATAGCTTGGCAGTCCCAAAGAAGCGATCAGCACAAAATATGCCGCGATCGTATTTGCATAAGATACACGCCCCACGCCGGCAGGCAGCAGAACATGTGATACATACGAAGTCGTTATCAGTGGAAAAAGGGCTGTAAAGCCCTTATATGCCATATTGAATATTGAATTTTTAGCAAGAGATTTTTTTTCCATTTTCAGTACCTGTTCAATCGAATCAAGATCTCACGTTTCCAGTAAAACAACAGCCTGTGTAAAAGATCTGTCTGACTGCTTCCACACACCGTGCGAAGCCATTTCAAAGATGTTGTTCCTTCCCCTTCATCTTCTCCGGCATATCGTTTTGCCACCCGGTAAAATCCTTTATTGTATGCCCTGCTGATTGTGCCCGTGGATGTGTGGATCAATGGAATATCACATACATATACTTTGTTTCCTTTTGCACGGGTATACATACATCTTTCCACACCATATAAATGCCAGTTGTCACATAATTTTTCATCAAACGGATGATGTAAAAAGAAATTGGTATGACCGCCAAAAAAACACTCATCCACTGTTTCACAGCCTGCCATGCCGCTATACTCTCTCTCCCCTGCCACAGCCTGTTTCCTGCCATGACGGACTTTTGACAACACACAGGTATGTTCTCTGGCCTGTTTTGAGTCATCCGCCACAGCACCCGCCACGCCAAGAATATCTTCTTCCTGCGTCATGAAAAGATAATCTACAAAATTTCCCAGCATATCTGCATCCGGCAGTTCTATATCCTGATGGGAATAAATCACATATTCCGTTTTTACCTGTACCGTTGCCGCATTCAGTGCTTTTGCGCAGGAACTGTACTGCTGCCTGCAGTTATCGATTCCTATCAGCGTATAATCATAATGCTGCCGCGCCAGATCCTCCACCAGCTTTTTATACTGCTTTGGGTCATTATAGCAGCATACAACTGTCACATCTGCTCTGTCCATATTCTCTGTCACTCTTTCATCAACTTCAAAAATACCCGGTACGACTTCGTGATATTCCCGAAATAAAAAATCTTCGCATCACAAAAATCCTGCATCACAAAATTTGTGGACACTGCCTCCTTGTGCATGCAGCCAATCTCCGGTGCATACAGTAATGTCATGCCGTATTTTCCGGCAAGGTAATAAAGGATCTCCTCCTCCGCATAGAGAAATGTCCCATCATAAAATCCGTCCATCTGTTTGAAAAAATCTTTCGAAAAAACAAGACAGCAGCCATGTAATAGAACATCCTTCATCCGCTCGTCCACGCGGCTGTCCGCCGATACGGCCTTTCCGTCCTCCTCACGCGTGGTAAGATTCTTACTGCCATCTTTGACATCGCGCCCCGTTTCATCCGACACGACACCATAATGGCCTGCAATGGCTTTCTTTAAATGAAACAGTTTGATCAGCTGGAACATCTTACATTTCGCCCAGGAAACCAGGATCTGTTTCCGCATATAATTTAACGTGTACTGCCTGTTTCTCGCCACCGGATTAAAATGTCTGGTGCGGCTTGCATCCACAATATCCCCGCCTAAAATATCAAAGCGCTCTTCCTTATAGATTTCCCGCAGCTTCTCACAGTAATCTTCCTGTTCAAAAATAATATCGCTGTTTGCCGCCACGATAAAATCCGGCTCAAAATGAGACCTTGCATACCGGATGCCAAGATTGTTGCCGCGTGCAAATCCAAGGTTTTTCTCACTTGCGATCACATGCACTCTTTTTTCCCCGGCAAATTCTTCCCGAAGCGACTCCTCACTGCCATTGCCGGAACCGTTATCCACCAGAACAATGCGGATATCCTGCCCCTGCTGCGTCTTTAGAATGGACTCCGCACATGCGGCCGCCTCACGCCAGGTCTTATAATTTAAAATCACAAAACAGATCGTTCCCATATAAATCCTCATTCAAATATTGCGATGATCATGCCGGCTTTCTACGCGCCGGAGTATCTCGTCTTTGTTCCAAGTATAATACGGATATACGGTGTAATGGAACGCACAATGGCCGTTCCAAGTCCGAAGTTTTTATGCAGAAAATGGAACCAGTCGCGGAATGGAAGTCCCTTGCGGCTCTCCTTTAGACGGATCCGTTCCATGCGCGGCAGCGTCTCATCCTGCCAGGTTTTCTGCAGTGTATTATCATTGCACTCGCCGACAAACTTTGGATAAATATGAATTTTATATCCAAGTTTACTGATCTGTAACCCGTAATCAAAATCACCGATACTGTGCTGGTAAAATGGATCGATCCCGACTTTTTCAAAGATTTCACGCGGAATGATGGCACAGTTTGCATTGAAGGTATCACAGTTTACCTCCGGCGCATCCGGGCCTAATTTTTTGTATTTGATCCCTTTGGTGTATTTGATACCGCCGTAACTCAAACCGCCGTTTTCGCCACAGATCGCACCGACTGTAACCTCATCCTTTTTCAGATGTGGTGCCATCTCATCAAAAATGCCCGGGAAGAACTTTGTATCATCATTCATCAGCATATAGTAGTCGTAATCCATATGCGTATTTTTGATGTGTTCGATCGCCTTGTGCATGCCGCCATTCCAGAAATTGCTTCCGTCTCCCTCGATCAGGTCGATCTGATATGTGCCGTCATCGCGCATCTGCTTTAACATCTCACGCGTTCCGTCAGAACTATTGTCGTCTAAGATCACATAGTCAAACGTGACGTCTCTATTTTCTGAGAGTGTTGCCATGCCCCGCTTTGTCAGTTCTTTTCTGTTAAAACAGGTAAAAATTGCAAGTATCTTCATAATTTATTTCATCCTCATTTCCAGGCAGCCTGTTTTGCCTGCCATTCAAATGTTCTATGCCTGTCCGATATAGTTTTTCCGGAATACCACATGGTAGATCCGTTTGATCAGATTCGGCTGTGACTCATGGATCAGTGCTTTTTTCATCGCCTTATGGAGCTCCGGTTTTTCACAGATCTCCTGTGGGAACTCTGTGATCCTGTGATCTGTCATCAGTTTATGGTCGAATACCGGTCCCTTTTCATTGCCGCAGTGGATCCCGGTGCCATCCCAGCCTTCATTGCTGACTAAAGACTTTGTCGGGGATAAGATCAGTCCCTGTTTCCGGAAATTCGTCCAGTACCAGCGGATCGCCCAGGAGTTGGTCTTTTCATCGGTTTTCTGCATTTTCAGGATCTTGTAAAAATCATAGGTATTGTCATAATTAAATGCTTTGCGCAGTTTTTTATCGGAAACCATATCCGTCCAGTCGTCGCAGTCCGCATCGAAATACTTCCAGCGGTCGCTCCAGGTTGCCCATGACCAGCTTGTACCTGATAATGTATTAAAATAGGACTCACACGGGTAGGAAAAAGTATCCCCGAAATGGGAGAACCCGGTAATTCCGGTCACTTTCTGTTCGTTCTGGTAACGGTCTAATCCGTCATTCATAAACAAAAGAAAATAGCGGTTTGTGACAAGGTCATCCTCTAAAACGATCACTTTTCCATATTTATTTACGATCGCGGTCACACCTTCGATCACGTTTTTTGCAAGCCCATAGTTCTGCTCCCTTGCGGTCAGTTCCACGTGACGGAATCCCTGCACAGTCTTTACATAATCACGGATTTCCTGCACTTTTCCTTTATCTGCATCTTTTTTTGCAGCATCAGAAAATACGTACAGATCGGTTTCTTCTGCCAATTCATTCGCTGCAAGTGCCTGAATGGTACGTTTTGTATGCTCCGGCCGGTTGTAGGTAAATAATATGACCGGTGCTAAACATCTTGTTTCTTCCATTCTATTTTCCTTTCTATGCCTGCTGTTTTACCCAGCTTACATAATCACGGATTCCTTCGGTAAGATCCATTTTTTTCTCATATCCGATCTTTTTCAAAAGAGAGATATCTGCACGCCAGTTCTGCGGATCACCGACCTTCGTCTCACCGTTGAACCGCACGATATCCGTTTTTTCTCCAAGCTGTGCGGCATAAATCTCAGCCAGTTCCCGGATAGACACTTCCTCGCCGTTTGCAACGTTAAAGATCTCCTCCGGCCCCTGATATCCTAAGATCAGCTCTAAGGCACGCAAAATATCGGAAATATGGATAAAATCACGTGTCTCATTTCCGGTTCCGAACAGATCGATCCGTCCGGTATTTAAATATTTCTGATAGATGTCCCATAAAAGCTGTTTGCGCAGACCGCTTCCATATGCAGAAAAAATGCGCACACAGCGGATGTGATATCCATGCACCCTGTTATAATAACTGCACAATTCCTCGCCCATCTGTTTATGAAGACCATATGGGGAGATCGGTGAAAGTGCATCCTTTTCCGTAATTGGAAGCTGCTTCGGATTGCCGTAGACACCTGCACTCGAAAAGAAGATGATCTTCGGTCTTTTTTCAAATGACTGCAATGCTAAAAGCAGCTGATATAAGCTGTGCAGATTTCCATCTAAGTCCGCCATCGGATTTACAATCGATGCTCCGACATTTGCACTGCCGGCACAGTGTAAGATCACATCCGGCTGTACTCCGGTAAATATGTTGGCGAGTTCCTGCGAGTCTTTTGACATATTACACTGATAGTAGTGGATCTCTGCTCTATCCTCGCAGTAACGGTCGGCTAGATCAATGCCGGTAATCTCGTAATCTTTGCTGAAATATTCCATGGCGCATCTTCCGATAAAACCATTTACGCCGGTGATGATCATTTTTTTCATGGACAAACCTCCTATAAAAACACTCTCTCAAGTGCCCTCGAATACTCTCTCGCCTCGTGGTACATATTTGCGATTCCCTGTTCCATGTCGCCGGCATATTCGGCTTCATGCTCCGGCAGGGATGCACGCGCTGCAGTGCGCGCGATCGTTTCGGCAAGCTGTTTCGGATCATGTGGATCAAAAAGAACACATTTTTTGTTCTGCTGTTCCTGATGTACCGGGATGTTTGACAAAAGTACAACTTTATCAAGTACTTTCGCATCCTCTAATACGGTTCCCCAGCCCTCACAGAGTGACGGCTGTACGATAAACTGTGCGTTTTTCATGATTGCAAGCTGTTCGGTACGCTCTACAAATCCCAACAGTTTTATATTAGCACAAACCGTGTCTGATTCCATAATTTTTCTTAATTTATCAATATATTCCGGGTTACGGTAATCTTTCAGATTGCCGGTAAATACAAAATCATAGTCACATAATCTGCCCTCTTTCAGGAGACATTCGATTGCTTCTACCATGACGATGTGATTTTTATGCTGCCAGAACTGGTTTGGAATATAGATATAGTTTCTCTTTAAGTCAAATTTGTCACGGACGCTCTGCTCTAATTCCGGTGTGATGGCGCGCACTTCCGGTTCGATGTAAGATACAAAATGTACCACCTCGACCGCGCATCGGTGTCCCGGATAGAAACGCTCTAAATCTCTCGCCGCATCAAAACTGCTTAAAACCATTGGATTATCGCTTCCTGTCATGGCAAGATCATTTTTCTCTTTGTGAGCCAGTTCCTCTGCACCGAAAAATTCCGGCAGGGTTCTGTGCTGGAAATCCGGGATCCAGAAAATCCCCTTCTTTTTAAAGAGTTTTCCGATCTTATTGAGTTCTAAGGCATAGCAGTATTTTACCCCGCCAAACCAGATCAGACGCATCTCATAAAGTGCCAGTTTTATTTTATTATTTCCATCATAGACACGAATATCTACATTTACATTTTCTTTAAAACAGTCAAAAATATCGGCATGTTCCGGATCGATCAAAAGCACCAGCGAAAAACGTTCCATGATATTTTCGTTCTGCAGGCAGCTGAACATAATGTTCTTAATATAATAAAGTCCGCCGATCCATCCTCTGTTTCCAAGTCCGTTAAATAAAATCTTTTTTTTCATATTATTCCTCATTTTTGAGCAACTTGCTGCGAAGAGGCGACGAGAATCTCAAATTCTCGTCTGCCATCAAAGCTATTTGTTTTTATTTAGAAACAAATAGCCGTGCAAAAAATAAGCTATCGAGCTTATTTTTCGCACTAATCCTTTATTTCTGTGATAATACATACGAAAGTGCCGCAATACAACCTTTTGAAACCTGTTCAAAAGAAAATTCATGTGCCTTTTCGTAACTCTTTTTCCCCATGACAGATGCCATATCCCCGGCGGCAGCCTTTTGGATTGCCTCCGCAAAACCATCCACATCTTCCGGGTCAATGATATAGCCGTTTTCACCATCTGAGACGAGATCTCTTGCACCATCTGCATATTTTGATGAAATGATTGGAAGAGATGCACACATTGCCTCTAAAAGAACAAGTCCAAAGCAGTCCTCCCTGGTCGGAAGCACAAAAGCATCCGCTGTGCGGTATAATTTCTGCAATGGCTCCCCTTCTTGGTATCCTAAAAATTCCACACGGTTAGAAATTTTAAGTTCTGTGCACTGTTTTTGCAGCAGATCTTTTTCCTGCCCCTCTCCAACGATCCAGAGCCTTATATTCTGCGGTGTTTTTGCAAGTGCCGGCAGTAACAGATCAAGTCCTTTCCGCTGGATCAGGCTTCCCACATACAGAAGCTGCAATCCCTCATTTTGGGTTGTTTTCTGTGGTTTCTCATACAGATATTTCTGAATATCCACGGTAAGATATGAGATAAAGCATTTCTTTTCATCAGCACCGTAAGCGATCTGTGCCTCACGCGATGCAGTGCTGCTCGCGATAAATGCCGCCGCTCTTTTTATAATATAGCTTCTCGATAAGCGCTGTACTTTTCCGATATTTTTCTCGGAATTTAAAGTGCCGTCCGTCCAGCTGATAAACGGGATCTTCTTTTTCCGGCACCAATGTACCGCACGAAGGATCGTCGGGTTGTACTCCATGGCAAAGACCACATCCGGCGCGATCTCATTTAAAGTCTTTTCCACACCTACCGGGATAAACACATATCGGTCATCAAACCGTTTGCGGATGATGATCGTCTTTGATTTCAGGAAATGATAATGTTCGATCTCCTCCATCTCAACACTCCATTTCCGGTTTTCCATGCCTGCACCGGAAAAAATGATATGAAACTCATATTCCGGAAAGTTTTTCTGCATATAAGAAAAGAAATCCACCCGGTATGGCGATGGTATATTCGTGATAAATACTGCCTTTTTTTTCATTGTTCTTTTTCCTCTGAAATGCTGTGGTAGATACTGATGAGTTTCTGATAGTTATCTTCCGGTCTTAACCGGTGCTGATAAAATTCTCTCGCATTTTCCTTTAATCTGTTTAGATCCATCTGTTCAAACTCACAGACTTTTCTGGCAAGATCCTCAATAGAGTTATACTCAAATTTTACACCCGTCACACCTTCCTGCACCATACCATCCATATTGCCGACACGTCCTGCGATCACCGGTACGCCATAGGAATATGCCTCCGCGATCGTCATGGCAAACGCCTCATAACACTGGGAAGTCATGATGACTGCCTTTGCATTATAAAATTTCTCGGTCATCTCCTCTTTCTGCAGGTAACCCAAAAAGCGGACATTTTTCATATTATGGGTGCTGACGTATGCCTGCATCTCGTCCATCATCGGTCCTGTTCCTGCAACATAAAGAATCTTATCCGGCAATTTTTCAAAAGCTTTTACTGCAATGTCAATTCCCTTTAATGCCTCCACTCTTCCGGCGAACAGATAATATTCTTCCTCAGGCTGTTTTTTAACCGGGACGATTCCATCTGCAAAGGTAAAGTTTGGTTTGATGTAAACACGTTTCGGATCCACGATCTTTTTGCCCGGATCTAAGGAGCTTAACAGTTTATTTTTGTTAAATTCCGTCAGACAGATAAAATTCACACGATAGTAGGTTCCAAGAAAACGGTGAATCCAGAGGATTGCAGAGCTTACCATCGTCTGTATTTTACTTCCGCGGTAACATTTGTGCCGGATTGCACATTTTAATCCGCCATCCACACATTCCTCACAGATCACATTGTTGCGGAAAAATGATCCGGCCGGACAGAGCATGCGGAAATTATGAAGTGTCTGGACTACCGGCACCTTACACTGAAATGCCGCATAAAATACAGATGGACTCACCATCATCAGGGTATTGTGCACATGCACGATATCGATTTTATTTTCACGGATAATCTTTTTTACTTCCCTGCAGGTTTTTAACGAATAGACTGCCGTAAAAGGAATAAAAAGTTTTTTTAATTTATTCCCCTCGTTCAGTTCTTTGTTACTGCGATAGTAAGTAAAGACTTCATGTCCATGCTCCTCTAACAGCTTTTTCTCATTGCGCACCACGACGTCTTCCCCGCCCGGGATCTGATAAAAATTATGAATTTGAAGAATTCGATATTTTTCCATTGTCTCCTCCATCTGAGATCTCATTTAACATCGTCGGATATAGCAATACACCTGCAAGCAAAATAAACGGATTCATAAAACCATTTAAGACAAACTGTTCCATGATCCCATACAATGCAAATACGGAAAGCATGACTAATTCTTTATATCCCCCTGCTTTATAGAGTCTGACTAACATAACACAGAGTGCCGCAAAAAATGCGATTGCAAAAATCCATCCGCAGTACAGTAAAATATACATATATGCGTTATCGATCAGCCCATGATAACTTGCATAAAAATACTCCTGGTTTCTCGGAAGCAGCGCAAGCCCTTGGTCATGATAATATTTTCCAAGGATATATACCCTTCCTGATACATAGCGGTCGATCGTCTTCATAATGTCATTGTCACTGTTAAATAGAATCATCATAACAAAACTGAAAATTGCTCCAACCGGTATAGACAGTGCATAAATAAACTTCACTTTTTTATTTTTGACCAGTTTTTCAAACAGAATGATCCCCCACGCAAAAAAGAATACAATAATCCCGGTACGGCAAAATGTTATTTTATAAAAAATAAACGCTGTCAGGCATGTTCCGAAAAACCACCATATATTTAATTTTTCATAGAAATAATAGAGCATAAGCATAAGAAGCAGAAAAATTGTCATATATGCAGCATTCGGTTCACTAAAACCAAGACTGTACACCGGTACTTCCACATACTGTGCATTTGGCACTGTCTTATAACCAATATCAAACAACCCATAAGCGGATCCGGCTACCATAATAAATGCTACAAAAAGTCTGGTCCATACAGAGATTTCAATCAATTTCCGGAAACACACATCCTTGATTCCGATGATCGTTAAAAACAAAAACAGTATCGTCGCCTTTTTGGTCATTACCCATATGAAAAGACCTACACCTAGCATCAGCGCGATCACAACGATCTCCCGCATCGTATATCTGGTTGTAACAAGTTTCATTCCCAAAAGGATCACGCCGGAAAGCATAAAAAATTTGTAGATCTGATCACTACTGTCATAACCAAATGCTTTTACCAGCACATTGACCGCAAAGTATCCATAATACGCAATGATCCCCATGCTCTTCCAATCATTTTCCCGTATCCATTTTCTGATCTGCTCCATCTATTCCTCTCCAAGCATATAAATGACATAATCTCCGGTTTCCTTGTAATAGTGATATCCATACGGCTTCATATCATCCGGTATTTCCTGTTCTGTGCGGTTAAAACATAAAAATACCACCTGATTGCGCTTTGCAATATCCGTCACTACTGTCATGTCCGGTTTTTCCTGACACATCTGCTGATACATTGCGACTTCATCATCCCCGATCCCGGAAATAAATCCGCCCACGTTTCTTCCATAAAATAATCCGATATCACAGCGGTACTGTCTGATATAGCAGAGCAGTTCATTCGGTACAACCGATCTTACTTTCCAGTTGACACCTGCGCCTGCTAAAATATCCGCAACATCCAGCGCAGCCTGCGGCAGTTTATATTCATTTTCTGCCTCCGTAAAGGTTGCTTTACTGTAAATTTTCTGTCCGCTTAATGCGATCGTACCAAGGGCCGCCACAAGCACAACGATACGGACTGCCTGTTTTTTCCACCGGCACACCAGCCAGACCACCACATACGCAGCCGTGAAAGAAACCGGAAGCATCCAGAACAGTCTCCAGTACACACCGGCAAAGAAACGGCTTCCCACATAACGGTAAAATAATGGATTAAATAAAAATAACAGTACCAGGATTGTCGGCCATACCAGAAACCGGACGGTCTGTTTCTCTTCCTGATATTTTCTTCCCAGGAAAAACAGCATTACAACTGCAAGACAAAACAGGCACCAGTGAAAAAGTCCGGTACGTCCGCCAATAAAATTTTTAAAATTGTCCAGTATTGAATAAAAATCTGCTGCCATATCCGTTCTCTTTCCTTTTTAAATCCCCGCCGTATAATAAATCATATAAACAGCACACGGCAGTGCTGCGATCCATATACAGAGCATACGTTTCAGATTCCGGTGGTAAATACCATCTAAAAGTCCGTACAATCCCATCATAACTGGTGCCATAATAATTCCCATTCCCGATAAAAGAGCTGCCGCAAAACTTAAGGCATACAATGGTGCCGCCCATTTCATACTCTGTTTTTCACTCATAAAGATCTGGTAAAACAAATACATTAACAATGGAAGGATAAATCCCGCCACGATTGCCTTTCCCTGCCAGATCCGCAATAAAAACATCGCCGACAGTGTATGTGTTGATGTAAAATTCCAGATATGGAACACAGATAAAACAATCAGAAACAGTGCTGTTTTTTCCGCATCACCGCGAAACAGTACATTTCCGATCATTCCATACAACACATAACAGATGATGATCATAAAAAATGGAAAAAATGTATGTGAAAACACCGCCGGAGCAATTCCTGTTATTTTACAGCACATTGCCACATACATCGTCCATGGGGATGTCACATCTTTTCTTACTTCCCCGACATCCCAGTACATATATTCATCCGTGATCGGATCATCCACTAAAAGCGTATCATGCACAACCGCAGAAACTTCTTCCGAAACATATCTTGCATCGTCATCATCAATATGCTGGTAATGATACGGAATCCATGCCTGCAAAAGGATCAGCGCCGCTGCAAGAATTCCAAAAATGATTTTCCATGCTCCGGCTTTCTTTTTTTTGTTTTCCAGCTTATTTTCTACTGTAACTAAGATACCACATCTGCGTATCAGAATTACCATGATAACAATGGAAACAATCACCAGAAATATCTTCCAAAGTGTGACAGCCTCGGTAAGCGTCCTTTTGCCAAGTATCATTGGCACCAGCAAAATCTGTCCCGATGCAAACATGCTTGCAAGTCCAAGCACCCATGCGTTGCACAGTTTTCTGACCGTTCCCTCTATTTTCAGATACCATACCCACAACAATCCAAACCAGACCGGAAGTACTACGAAAAGCATTCCTGTATAAAGTAGATTCTTATAAATCATATACCAGCACTCCATCCAGATGGATATGGTTGATCTCAGCCGTATTCTTTAACATATAAAGTTCTTCCGTTCTGACATTTCTGCGTCCGCAGATGACAAGATTACTGTCGCAAAGCAATGCCGTCTGATATCCTTCGGATATTGCCGACACATCCCTTCCATTGACCAGAATGTATTCATACTGCTTTGAGAAGCGATCCAGAAGCTCTTTGAACTTTTCATTTCCAACAAGATCAAATCCCTGTTCCTGTTTCAAATTTCTCTTTACGGTGTCTAAGTAGTCATTCATCTGCTGTAACTTTAATTCTGTCGTATTCCCCATAACATAGGCACTTAAAGATGCATCATCACTGTCAGTTGCATTCAGGTCGATCAGCAGAGTCTTTTTCTTTTCATTTGCATAGCACATCGCAAGACGCAATGCTGTGGTATCCGCAGTTCTTCCGACCGGCAGACAGTTAATCTTAAGGCATCCTTCTGCTTTTTGTCCATTCAAAAACATAGCCGCTTTTTTATAGGTTTCTTCATCTTCATTCTTTTTTGTGATCACATCAACGATCTGTGTCTCTAAACATTCCTGCACTTCCTGTGCATCCTTCGGTTTTTTATAAATCATCATCCACAATGTATATAAAACAACCTCAAGCATAATGCCAAGTAAAATACCTGCGATCACTGCTTTTAATACTCCCTGGCGGAACTCAGAACTGGAGATGGTATAAGTTTCAAGCTTTGTCACTTCTCTCTGGGACTGCGGTTCATCAAATACAGTAAAACACTGTGTGCCGACCTGTTTCTTTGTCACGGTATCCAATGCCTGAAGAAGTCCGTTCACAAAAGCATACGCTTCCTCTTCGTCATTTACGGTATAATCCCAGCTCGTTCTCGGATACACCACATAAAAAGTAATAATGTCCGATGCCTCTGTCTGTTCACACTCAAACATATCCGTAAATGCCTGTTTTGTCAGATCGATTCCTGTCACTTTACAGAATTCGTCGTACACACTGCTGCTCTTTGCAATTTTCATAATATCATTGCCACGCTCCACAGTACTTCCGGAATTATAATCTTTTAAAAGCACCGAAGTCTCCACCTGCATTCTGTCATCATAGACTTCTGCATCAATATAAGGCATCAGGGTTTTTGCCTTGTATCCACCGACGATCACTGCAAAAACTGCCGCAAAGACAGCCGCAAGCCACCATTTTCTTAAGTTATACTGCAGCACATCCATCAAACTGTATTCTTTTCTGCTCTCATATCTCTGATTCATATCAGGTCTCCTTTCTATTCTCCGCCTTTTTCAAACACCACTTTTATCGTCTTTAAAATGATCTTGATATCCAGTCCCAGACTCCAGTTATCAATATACTGTACATCCAGTTTCACGACATCCTCAAAATCAGTAATCTCGTTCCGTCCGCTTACCTGCCATAATCCGGTAATGCCCGGTTTTGCACTTAAACGGCGTTTCTGGTGTGATTCATACTGTTTGAACTCATCTACCGTCGGTGGTCTTGTACCGACCAGACTCATATCACCTTTCAAAACGTTGAAAAACTGTGGAAGCTCATCGATACTGGTCTTACGGATAAATTTTCCAACCTTCGTAATACGCGGGTCATCTTTCATTTTAAACATCAGACCATTCATCTCATTCTGGCTTTCCAGTTCTTTTTTGCGTTCCTCTGCATCCTTATACATCGAACGGAACTTATAGATCTTAAAAAATCTTCCATTCTTGCCGACACGCTTCTGTGCGAAAAACAGAGGTCCCGGAGATTCGATCAAAAGCGGCGGTGCTAAAAAGACCGTCACAACTGCCGTGATCACAAGTCCCACGATCGAACCTGCGATGTCCATCACACGCTTGATCATAAGCATTTTCCAGTCATAGGACTGATTGGAAAATGTGACGACCGGTATATTTCCCAGCATATTAAAAGTTTTATGGTAATCATCAAACTTGTTTAAGATCTCAATCGTGACATGTACGGTTGCCCCCATATCCTCAAAACGGTTGACCACCTCCGCAAGCGAATCTCCTGTCTCATACGGCACACTGATAAAAACTTCATCCACAATCTGTTCTTTTACATACTGGAACATATTATCATAAGTGGCAACGACAGGAACACCATGATACCATTTTCCAATCTGGTTTTCATCAATGATCGCAATACTTGCAAGACGATGGATCCAGTCTCCGGAATGGTCTGCATCCGCGATCACCTCTTCCACACGTTCTGCCGTTGTGACCAGAAATACCTGATTATTTGCTCTTTTGTTACGGTAAACATGCAGCAGATAATATTTAATGATAATATGCATGCCAAAATACAGGCACATATTTACCAGCGCAATACAAAAATAAACACCTCGGGAAGCCTCCGCATTATTGTGCTGTAAAAAAATGGTCAGCGCTGTCACACATACTAACACAACGCTCGCTTTGATTGCTGCCCACAACTCCTGAAATACACTTCGGTCAATAAAACGATTATCAATATCCGAAAAGAGCATTACCAGCATGTAAACAACCATTACGATGCCAAAGCTCTCCATCAGCTCTATCTTCATATTTGCGACGGATACATTTCGATAACCCACCAGCCACAGATAACCGCCCCCGAAATAACTTACGGCAAAGCATATCAGATCCGCCAGCAGTAAAATGATACTCTGAATTTTTTCTCTTGTCTGGTACATGTCAAGTCCTTTCCTGTTCCTTTTCCCCGGTTTCATGCCCAGGTGTCACTGTTTCTTCCTGTCATTTATTCTGGTAATAATATTCCGCACTGCGTTTTCCCAACGAAAAAATCAGTTTCCATTCCGTTTCGCGCGGAACAATAAACACACAGTCAAATCCCAGGTTCAGGTTCACATCGCACGTCCGGCGCAGTTTTAATGCATCGGCGACATCCGCTCTCGGATATCTTTTCAATTCCGCTGTGACCACAGTGCCGTCCGGCATCACTGCTTTTATATCAACTGGAAGTACCTTTCCATTCCATGTCCTTGCAAGTGCCCATCCACAACAGACCACACTGCCATCCTGATATTCCTGTCTGTCAATGTGATACAGAATCTTCCGCACTCTAAAAGGTACATTCTGCATTTCTTCTATCTGTACATTCCCTGCATCCTGCCTTAGCAGCTGCTCTAAGGGAACGATCTTTGTTCCCATCACACGCTGCATATTGCGCACCGGAACGCTGCCCTTTCCCAGATATGCCTGAAAATTCTCCTCCATCCTGCCAAACTGTTCTTTTAATTTCTTACTGATTCCGTAAGCTGCTAACAGCTCATCCAGCGGAGTGCCTTTTCCTCCCATGATCTGGTAATATGCAAAATAAAGTGCACGGTATAATACAAATAACTTTGGTACCGGAAAGAAAAACGTCCACTCATAATCAATGACTGTCCATTCTGCTTCCTCTATTTTCATCTCACTGCCTGCAGGAATCAAAATATTGGCAAATATCATATCGATATCGCATATATCCACCGCTTCAGTTTCCTTTGTAAAATGAACCTCTCCAAACACTTTTCGGAAATCTTCGGTTGGCGTAAACAGGTATTTTCCACCATATTCCATGATACGTTTTGCATAATCATCAAGGATGCGCTTCACCAGTTCCGTCTGATTTCTTTCAATCGCCCGCTCCATCACATCCTGCAGTGTGACACCGGGATCAAAACCGGATACGGCTGCATCATTTTTTGTATGACAGGCGCAGAATCTGATTTTTCCATTACTGTCCGCATAGCACGATGACAATTTTTCGTATGACTTCTCCATATAACAGATATGCTCTCTTCCTTCCGGATAAAGTGCATATTTTCTGACACTTTTTTCTCCATCCGCTTTCTTGCAGATATCCGTGCGGATGGCAAACTGCCTTGCCCTCTCATTGGAATATTTTGAATAAATCACACGCTGTTCTCCGGTCCTATTTCCTGCCTCGATCAAAAAGGAATTGGCAAGTTCTCCAAATAACCCTTCTGCCAGAACCGTATCAAAAACTTTTTTCTCATCAAAAAGCTGTAATCTGTCCCTGTCAAAATTTCTCCGGTTGTCGGAAAGTTCTCCCCTTCCCGGAAGATATTCATCCGAATAGATACAGGATGGAAACTTGTGATCCGGATATGGGTAATAGCTGTAAATTCCCGAAAATCCTGCTTCTTTTAAGATCTGTTCATACTCTTTTCTGGTATAGACCCTCGCCTCACCGTGCCTGTCATCCTCTGTGAATCGTTCCGGATCCTTATCATAATTTTCCAGTCCGGCAAAATATCCCCCGCGGTATTCCTCCTGACACCCCGCAAAATATTTCAGTCCCAGACGGTTGGCATCCGCCACATAAAGTTTCCCGTTGTCAGATAAGTGTTCTCTCATACAGGAAAGCTCATTTTGAAATTTTGAAAATTCGCCTGCAATCAATATCATGTCATAGACCTGATCCTGATACAGTACATTTGTTTCCGGTTTTGTATCCGAATCCGGAACAACCAGAACCGTCAGATTGCCGGCATTTTCATAACGCACCCGTAAAATGTCAGCTTCCTCTTCACTCTCCACCACTGCCGTCACATGTAACGCCATAGAAAGCAGTTTTCCTGTCAGTGCACCGCATCCTGCATTCCGCTCTAAAATATGCATCTGCTTTGTCACCGGCAGAAATGCGATCAGGTTCTCCCTGATATCCGACAGATGAAAAAGGTACGGATAGGATGCCTGTTCCATGATGATCTGCGGATAGGCTTTTTCACTATTCTGTTGTATGATCTCTTTCAGCCCCTCCGGCACGTTCACATGTCCCATTGCTTCCTCACTTTTACGTTCTTCTATTCGTCACATTTTTCAATCGTAACTTCTGAATTCATATCATAAAAACCGACGGTATTTTTGTCGGATACCACCGTCACACCGACCACATCATATAATCTGTGGTACGCACGGAACTCTCCGCCGACATAACCGGTGCAGCTGATGGATAACAGATATTCACCGCCCTGCATATCCATGTTCTGGCGGAATGTCGCAACATAGGTATCACCTGTCTTTGCCATCCCGATGCCCACTTTTTCAAACATCGTGTTTGTTCCGGTAACAGCAGTTCCCTGTACGGTTTTAAATGTATAAGTAAAAATCGGATCCTGTATATCAGAGAGGAATTTCACCTTGGATTTGATGGTAAAAGAAGTCCCCTTCTGGATACAGTTCGTATAATTGCCATATTCATCGATCAGCGCAAAGTCAATGATCTCCGCCTCACCGGTTCCATATTCATTGACATCCGGGTTGAGCTGGTAATTGGATTTCCAGAGTTTCTTTCCATCGGACGCATCATTTTCTAAAATCTTACCGCCGGTGATCTTGTCTGAATTCTTAAGCAGAACCTTTTTGTAAAGGTTGATCATATCCTTGGCATTTCCCTCTGCCAGTTTATCTCCCTTATTGAGTAAGATGACACGGTCACAATATTTTGCCACACTGCTGATATCGTGGCTGACGAACAGGATGGTCTTTCCCTGCGCCTTGAAATCCTCAAACTTTTTATAACATTTTGCCTGAAAAAATACATCTCCGACCGATAATGCCTCATCCACGATCAGGATCTCCGGATCAATATTGATCGCCACCGCAAACGCAAGCCGGACAAACATACCGCTCGAATAGGTCTTACACGGCTGATGCACGAAATCACCGATATCTGCAAATTTTAAGATATCATCTAACCTTGCATCCATCTCCTCGCGGGAAAATCCCATCATCATACCGTTTAGATAGACATTTTCGATTCCGGTATACTCCATATTAAATCCGGCACCAAGCTCTAACAGTGCGGAAATCCTTCCATCGATTTCCACCTCGCCGCTCGTCGGACTTAAAACACCTGTAATTATTTTTAAAATGGTAGATTTTCCGGATCCATTGGTTCCGATAATGCCGATCGTCTCACCTTTTTTCACCTCAAATGACACATGATTTAACGCATGATGTTCTTTGAAACGGTTCTTTCTGACCAGTCCAAGAGCATCCTTTAACCGGTCAGACGGTTTATCATAAAGTTTGTAGACTTTGCAGACATCCTCTACCCTGATTGCTAAATTATCCATACTATCCTCATTTTTACGCTGCTTTCTAATAAAAACAACATTTTCATTCTTACGATGCTTTTACAGCACGTCTGCAAAATGTACACGCAGACGCTTAAACATGGTCGTTCCTGCCCAGAGAATAAACAGCGTGATTCCCCAGAACCACAATGTCAGTCCCGGATATTCCCAGAATGCCGTTTTATTGATCAGTGCATCCCTGTATCCCGAAACAATATAATACATCGGATTTAGCTTAAGCAGAAGCACAGCCCATTTAGGAATGCCCTGCATGCTCTCAAAATTCCACATGATCGGTGTTACCCACATTCCGATCTGTAAAAGAATGGAAACAACCTCTTTCATATCACGGAAAAATACCGTCACGGCGCTTGTCGCATAAATCAGTCCTGCTGTAAGGATCACCATGCAAAACGAATAATAAACAATCTGAAGCACATAAAGATCGGGATAAAATCCCATAACTGCAAAAACAACCAGCATAAACACAACAAAAAATGCATGTGTAAATAGTGCAGAGATCAATTTTACTACCGGAAGTGCATCGATCTGGAATACAACTTTTTTAACGAGATAACTGTATTCATCCAGGACACCGGTTCCTCCATTTAAAGCCTCCTGAAAATAAAACCATGGCACAAGGCCACCCATCAGCCAGAGTACAAACGGCACCTCGATTCCTGTTCTTAAATCATTTACTTTCTGATGCAGTCCAAACTCAAAGACAAACCAGTATAAAAGCACTGTGATCACCGGCTGTATGAAAGCCCATACCACACCGAAATAAGAGCCTGCAAACTTCTTTTTAAAATCATTTTTTGCAAGATTAACGATCAGTTTCCGGCTGGCAATCAGACGTTTGGGCAGACAGACATTTTTTTTGTTTTCTGTCATATGAAAGCTCCTATCTTACGATTCCACGTTCCCTGCAGTATGCATCAAATCCACCATGCACTTTGTCCTTATCAGACAGGATCAGATCTGCCTGTGTCATTCCTTCCGGCATTGGCCATTCGACACCGACTGCAGGATCATTCCAGAGAATACCGCCCTCATCATTTGGATGATAGAAATCTGTAACCTTATAGCAGAACTCTGCATAATCAGACAGCACGATGAATCCATGTGCAAAATTCTTTGGTACAAAGAACTGTTTTTTATTTTCTGCAGACAAGACAATACCAAACCATTTTCCGAATGTTTCAGAGCCTTCTCTTAAATCCACTGCAACGTCAAACACTTCTCCATTTACCACTCGAACCAGTTTATCCTGCGGATGGTTGATCTGGAAATGTAAGCCCCTGAGCACACCTTTTTTTGAGGCAGACTGGTTATCCTGTACGAACTGGCAGTCAATTCCTGCCTCCTTAAAATCGTTGTAATTGTATGTCTCCATAAAATATCCCCTGGCATCCCCGAATACTGCCGGTTCAATTACCTTCAGTCCCTCTATTCCATTACAGTCATGTGTTACTTTAATTTTTCCCATAATTATTGATCCTCACTATCTGTTTTTTTAAAGTCCCTTGGCAACTTCTACTAAATATTTGCCGTAATCAGTCTTAAGAAGCGGTTCTGCAAGTTTTAACAACTGCTCTTTATCTATAAATCCGCGTTTGTATGCGATCTCTTCGATACAGGACACATAAAGTCCCTGACGTTTCTGGATCGCTGACACAAAATCTGCAGCCGCAAGCAGCATATCGTGGTTTCCTGTATCAAGCCATGCAAATCCCCTGCCAAGTGTCTCAACGCTTAAATCACCACGCTCTAAATATGCATTATTTACGGAAGTAATCTCAATTTCACCTCTTGCAGACGGCTTTACATTTTTTGCGATCTCTACAACATCATTGTCATAAAAATAAAGTCCCGGCACAGCATAATTTGACTTTGGATGCTCAGGTTTTTCCTCGATAGAAAGAGCTTTTCCGTTCTCATCAAACTCTACCACGCCGTATTCTCTCGGATCTCTGACATAGTAGCCAAAAATCGTAGCACCCTTTTCATTCTGTGTGCGTTCAGCTGCACTGCGCAGAACCTTGGAAAAACTTTGTCCGTAGAAAATGTTATCTCCAAGAACCAATGCAACCGCATCGTTTCCAATAAACTTTTCACCGATGATAAATGCATCTGCCAGGCCCCTTGGCTGTTCCTGCACGGCATAAGAAAAACTCATGCCAAGCTGGCTTCCGTCTCCAAATAACTCTTCAAACACCGGCAGATCTCTCGGTGTGGAAATAATCAGAATCTCTCTTATGCCGGCAAGCATCAGTGTAGATAACGGATAATAGATCATCGGCTTATCATACACCGGCATAATCTGTTTTGAAATTGCCTTTGTCAGCGGATATAATCTTGTTCCGGAACCACCTGCTAAAATAATACCTTTCATATAATCCTCCTTGTTTTCACGTCCATTATAAAACGCAAACAAGCAGTATCGCCCCATCTGACGGTACTGCTGCCTGCATCTTCTTACCTGTTCTGATACATATCCTCATAATATTTCTGATAATCACCGCTGGTAACGTTTTTCATCCAGTCCTCATGTTCAAAGTACCATGCGATCGTCTTTCTGATACCTTCTTTGAACATTGTCTCCGGCTCCCAGCCGATCTCTGCCTTGATCTTATCCGGTGCGATCGCATAACGTCTGTCATGACCTTTGCGGTCCTTCACATAAGTGATCAGATCCTTGCTCACAAGTGCACGTCTCGGATCATCTGCCGGAAGCATCTCAAGCAGTGTATCTATAATGATATTGATAATTTCAATATTCCGTTTTTCATTGTGTCCGCCGACGTTGTAAGTCTCGCCGAGGCGTCCGTTTTCCTGTACCATATCGATTGCTTTCGCATGGTCATCCACATACAGCCAGTCGCGGACATTTTTTCCGTCTCCATATACCGGGAGTTTCTTTCCATGCAGCGCATTATTGATAATAAGCGGAATCAGTTTCTCCGGGAACTGATATGGTCCATAGTTATTAGAACAGTTCGTAATGTTTGCCGGGAAATGGTAAGTGTCAATATAAGCCTTTACCAGCATATCCGAAGATGCTTTGCTCGCAGAATACGGACTGTGCGGTGCATATGGTGTTGTCTCATAAAAGTATGTTCCATCATCCTCTAAGGAACCATATACCTCATCTGTTGATACATGAAGGAATTTCTTTCCTTCTTTAAAACTGCCATCCGGCAGTTCCCATGCAGCTTTTGCACAGTTCAACATGACTGCTGTTCCAAGCACGTTCGTCTTTACAAATACTTCCGGATTTTTGATACTGCGGTCTACATGACTCTCTGCCGCAAAATGTACAACGCGGTCGATCTCATTTTCTGCAAAAATCTTTGTAATTGCCTCTTTATCTGTAATATCTGCACGCACAAAGGTATAGTTATCACGATTTTCAACGTCTTTTAAATTTTCCAGGTTACCTGCATAGGTAAGCACATCCACATTGATGATCCTGATCTCATTGTCATATTTTCGAAACATGTAATGAATATAGTTAGATCCAATAAATCCGGCTCCTCCGGTTACTAAATATGTTCTCATAATTTTCTCCATTCTATGGTCTACAAAATCTTTCATCATTTTACCATACTTTTATTGTCTGTACAAGTTTTACCACCAGTCCACTGCCGGGCGTTCCGTAATTTCAGACAGCTTGACGACCACCAGATCTTTTTCTTCCACGATTGAACCCTCAGCCGGAAAGACTGTCATATCTTCCGACAGTGCTGCCGCCTTATATTCCATCTCTTCGGAATAACCATCGTCCAGATGGACTCCATTATGTGCTTCTAAAAATCCTGCGATCCGATGCGTTGCCCCCGCCGGATGTTCTCTGGTATAATCCCATTCAAAAAATGACCACCCGTACATTTCCGTACGGCGGTTCAAGCTGTTTAACTGTGGCTGCCGGTATCCGATAAATACCACTTTTTTATCCACCGGATCTCCTTCTGCATCCACCCCGGGGATCTCCCTCTTCAAAGCATCCGTGATCTGATCCGCCAGCAGCGCATCCTGTTCATAACGCACCTGATCCGCGCTGTGCATTCTGATGTTATAGCAGACCTGACCGCCTGTAACTGCGATTACAAGCAATATCACCACATTGCCCATTACCTGCAGCCATCGGCACATTTTCCTGTCCCGCTCCTGTTTTTCCGGTCGTACATCGGAAATCTGCTGCTCTTTTAATATCATCACACCAAACATCGCAAGAAATGCAGCCACAACCGGAAGTGCAAACTGTGTCCTTGTCACCAGCATCGCACCTGCATAGATTGTCATTAAAAAAGGTGTAATGAGCATAAAAATCATTCCTGCTGCAAAAATCCAAAAACCGGCACGTCCACTTTCTGTTCTTCTCGTCCATGCGATCCATATCACATAAAATGCGAGCAGTACACCGATCACATAGAAAGAGAAATTCCGCGGTCCGACGGTAAGAAGCTGATTTTTCACAACACGAAGAACATTCTTGACACATTCAGCAGCCGGTTCACTTCCCCAGTTGCTCTGCCCTTCCATATAATCACCGGCTGCCATGAACCATGTACCCGCAATCCCCCTGTATATCAGATAGGAAATACCGAAATGGGCCACAAGAAAAATAATGCGAATTCCCCATTTTTCTCTTTTTCCATTCACCTGCCAGAAGAACAATAAGAAAAACATGACACAGACTGCAATATAATAAACTGCCAGTGCCTGGTAAGTACCAAGTGCCAACACAATAAACACTGTGGACAAAAACAGCTTACACAGATCTTTTCCGCTTCTGTTCTCCTTATATTTCTCGCAAAAACAAAGATCACACATAAAAAATCCGGTGACTGCCATCAAAAGCATTGCAAATGCGACTTCCGCCTGCTGCAGTGAAAAATAAAACTGAAAACTCCAGATATTGGATGTCATATAAAGCAGCGTAAATATCCAGTACGGTTTTCCATCCTTTTTTCCTGAAAAATAATAGCATCCATACGTCAGTACATTGCCTCCCAGGATAAAAAACAAAAGCATCAGAATACCACTCTTTATCGTTCGGTGTACACCAAGACCAAGCATCCGTTTTAACAGAACCAGTCCAAATCTTCCAATCGTAAGCCACCCTAACGTAGACCCGGGATGATTGATCAGTTCCTCTGTATCGATTCTGATATTCGAGTTAAATGCCTGATACCCAAAACAGACCAGCGCAGCAAATACCGACATCAGAATCAGCCGGTAATGTTTTTTGATATATTCTGTCATCGTATTATTCCAGTGTTTTCATATACTCATCAAGTGCATCCTGCCATTCAGCCATTTTGTAACCGTCTGTCAGTTTCATCATATAGTTCTCAAGAATCGAATATGCCGGTCTGTTTGCAGAAGCCGGATTCATCTTCGCATACTGCTCACTTGTGACATGGTTGACTTTTGTTGTCTTTCCTGCACGTTTAAAAATTGCTTCCGCAAAAGCTGCCCAGTTGGTATCGCCCTCACAGGTTGCATGAAATGTACCATAATTTTCTGTCGGTTCAAAATGATGAATGGCTCTTGCCAGTTCCACCGCACTTGTCGGGGATCCCTGCTGGTCACATACAACACTGACTTCATCGTGTGAATCCGCAAGGCGAAGCATCGTCTTTACAAAGTTTTTTCCATCTCCATAAAGCCATGCGGTACGGAAAATAAAATATCTGTCTGCAAATTCACGGACAAACTTTTCTCCCTCCGCCTTCGTCTTTCCATAGGCACTGACCGGATGGATCTCATCATATTCCGTATATGGCTTTGTTCCGTTTCCCTCAAATACATAATCGGTGGAAACGTGGATCATTTTTGCTCCGACTTCTCTTGCTGCAATACTTAAATTTCTCGGTCCGATCGCATTGATCCGGTATGCGGCATCCCACTGCTGTTCGCACGCATCCACATTGGTGTGCGCTGCACAGTTGATAATGACATCCGGTCTCTCCGCACGAACCAGCGCAAGGACAGCATTCACATCGGTAATATCGAGCGCCACAATGCCTTCACCTTCCGCAACATCTGTATTGATAAAGGAAACATCCTCACCTTTATATTCCTGTCGGATGGCACGCCCTAACTGTCCGTTGCACCCTGTCACTAAGATCTTTTTCATCATTTATTCTCCTAATCCATTTTCAATTGCCGTAACAATCGACGTAAGTGCTTCTTTTTCATCTTCTCCTTCGCAGACAAGCTCTATTTCATCCCCGGATTTGATGCATGCACCAAGTACACTCAACACGCTTTTTGCATTTGCTGTATTTTCTCTGTAACGAAATGTCACATGTGATTTAAACTGCATGGCCTCCTTGCATAAAATTCCAGCCGGTCTCAAATGAAGTCCCGTCGGATTTTTAATCGTTACTTTCTGGCTTACCATAGTAAATCCCTCCAAACTGTTTATTGTATATACGATATTTAAAGCATGATCTTCGTAATCAGTTCCGCTAACTTTTTAGCTTCCTCATCGATCACCTTTTGATCTTTTCCTTCAATCATGACACGGACAAGCGGCTCTGTACCGGATGGACGGATCAAAACTCTTCCCTCTCCGTTAAACTTCTGCTCTAATTTTGCAACTGCATCCGCAATCTCCTGATAATCCATAAAGTTGTCTTTTTTATGGTTTGGCACTTTTGCATTTACAAGTGCCTGCGGTAATACTTCCATAACAGATGCAAGCTCTGATAAAGTTTTTTTCGTTTTCACCATAACCTCAAGCAGATGAAGTGCAGAAAGCAGACCATCACCTGTGGTGTTGTCATCCAGGAAAATAACGTGTCCTGACTGCTCGCCTCCGATATTATAGCCATGTTCTCTCATATTTTCAAGAACATATCTGTCGCCAACTTTTGTCTTTTCCACATGGATGCCTTCGCGTTCTCCCATCAGTGAAAATCCAAGGTTTGTCATAACAGTAACAACGATCGTATTCTTTTTTAAGGTACCTTTCTGTTTCATATAAGTACCACAGATTGCCATGATCTGGTCTCCATCGACCAGTTCTCCTTTTTCATCCACAGCAAGCATACGGTCTGCATCCCCGTCAAATGCAATACCAATGGCAGCATTTTCATAAACTACTCTGGCTTTTAATTCATCCATATGCGTCGAACCACAGTTTGCATTGATATTCGTTCCATCCGGTTCGGTATGGATTGCCACCAGATCAGCCCCCAGATCTTTCAATGTCTTCACTGACGTATAATGAGCGGCTCCCTCTGCACAGTCAACCACGATCTTCATGCCTGTCAGATCAACCGGAACACATTTTTTCATAAATTCAACATATTCGTCTCTTAAATCGAAACGATAATCAATTTTACCGACTCCGGAACCGATCGGCAGGTTGACATCCTTCATATTATTACGGATCAGTGCCTCGATCTCGTCTTCAAGCTCATCAGAAAGCTTATATCCCTCGCCGTTAAAAAATTTAATTCCGTTAAATTCCATCGGGTTATGGGATGCGGAAATGACAACCCCGGCATCTACCTTATGTTTTCTCGTCAGATACGCAATTGCAGGTGTCGGCATTACTCCGACAAAAATCGCATTTGCACCGACAGAACAGATTCCTGCCATCAGTGCACTTGCAAGCATTCCTCCTGAAATTCTCGTATCACAGCCAACGATAATCGTTGCCTGATGTTCCTGCTCTTTCGTAAGCACATAAGCTCCCGCCTGTCCAAGTTTTGTCGCAAGCTCGATCGTAAGTTCTGATCCAGCCACTCCACGGACACCATCTGTACCAAACATTCTTGCCATTGTATTTCCTCCAAATTATTAATTTCTTTTATTTTGTTTTAGAAGCACTCTTTTTGCTGCTTTCCGTTGATTTTATTTCCGTATCTTCCGCAGTCATTTTAACCGGGATCCGCACGGTTTTTACCTGATAAAGTTCATTATCTACATCAATATCTGCAGCGATATTATGTTCACCATTTCCATATCCCTGCAGATTAACAGTACCTGTAATGTCATCTGCTGACAGCTTCTTAATATCACTTTCCGCTCCGGTGACCTCAACCTGAATCGTATCTTCCGTAATCTTCGCCTTTGTCGCATCCGGAATATTTTCAAGCGTAAACGCAGATGCATCCACCTCGAAGGTTTTTGTTGTGATCGGCTCTACTTTTACTTTGACCTCCACTTTTGCGTCTGCTGCAAGTACCAGCGAAGTTCCATCCGGAAGATAAGATGTAATATCTACAGTTGTCTCAACATCTTCCGTTGCACCGCTCATATCTAACACATCATCCGGTATTGCGATCTTAGCCACCTTATTAAGCACATCCGTTTCTCCCTTGATCCGGACTTTTTTCGGACTGTAGGTAATTTCTTTTAATGTATAGCCGGATGCCACAGTTCCTTTTGTCTGGAAGGAAAGATCCACATCTTTTGTATTTAATATCTGCGCCGTGATCGTAACAGTATTAATATTCATTTTTAACTTTGAAGCATCGATCTCATTACCATCCGCATCATATAAAACCGGCACTACTGTATCAGTCACATCCGATGACATTCCGTCAACATTGATCGTTGCGACTACCGTGCTGATCTGACTCGTAACAGAAGACGGTCCCGAAATTTTCAAAAGATTCGATGTCACGATGGAAACATCTCCAAGTGCACAGCCATCCATGACCGTACCTTCCGTGCTTGCAGTGATCTTTTTCTGTACATTTCCAAGATCTTCCACTGTCACATCCAGATACTGCTGTTTGGATGAAATGGTAACTGTATTGCTGTTATATTTACTGCATGTGATCGTAATCGGGACACGGCATACGCCATCACCTTCCACATATTCAATCTTTTCCATATCCGCAACTGCAGTAAAATCCGTGTTGGATAATTTTTCCAGAATACTTCGTTTTGCCGATGCCGTAAACGTAACTGTATTTTTCCCGCCAAGTGTCTCGGAATACTTTCCATTTGAGGTAAGATAATCCATATTATCCTGTGTTACACTGATCGTATACTGTGCCGGTTTGACCGGATCATCAATATTGACCACTACGATCCACAGAGCGATCGCAAATAACACAGCCAGTACCTTGAGGCCAAGATTATTCGTTAGTTTTTTTGCCAGATTCTTTAACATCCTTAAGCCTCCTTCTCCATAATTCAATTTTTGAAACTTTCTTCTCGCGATGCTGTATAAATGAAAGTTTGTTCTTTAAAAACTCAGCGTCCACATTGCGGTACAATTCCCCACCCATGGCGATGGAAACTTTTCCCGTTTCCTCAGATACAACAATGGTAAGTGAATCACTGACTTCACTGATTCCGACCGCCGCACGATGTCTTGTACCAAGATCTTTGCTGATACTTAAAGAATCCGTCAGTGGCAGATAGCAGGTGGCAGACACCACTCTGTCCCCGCGGACAATCACGGCTCCGTCATGAAGCGGTGTGTTTTTTTCAAAAATATTGATCAAAAGCTGGCTTGTCAGTATTCCATCTACTGCAATACCGGTTCTTTCATACTCCGAAAGAACAATTTCATCCTCAATGACGATAAGTGCACCTGTTTTGACTTTTCCCATCTCATAACATGCCTTTACCAGTTCATTGATCGTTTTATCCGTAAACTTTGCGATTTCTCCCTTTGAAAAATCAAACGCAAAAAAAGAAGTAAGGAAATTCTTCTGTCCAAGATTTTCCAGTGCTTTCCGGATTTCCGGCTGGAATATAATAACTATGGCAGTAATTGCGACGCTCAATGTGTTCTTCGCAATCCAGATGATCGTATTCATCTGAAATACAGCTGCAACCAGAACAAAAAGCAATATTACCATAATACCTTTTAACAGTACCCATGCCCTTGTGTTCTTAATCCACACAAGCATATAATAAAACAGAAATGTTATGATGAGAATTTCCACAACATCTGTCATTGTAATCTTTGGTAAATTCAAATAAATAGACGCTTTTTCCCAAAACGCGCCCATGGTTGCCATCGCATTCTGCACCTGCTTCACTTTCCTTTCCGCTATCTGTATTTAAAGTAACTAATCCAGCAGATCTTCGTCAATCTCCATTTCTTCTGCGAAACGTTTTTTCGTCATACGATCCTGTTCTTCTTTTCCACTGAATCTGGTCACTTTTTTATCTGTCCCTGCAACGATTGCTTTCGGTACGGCTTTTACATAATAATAATACTCATCATCTTCAAACTGGAGTCTTTCCGTCCTTGAATAATCCAGATTGAAAAACAGGAACTGAATCACAAATGCAATCACGCAGGAAATAATGCTTCCCACCAGAATTGTGATGGTCTTTCCGCTGATTCCAAGTACCATATCCCCTGCGATCATACCAACTGCTTCGAATAAAATACCAAATATAATTGCGACCGCCCATGCATGCTCAATGGACATTTTTCGTATGATATAAACGATGACCAGTGTTACCACCATGATCGCAAGCACCAGATACATTTCCCTGTTGCCCAAAAGCTGGTTCAACGCAACAACAATCTTTGATGTTGCCGCATCTTTCTCATCCACTCCGCCAAGTGTTGTTTCATTCTGCTTTACACCGTTTAAGAAGAAATAAAGAACGATACCGCAGACCAGAGAAAACATGGAATATAATTCCCGCAAAAGTCCCATGCCGACCGGCATCACAAACGGAATGTTCAGTCCAAAACAAATCGGTGTCAAAAGCACTCCATACTCGTTTTTTGGAGAAAACCGAAAATACAGGATATACATCAGAATAAACAGGATCAGGGCCACAATACATACTTCTACGGAAAGTGCATACATATCCAAAAGGATCAGCACAGAGCCAATAAAAACGGCCCCCCCGACTGGAAGAATCGAACAGATCAGGGCAAGGATCAGGGCAATTGGTGTACTGCTGATTTTTTCCATATAACCAATGTTGTGATTTATCAGCAAAAATGCTGTGAGTGCAACAGTAAACTTTATCACCGGCGTAATGTATATATCATATTTTCCATAAAAACGTGTTAATTTCTCTTTTAATTCCAATAAGGTCGTCATACTAATCTCCATTTCCACATGTGAAAAATCTCATTTTCCGCATTGCTTCCGTTGTCAGTCCCAGTCTTTGTTTCCGTTCCCTTTCAACCGTTCTTCCCGCAGATACATCGCACTGATCTTTTTTAGACCCGCATAGTATTTTTTTACCTTTTTTCTGCCATAAGTGTACTTCATATTAAAAATAATATATGTGGCAAGAAGATAAATTACCATAAAAATTCCATAGAGCAGTCCCAGTGTAGTAGCAGCCTTTACAAAATCCATTTTGTTGATCTGTTCCATCAAAGCATCCATAGAATAGAGTACCCAAAGCCCTAACATCATAAAAAATGCGATCGTGCCGACCACGAAACTTTTCAGAAGCTGTAATGCCACATAATCCTTTCGCGCATACTGGATCATCGGTTTGCAGCGTTTTCCATCGTTTGCATCAAATTTTGCTATTTTTATCATGCTGTGCAGTCGTTGTTCATTGACCATGCTGCGTTTCCTTTCTCTTAGCAAACTGCATTTTTGCTCGCAGTTACGCATTCTTATTTTTCATTATATCACAGTGCCCTTCTTTTTCAAAGGAAAAAAAAGAATCCTGTTCCACAGGATTCACCGCCTGCGGCGGGTCGCCCCCGCGACATAATTCATCTCTGACGCAGTGCG
>OGEO01000109.1_pt1 | contig 96538 bp, 78 predicted proteins | sample 1570661 | NCBI WGS metagenome assembly OGEO01 (sample SAMEA2582142, study PRJEB24529) | metagenome | biome: Human gut stool | place: China | collected 2011
CGTAGCAGCCGAAAACTGCTACGCTAAAAAGTCTAACTTTTGGGGGTCACATCAACACCTGTCCCCACTGGTTATTTAATTACCATTGGGCTATTCCCCAATCATTTCTTCTACTGGATGTCTAGATACATATTTTGTAAAATCAATATCATTTTGCAAAGATGTATACTTATCTAGTATTAACGAATATACATTACACTTACAATCATAAATTTTTTTTAAATCATGCTGATTTATATCTATTATAAATATTCCATCTTTAAGAGCAATTTTTTTTATTAATCCTTTAGATGCATCCCACATTCCCTTTCCAGTTATACCGTCCCACGCAACTATTATCCCTAGCTTTGCATTAGCAAGCGACAGTAAAGAATAAAACTTTCCTATATAAGTTACACCTACCTTACCTTGATAATTTTTGCACTCACATAGAAATGAATCACCAAAACAAGGGAATGCACTATTAATACCTGTTATCCTTGCTTTTTCATTCCAAGTTAAAAATAAATCTATTTCATTTGAACTCGTCCTACAATTTCTTTTGCAATCAAAGAAACTTCCACTTGAATTACAAAATAATATAGAAATCAATTCCTCTAGCTTCTGTCCCTTCTCTTTTTTTGCAAACTTATTATAAAAAACTTCATCGTATAATTGATTAAACTTCACTTGATTCTCTTTGCTAAGATTCAATATTGTAGAGTTTTGTTTTCCTAATACTTGTACATAAGTTGCTAGAGTAAGTCCTTTTTTTGCTAATAGATTATTAACTTCTAAAATATCATCTTCTATCATTATAAAACCTTATATACAATAATTGCATGTTCAGCAGGTCTTACTATCTCATTATCACAATGTATACATTCAATACTGTCTGGAACGTCAAAAATAGATTTATAATGTTTACCAGTAAATCTTTGACATAAAGGACAATATATCTGTAAATTTTGTTCAGCTACTCCTGCATCAACACACGTTTCCATTACAATATATGCATCAACAATACTAATCTTTAAATTCGTATTTAACACATCTGGATAGACCCATTGACCTGATTTATAATGCTGTTCTAGAAATTCTAGTACAGCATTACAATCAATATTAAGTTTTTTCTCCTTTAATAAAGGCGCCACTTTGGCAAAGATATTTGATTGCATTGTTCATACGCTCCATTCCTAGATCTTTACAATCTCCTGTTATATGCTGTAATAATGTATATTTTTGATTAAAATAATCAAAAGTAACTTTTACAATATAACTTTGCGACTCAACTGGTTTAACCCATTTAATATATATATACGGATAACTTGCTGTTGCTTCCTTATCCGCTAAATATTGCAGCAAAATCTGTTTCACTTCATCTGCTTTTTCAAATGCTTCTGCATTCTCATTTATTAATTCTTTCAGTTCTCCAATAAACGGAAGAACATAATCTGTATCCTCAGATGCAGTTAAATCTGCAGATGCTCCAGTACTTAACTGCATTAACTGCCGAAAGATTCTAACTTTTTCACCTTGTTTATCATTAATAATCTGTATTGTATTAGCATGATTACATATATTTAACTCTAACCGTAGACTTTTGGTTAACCATTCAATACAATCCATAACGAGATTTTGATAATCAAACACTGCCATATTATTAACTGCGTACTTTTCTGCGTCATATCTAATCTCTAAAATATTCTCATCTTGATTTATATAAATTACAATCGGGTATCTATAGTCTATCTGTTCAAAAGTCTCTGGTCGATAATACGATTTTTGCAATACAAACTTAATAAAAATGTTACCCTCCTCATTTACCCAATACAATGGCAACGATTCTTTCAATGTTGTATCTATCACAAATTCTGGCATATAGTTATTAGGATTAAATTGTGTAGCCCCAATATTCAACAAATTTTTTATAATTTCTTTAGAATCTGCACATTCAAAAAATAATGGCACAGAATACTTATAAAGCTTTATAAATTCCCAATACTCATAGAAATCTGTGAATTTAATGTTCATTGTCGTTTCTATAATAATTCTTTTCAAATCAGCTTTTGACTCAAAATATAGCATATCTTCATTATCATCAAAGCTTCTTTGTTGTTCAAATGTTATCCTTTTCTGTTCTTCTAACAAATTGCAAATATTCTTTAAAAGTGAATTTGAACAACCAACAATAGTATTTTTAAAAAAGCTTAAAAAAGTTTCTTGATCCATTGGAGATCTCATAAACCTTCCTCCCTCTATTATATACACCTTCTATTTTAATATTATATCTTATATTATAGAACGTTAGTTTGTTAATTTCCATGATTTTTTTTATCCATTTTTAATTTAAATCCTTTTTTCCAGGGTCTAGTAGACGTACCTTTCACAAGGTACGCCCTTCACGGAAGCGGACGTGCGGCTTTCCCGCATCTGACCCTTCATATAGCTAACCGTATGTCTGATCCCCTGTGTGTTACAATACATGTCAGTGAAAGATAGAAGTTTTTGTGGTAGAACCCGAGTTTGCCACTTGGAAAGACAAAAGTGGCAAACTCGGGGTATAACATATACTTCGCTGATATACAAGAAGGAATCTGATATTTTTATGTAAGGGCAGTAACGCTGCGTCCATTCCGTGTCCGGAATGCGGTTCCATCTCAGTTGAAAAGAGAAGTTTGACAGGATTTTCTCCTGTCGGATTGCACGCCCTTAGCTGGACGCACTGTCTGGCACCTAGTATGCTGCCATTCTGGAAAGAATCCTTGCTAACTTCGATCTTCTGCTATCTCTACTATTTCAAATCCACAATCAGTCAACATTTGTTTATCAGCTTCACTCAAAGGTGCACTATGTGGATTTGGGATTCCCAATGCCAACAAATGTTTTGCTCGTGAAAAAGCCACATATGCTAACCTGTGGGCTTCACTTATACCAGTTTCGTTATGCTGAAACCAATCACGCCAGTGAGCACCTGAACTACTTGCAGATTTCGTATAGCTCGATACAAATAATACAGAATCCAAGCTCATTCCTTTGCATCCATGAATAGTTTCAATAGTTATCGATATATCATGACCAATTGAGTTTGAAAAAGTATCTATAACTTTTTCATCTTTCATTCCACGACGAATTGATTTTAGTTCTATTGTATGCGATGGTATTATGTCAATATTTCCCAAACAACTAGCCAATGTCTTTTTCCAAGCTGACCATGTCTTATTTAAATCAGTTACAGCACTATCCGCTATTAATTTTTTCTGCACAGAAACAATGATTGCATTCCATTCTGCAGACTCCAATCTTTCAGGCTTATAGAGATTATTGGAATTACCGTGAACTTCGTTTACAAAGAACGCTCTTTGAATTGCTCTTGCTAACACTCTTGTACTTCCTCGAAAACATTCTAAACTGTTATATTTTCTGAGATAAACAAAATGTGCAAAATCTTCAATCGTATTTATTGTTCCAGTTGTTACCTTTTTTCCAAGTATCTTATTTTTTACAGAATTATTTCTAACGATAATCCTGCTTTCATTCATCAACAAACCTTCTTCATTTAAAATATTTGAATAGCAATTAATCAATTTCTGTACTTGGTTTTTCTTATAGAGAATAGCAATAAGTGGTCTTGAAACAATTAACTCTCGCTTTCCTACTATCGGAGATTGACTTTGAATAATTTTTACGGAAGCATCTACAATCTTCTGATTACTTCTATAATTCTCATCAAGAATCATTTCCGAAAGACCATTATTACTGATAAACTCTAACGTATCATTTATGTCTATCTGCCTGAATTCGTAAATTGCCTGATTCAAGTCCCCGATCAGATGGATAGCAGTCCCATGTTGATGAAGAATTTGTAGGATTTGCAACTGAGCATACGACAAATCCTGACATTCATCAACTATAACCACAGGAAAACGTTTGGAAACCAAATCAGCTATATCAGAATTAATTAGAAGAAGTCTATACGCTAAATGATCAACATCTTCGTATGTAAAGAAGCCAGACTTCCATAATTTTTCCTTTGTTTTACACAAATCGTCTTTCATATAATTTCTTGATGAGTATGCGCTGTCAAATTCAGAAACAGCCCCTCTATCATTTCCACTAAATATGAATTTTTGTGCTTTAATATTCCAATAATAAGCATTTCCCGGAATATTATGTAATTGCTGCCCATAGCTATATTTTGTTTTAAACGCGTTTAAAAACTCACTACCACAGTCAGAATCTACTATCCGAAGGCTTGTATCCTCTTTCCCATCACATCCATTATGTGCAATCTTATATAAAAATGGATTCGCAATGTACCCATGTAACCAGCTAGTAAATGTTCCTATATAATGTGGATAACTAGCACTTTTAGAAGAGTACGACGAAATTCTGCTTTTCATTTCATCTTCTGCTGAATTAGTAAATGTCAATACCGCAATGCCTGAAGTGGCCGCAGACCAACGTTCAAATTCAACTGCACATTTTACACCAAGTACTTCTGTTTTGCCGCTCCCTGGACACGCTTTCAAATAAATACTAGAACGTATATCAACATCTATATATGCATGCTGTTTTTCGCTCAAATGTAAAATATTACAATACCCATCATGTTGACACTTGCCGCACAGTTTTCCATCACATTCCATAAAATTTGTTACATCGTCCGGTTTTTGACATAAAAGTTTTCTCAGAACTTCTACACTCATGCTCGTTCACCTAACATTAGAATAAAACTTATTGCATTGTTTATATATTCAGGTACAACAAAACCGGAATCGATTCGCTCTGCGAGCAACTGCGCAAAACGTCCTTTACCCATATAGTTTGAATCAACTTGTTTTAGAATAAAACCAGCCATTCTTGTATCATCAATTGTTTCACCCGCATCTATCTTCGCAATATAATCTTCCATATCCCTTTTAATGCTTCCGTCTGTAGGAATCTCTTCTATGAGAATCTCCAACATCATTTTTGCATTATGGTGACTTTCCAATGCTAAATCATACTCAAATGTTTTTCTATTAATGAACACGCGGCAGTTCTCAGTCATATTCTCAATCTGTTTTGCATAGTATAACTGTGGATTATTGCCTTCTGTATGGTCATCTTTCGACGGATAAACATCTGTTTCTGGATCATTATCTGTAATAGCCACACATCTTGCTTCAATTTTCTTTGTAGCAACAAATTCACCACTACTTAAAACATCTTTATGTATTAAGGTGTTGACCCGTTCCTTATAATCTTTCTCTGTCTCTCTATCTTTTTGATTAGGTATAATAACGCTATATCCGTTATAGAGCTGCATAAAATATTGAAAATATATCCCATTCATATTTATAACAGAAATACCAGCTTCCTCAAGCGATGTTACTTTTGTCAGGCCATCTTCATTTTGATTTCTTAGATATACTTTTGCCAATTCAGGAATCAGAATAGCTTCTGCTATCCCCTCAACAAAGATATTGCCCTTAGAGAAAAACAAAGCCGTCTTCGTTGCATCCAGCCACCGATTAAGAAAGCCTGAAGCCGATTTATCTACGCCACATTCAATAAGCGGTGTAATAGAAATGCCTTCTTCTGTTTTATATAAAGCAATAATGCTTTCAAAAGGTACACTTGCAGCCAACAATGAAGAGTGAGTTGTGATAATCACCTGAATATCAAATTCTGTAGCCTGTTTTTGTAAATACTGTAATAACTTAATCTGAAGTTGTGGATGAAGATGTGCCTCCAATTCCTCAATTAGCAGAATTCTCGGTGTTGTGTATCTATCCTTCATTCCCTCAAACTCAGCCAAAATCGTAGCTATATAAATGAGATTGTTGTAGCCCAAACTATTCTCTGATAAACTCCGAAATATGTTTAAATTACTGCTAAGATCATCAGAAAACAATAATTGTAAAGACTCTATGATTCTCTCATACGACAATATGTTAAATCGTATTTGAGTTTTCTGCCCATATATATTCCCTACAGCACTCATAATACTAGAATTAATCAATTCTGTCGCATTTTTGATTTCCGACTCATTTGCAGCTTTTTCATTAAACTCTTTAAGATCTTCCTCCAGAGGCATCAATTCATCTTTTTCTCTATTTGACTTGAGATCATCTGCAGATAAATTAGCTATAAATCGTGCCAAGCGCGAGCCTCGACCAGTTCTTAAACTGCGCTCTGCATCCCTTAAAGCTGGCAAATACACACATTGAATATCATTCAACGGTTCAATATCAAAGAAAGAATTAGAAGAATTCCCACCCCATCTTTTTTGTTTATAATTGTTTCTTCTGTTAAGTGTCCGCTGAACTTCAAAACTAAGCTTAGCATTAAAGTCTTCGTCCAACCAAGACAAGTACTCAACTTTCTGTGCCTCCGTCAAATTTGAAAATACACCTGAGATAAAAAGACTTTCTGAAGACTTCTTCTGGGATTCGCAAAACACAGAATAAAAATCTTCTTCTATGATTCCTCTTCTTGAAAATTCATTTTCTCCCAATAAAGCGCGGATAGCATCTACCACCGAGCTCTTTCCAGAGCCATTCTCACCGACTAACAAATTCAATCCCTTTGAAAAAGAGACTTCTACCACATCAGAAAACATCCTAAAATCTTTAATTGAAATCTTTGATAGATACATGTTGTTCCACCTTCCTCAGAATAGTTATTCTATAGTACCAGGGGGCTGGCACTGGATGACCCAAATCGAACATTTTCTCGAACATCTAGCCAAATGGCATTGCCGAGTGTTCTTCTGGCTCTTCAGAGCCAAAACATTTCTCTCAGCTTCTCGACCTCATCATACGGAAAGCACTCGGCAGTTCCCTCGTTTTCCTCCAGATACTTGACGATCTTTCCTGCCAGTTCAATTCCCTCCCGGCTGTGTCTCACGCCACCATTTGCTTTCTTAACGCTCTCTTCTTCTTTTCTTGCCCCACACACTTGGTCATAGATTTCCAGCTGAGTAATTATTTTTCTTACGCCAGAATAATAGGCAGATTCATTACTTTCAGTCGGATAGCCGAGTGAGCCGTAAAGAGCGTAAAGCCGCCACATAATGCCTTCGGCATTCAAATCCATCGGCACATAAATTCTTACATTGTCATCTGGCAGAATACCGCCTTCAGACTTTTTCTTTCCAGTGACTGCTTTCTCCATGTCATCTTTTGTTTCATATGGTACTTTTCCTGCCAATAACAGATCATTGACATAGAGTACTTCTTCTGGGATTGGGTGAATATCTAACTTGTGGTGCATATAAAACACGTTCCTTTCTTAAATTCTACTCCATATTCCATTTATTAATTAGACTTTGCCTAGAGGCTGACTTAACTATGAGCTAGCACACAATGGCCTTTTCTGGCTAAGCCAAGGGGACAGTAATTAAGCCGGAGCACAATAAAACAGCCACCACACCTGTCCTCACTGGCTCCCCTTTTTCTCAGTATAGCATATTATACACCTGGCATCAAATTATTTTCCAATTTTAGAAACATAATAAAACAGCTACCACACCTATCGATCTCTACTGGCTCATCGAACTAAGCTAATAAAAGCTCACCTTTCTCCCATATTTATCAGCACAATTTGCTGTTATCATCGCGCCACTGCCTCTGCCTGCTGCTATCACGATTAATCTGTCTGACCATGAAGCAATTAGTCTATTTCGCTGCGGAAATGTATAATTGGACGGCTCTGTTCCCGGTGGATACTCTGACAGCAGTAATCCCGTTTCACGTATTCTCTCCATCAGACGCTCATGCTCTGCTGGATAACAAATATCAAGCCCATTCCCTACAATAGCAACTGTATATGAACCAGAATTAACACAGACTGTTCCAGCACATGCATCAATTCCTTTTGCCATACCGCTGATCACAATTTCCTGCTCTTTTATGCATTGTCTTGTCAATTCAATGCAACATTGCTTTGCTTCCTGTGTGCATCGCCTTGCACCAACAATTCCAACCGTGGGCTTTAAAATACCTTCTTCTGAGGTAAATGACCCCTGGTAATATAAGACAGATGGTGCATCCTTTACCTGCTTTGCTTTCTTTTGATACCTGATATCGGCTTTTGTGAGAACATAAATTTTCTTTTTCTCACAATCTTCCAAAATTTTTTCTACCCGGTCAAATGAGCGTGCTTGTAAAATACTAACAATCTGCCTCTTTGTGATACCCGAAATTTCCCTCAAACATTTTTCATCCGCATCATATATATCCTGCGGACTTTTAAACTTTGCAAGTAAACGTCCTTCCATAACTGAACCCACATAAGGAATCTGTGTAAGCCAAATCCAATATTTTATAAAGTCTTTTTCCTCCACTATTTCACCACCATCATCTTGCTATTGCTTTCGTCCAGATCACGACACGAAATCACCTTCTTCGTATCCTGAAAACGAATCTTCTCTGCTCCATCCAAATCGGCACTTGTTCTTGCCAGTCTTAGAAGCTTATGGATCACTCGCGCGCTATATCCATACTTTTCACTTGTTTCCTTTAACAAATCTAGCGAATCTGCCTCCATCTCGCAATATTTTTTTATAAGAGACGTTGTCATCTGTGCATTACAGTTGATTCCCTCCTCCAAAGAATAGCGCTCCTGCTGAATCTTTCTTGCTGCCTCTACCCTTTTTCGAAGTTCCAAAGAAGAATATGACATTGTCTTATTTTCCATCTCAAAAAAATTGACAGGATGTACCTCTTTTTGAATGTCAATACGATCCATAATCGGACCTGAAATTTTACCGCGATATTTAATAATCTCATAATCAGTACATCGACACTTTGAGCTTGGATAATATCCACATGGACATGGATTCATTGCTGTTACAAACATAAAATTAGCAGGATATGTATGTGCGCCGTTTACTCTGGCAACAGATACTTTCTTATCTTCAACAGGCTGACGAAGTGCATCCAATGTTTTTCTGGAAAACTCTGCCAGCTCATCAAGAAACAAAACACCATTATGGGCAAGCGAAACCTCTCCCGGCATTGCATTTACTCCGCCCCCGATTAATGCATTTAATGATGCATTATGATGTGGTGCACGAAATGGTCTGTTTTTGACTAGCGAATGGCCATTTGACAATAATCCTGATATACTGTAAATCTTCGTTACCTCCAGGCATTCTTCCTCAGACATTTCTGGGAGAATCGTTGATATTCGCTGTGCAATCATTGTTTTTCCACAACCTGGTTCACCGATCATCAGCATATTGTGACCGCCAGCTGCTGCTAATAAAGCAGCTTCAATTACATCTTCCTGACCTTTTACATCAGAAAAATCTAATGTACGCTCCGCAAAAAGAGAATCTTCGACAATAATCTCTGGCTTTTCCAAAAAAGCCTGTTTTCCTTCAAGATATCTGATCACTTCCGTCAAATCAGTAAAACCTAGCGTTTCAATTCCATGAACAAGCTTCGCCTCCCCGATATTTGCCTGAGGAATAATCACCTTCTTAATCCCATTCTTCTTTGCTGCTAATATCATCGGCAAGATTCCACAACATGCGCGCAGACTTCCATCTAATGACAGTTCTCCGATAAAACCATACTGATTCAATTCTTTTGCTGCAATATTTTCCCCTTCCTGCAAAACACCAATAGCCATTGCTAAGTCAAAGTGAGAACCTCTTTTTTTCTTGTCACCAGGTGCCAGACTGATAATCACGCGCTTTTTTGGAAATACATAACCACTCTCGTCAATCGCTGACTGAATACGATCTCCTGCTTCCTTAACAGCCACATCTCCCATTCCGATAATGGATATCATTGGCTGTCCATCAAGCACTTTCGACTCAATGTCTACTGTATAGCCGTCTACTCCCTGTATTGCAAAGCTTTTTACCACGGTAGCCATGTTTCATCCTCCCCTATTTCTTTTTGAATCATATTTTCATTAATTTTATACTTGTGAGTGGCATCTTCTACAAATTCTCTATAATAAAAAATGCTTTGTTTAAAAAATGCAAGTGTTTTTTCTGGCTGTGTAATCCGATCATCCGTCATTCGAAGTATCGTCCTGTAGCTGCTCCATGGATAATCTTCAGGATGTGCAGTTATCTTTGCCTTCACTGGATTCATATGTATATATCTACTTGTCTGCAAAAAATAGCTGTCATCCTTAACTATACATGACTTAAAACGTCCTTCAAACACATGACCATGGTATCCATACCTCTGATTGTAATAGGATGCATAGCAGCTCATAATTCCTTTAAAGGTTTTTCCTATTTCATGTGGTCCTGTTTCAATAAGAACATGAAAATGATTGCTCATCAAACAATATGCATGCAGACTACACTCATGTTTTTCCATCATTTTCTTTAGCAACAACAAGAACACCTGATAATCCGTGTCATCCTGAAAAATAACCATTCTGCGTATTCCCCTAGCCATTGCATGATAAGTTGCACCAGGATACCAAATTCTTTTTTGACGAATAATATCACCCTCTCTCCTGTATTTTATCATGTACAATACTATCATTGATGATTAAAAGTAAATATAGATAAAAGCACTGCGCTTTTATCTATATTTACTTTTAATGTGGTCACTTTGCTTCCTGATCACAAAGCTCAACCTTTATCCTTTTTCCAAGAGCGCTAGCATATTTTTGCAACACAACTAATGTCGGTACTCTTGAACCGTTTTCAAAACGCGCAATATTGGCTGGTAATATTCCTGTAATATCTGCTATATCCTGCTGCGTTTTCTTCTGGTATTTTCTTTCTGCCACTAATTCTGCAATCAGTGCAGATGACATTTGCAGCGTATTTTTCTGAATTTCTTCTGCATAAGCCATCAGCCGTTTTTCTCGTGCCTTTTTTTGTGTCCGATACTCTTCCATATTATTAGTCAGAGCCATGCCCATCTCTTTTGTTTTTTCCTGCATATAATGCACATTCTTCCTTTGTCTGTTTTATGTTATCATATCACGCATGATAGATTTTTGCAAGAGTTTTTTCTTAGATCCCCTGTATATTACACTATGCATTTGCTTATTCAAAACTAATTGTAACCGGATCAGATATACAAATCTCATCATAAGAATCGCCATCCAAAACTGCTACTTTAAATTCCAAATACTCAAGATCTTCCATCGGACAATACTCATCATATGATTCATACATGTCTATTTCATCCTTGGATTTCTTATTTGGGGCTAAATTAGCTGAATACACAGCGTAAAACATAAAATCATTTAATGAAGCATCCTCATACTGTACAATGATTTTTTTATCAGTAAGATTTTCTGTTATAAAATTAATCGAATATCCATCACCATACTCATCTTCCTTAATTCCATTATAAGTAATTATAACAGACTCATCCTGATAAATTACATCTCCTATTTCTGTAACATTTGACTCTCGCAACTGCTTTCGTTCTTCTTTCAACACTGCAATTTGCTTCTCCAAATCGTGAATCTGCTTCTCAATCTCCGAAATTCGATCCTCATTTCCTGAAACTACACTTTCCGCCTCAGTACTGTCCTTTGTTTCTTCAACTGCCTCACTAATCTTTTCTTCCGTACTGGTTTCTTTTGCCATTACTGGCATTCCTGATACCACCAATGCTGCCGCCATTACTGTAAAAAATCTTTTTCTCATTTCTACCTCTCTCCTCTTCCAAGTTTATTACAAAATATTTCTTACAAAACAAAGTACCAGGGGGCTGGCACGTAATTGCCTACTATGCCTTATATGCCATACTTCCTTGCTGCCCATAGAATCCCATGAGTTTAGTACCGGGGGTCTGGCACCCGGTATTCCCCCCAGTATATCACAATTTCAACCCTTTTTACAGACGTTTTCTTGCCTTCATCACCGCACAATACATCAATCCGCCTAGCACTCCGCCGACTGTGTTATAGAAGATGTCTGATAGCTGAAATGTACCCAAGCGAAGCAATAATTGCAACATCTCTATGCTTACTGAAAAGATAAATGCTGTCTTTCCGCTTTGCCACAGGATCTTCTTCCAGCCGTTTCCTATCTTTTCTTCGAATGTCCATATCACTACTGCTGAAAATGGCACCATCATAATCACGTTTTCAATGCACTCGGTTGTCAGCTTCTGTTCGCCATTCACTGTCTCCCAGATTCCCCAGCCGCCCATGACCTTGGACAACGGGTTCATCCACAGATTACGGTTCAATAATGTTCGAAACAAAATCATTGATATCACAAAGGTCAATAGGAACAGTTTCCTGAAGAACACGCTCTCTTTGAATTTCTTATACCATGTCACTATCGCTCTCTTCCAACCTTCGCCAGCATGTGTAGGCTCATATGCATACAAGTAGAAAAACATTGCAAGGAAAGAAAGAAGGAGCGAAAATCCAAACGGCTCGTAGAATGCAGTCAGGATGTTTGTGAGGATCTTTCCGAGTAAATCAATCATTTCTTTCATCATCATTTACATATCACTGAACAAGTCAGCCTTATACACGCCGTTCTCCAGCATCTTCTTGAAGCTATCCTTTACTGCTGCAACATCCTCATTGTAGGTCATGCCATACCATGTATCATTAGTCTTCAGAACCGGCTCCAACTGTTTGATTCCTTTTCCAAAGCAGCTGCCGATACCGGTTGCCATGATAAGTAATGTTGTATTATTCATAGTTTCTTTTACCTTTTTCTGACAATGTTCTTTTACTATATGTTCTATATGTTTCATGTTTCATTCTTCACATCTCAGCCGACCAGAATAGATCGTTGCCTGCTGCTCACCTCGTAGCGGTGTGTGATTATAAGAGCAGCTACCGTGTAGATGCCTCTACACGACTTTATTTTACCAAAGCCTCACACTAATTCGACAGTATTCGACTTTTTAGTCATATTTTGTTCATTTTGCGTTTACAGTTTAGTACCGTGGGTCTGGCACCAATGGTAATTAGTTTGCATTAAGTTAAGAACTGTGATATACTGTTAGCGTCGGTAAAAAAACTTTTTAATAAAAACAGTTCTCGTATTGCATCTCTAATTGCTAATTAAAGATATGGCAAACAGACAGATGGGGATCTGTCTACTGAAAAATTTATTATTTTGCTTTTTTAACGATACTCAAACGATGCAGCAGTCCTCGCTCCCAAATAGCGGGGGCTGTTTCGATTTGGTCGTATTGGAATTAAATTTTTCTGGAGTAATCCTCCCACATTAATCATTTGATCTGCTGAACATTTTAAAAATTCAAAGCAAATCTTAACCAGTATTGTAAAGTTTATTTTATAGCAATATTTTCTTTTCTCATTTTTTTGCTTTCCAACTGATGCTGCTTCAGCAACTAATCGGCAAAAGTTGTACGCGATCAATTTCGCATATATTTCCTGAAGTATAAGCTCTTGCTTTATACTGTGAAAATATCGAAGGCCTATATTATATTTTAAATCTCGGAAAGAAGTCTCTATTCCCCAACGTAAATGATATAGTTCTCGTAAATCTTCAAGTGAAAACTGATCTGCCGGAAGATTCGTATATAAAACTTCTGTTTTGCCATTTGAAAGCTTTAAACGTATTACTCGAAATGAAATAGAATACTGTTCCTGACTTTTTAAAGGAATGTAATCAAAAGTACCATTGCCGATTGATTTATAAATTTTAGGATGTTCTTTTATTTCTTTCGTATTTTGACGAGTAAGTATTCTCTCAAAAACGATATCGAATTCTGCTACGCTAGGAACCTCTAAAGTTGAAAATAGACTATGTTTGTCATCTCTTGCGCGTATAAGAAAAAACTGTTTATTTTCAATCGCATGAGCCATTACATTAAATGAGCAAAAGCCACGATCTGCAATAAATATAGCCTTTTTATCAGGATTGGATCTTGCATAGCCATCAATCATACTGCACATCGAATTGTACTCATTGATCTGATTAAAAGACTGAATTCGAACATCGGTATATAATTGAGTACATAAGTTATATGTAGCATTTAGATTTGTTAACGGTGCCTGACCCCCGGGAGCAATGATGCCTCCGTTTAGGTATCAATCTCATTCAATGAGAATCCATCGCTCTTTTTGCATATTATCCGAAGCTTATACGGGGCTTTAATTTTATGTGGACTCAGCTTGTACGACCAGATCATTATGTTCAACAACTCTTGCTGTGATAAGGATTCACCTTCAAATAGCGTCAGTCCTGAACCAAGTATTGGAACGCAAATATCCGTCTGACTACAATGCAACTCAATCTGCTTCCACATTTCGGATAAACACTCAATATATTCATCTTGAGTAAAGAATTTCGCACGTCCTGCCTCATTTAACGTTGCAAAAGCTAACAGCAACGCATTCCCATTCACAATGATGCTGCCCGGCTTATAGCTTCGCGAATTATTAAATCTCGAAACACTCTCCTTTGGTTTTACCTCTGCATTGTCAATAAGATTTTGAATATTGAGACTTCCTCCCACACTTTGAATATACTGACCACAAATTGATGAAGCTTTGATGTCACTTGGATTGGGTCCAATATGTGTCGTATAGCACTCATCAAAATTAATTACTCTCTTACAATTTGTTTCCTTAATCAAATCGCCATATTTGACCTTAATCGTATAATTATCGCCTTTGATTGTTACCGAATGCCTAACAGCATAAATCAATGCCACTATAACCCAAACAACAGCATAGCAAACAATTCTTGAAATTATAGTGTCAAGTTCAACATCTGTAATTCCTTTATCGGTCAAACTCTTTTGGACAGCTTGCGCCGGAATCCATCTTATTGTATGAAAGAAAGATTCCGGAACAAATGCAAATATTACCGAGATAATTCCAAATGCCCATGTTGCGCTTTTACAAAATAATTTTATCAAAATCCCAATGCCTCTTTTATGTATGAATAATCTCCTACTCTTTGTCCCCAGTAATTAGTTATCCAAAATGGTCTGGCAACGTTCTTATAGTCACTCATATACGATGGAAGCCATTCGTTTTCATATCTCGTCGAGTTATAAAGAATAATTATATTTTTCTTTTGTCTTGCGGCCTGTTCAAATTCATGCCTCAGATAAGAATAATTATTTATACTGCCAACATTGTTCCCCGTTGCTGGAACTGTACTTACGTATTTACACAACTTAGTTCCATTCGTATTTTGCTTATATGGTGTACAATAAGCCTCCCACTGAGCTGTTTTACCCACTCTGCCACAAGATTGCCCCGCAGTCCTGTATCGTGTCATGTTTCCGACAACAAAAATCACAGCCGAAGATGCGTTAATCTGACTGTTGAATTCAGCTTTCAAATCACATATACGGCAATCGGGTTCTTTCGATACACTTCCAGATGCCACTTGTGACATATCAACAAAATCAACTCTGTGGTAATCATCATTTCCCCATTTATTTAGTTCATCAACCACATCTTTATCACCATCAGTTTCCGAATAATCGGCACTGATATAAACTTGTTTTCTCATGGCTATCACTCCAATTTCTCTTCCACTTTTTTTCATTTCCATTTCATTCTTTAGTCCTTCACATCTCAGCCAGTCATAAGACCGTTGCCTGCTGCTCACCACGGAGAGGTGTGTGAAGATTTGAGCAGCTACCGTATTAGCAATCTCACACGGCTTTATTTTACAGAAGTCCGATACTATTTCGACAGCATTCGACTTTTTAGTCATATTTTGTTCATTTTGCGTTTACAGTTTAGTACCAGGGTCGAGTAGACGCACATTTTACAAGATGCGCCCCTCCAAGGAACCGGACGTGCGGCTTTCCCGCATCCGGCTCTTTACGAAACGCATTATTCAACAATTATCATTCGTATACGCTGACATACACTCTTCCTTTGGCTAACTGGTAATTCGCGTCGATTGTCCGCAAAAATTCATTCCAGTTATAGCTCTGCTTTTGACTTCTTCTATTTATCCAATAAAATAAGCTCTTTAGCACGTTATATCTGAATTTCTTGATACTTGGTGTATTGTCTGTGATGCCATAATAATGGTAATAACCTGTCAGGATTCTGTTTAACTTCAGAATTATCTCTTACATTGTTAAGGTACGCATACTTCCTATCAGTCGGTGCACCTCTTTACATTTCTTCGCAAACTTCTTCCTGCTGGTTTTCCTCTTTACTCTAAACTTCCCGTTCTTTCCTTGTGAACAGTAGTGCGTAAAACCGAGGAATGTAAAAGTTTCTGGTTTTGTTCCTCTCTTTGCACATCTTTCTTGCGCAAAGCGTCCAAACTCTATCAGCCTACTCTTTTCTTCCTCCAGGCTCAGTCCAAAGTATCCCATTCTGTGCTTCAACCGCTCATAGAATTGCTCTGCATCTGATTTGTATTGAAAGCACACTACAAAGTCATCTGCATAATTCACTAATCCTGCATATCCTCTCAGGCTTGGCTGCACTTTCTCTCGGAACCACCATATCAGCACATAATGCATATATATACATGAGATGATTGGTGAGCATACAGACCCCTGCCCACTTCCTTCTTCTGTGTCCTCGTACTGATAATCTTTCATGATTCCTGCTTTCAGCATTCGCCTTACCAATCGGGTTATATTCGGATCTTTGATTTTCAATTCTATGAATCGGATGATCCATTCGTGATCCATGTGATCGAAGAATCCCTTTATATCTGCATCTAGTACATAGCTTACTGGCTTGCTTTGTATCATTGTGTTTAATTTCTGGATTGCCTTATGACAACTTCTGTTGGGACGAAATCCCATCATTTCATCATAAAAGCACGGTTCAAACACCGCTTCCAGTATTCTTCTCAATGCTTCCTGCACCAGCTTATCTTCATAGCTGTAGATACTCAGTGGACGCATCTTTCCGTTATCCTTTGGTATCTCCACCAGTCTCGCCGGTTTCGGTTTATAGGATTTCTTCTTGAGACGTTCCACTAAAGATTCAAGGTTCTGATCGAGATTTCTGCTGTATTCTTCTTTGGTTACCCCATCAATTCCTACCGCTTTCTCCTCGTCCATTACCTCATGACAGCTTTTCAACATTTCTTTGTTGATCAGATGTCCGATCGACGTGAATACCATGTTTGGATTTTCTCTTGATAACTGTGATATTCTCTCCAATTTCGTTTCCATCACTTCTCCTATCTCTGGGTATAGATGATGTTTCCTCTTTGATATAGTTTCGTAAGCCAAGGCGATGAGGAATCGCCTTTTCTCGACTTCCCTCCAGTATTTATTTTATTCATACTTTCAACGGTACTATTCGGGCTTCCGACTGCCTATATTTCTTTTGTCCTGCTTCTTTCGTTGTCAAAACATACCTCATTTTTTGCACCTAGGTAAGGAAAATATAGGCTCTTTCCAGTTGACATACAATCCTTGTATTACATGAACAGGTCCTTCCGACGCCGCGGAGCTGTGTGAAATCTCACCTTAACGATAAACCCACATGTTGCCTTCCCCTCAGACCACAGAGTCGGCACTCCGATTTATAGTATTTCGGCGCTCAATTGCTGTCCCTGCAACCTTGCTGTCTACGCTTAGCCCATTACATTACTGTAACACACTCAAGACTCGCTTCAAATGCTGTGGTTAGCAGCTTATTTGACAGGATTTCCACCTGTCGGATTGCACGCCTTTAGCTGGACGCACGGTCTGGCACCAGGTATTGCAATGCACGTCCTCTACGTGGTATCAGCGCAATTCATTTTGCTTTTCGATAAATATTTACCTAAATACTTTTTGAATTACAGAGCAAGCTTTTCACCTTTGCATCTGTTTATTTCATGCGCCCTTTTTTCAATTCGATATAAAATCTAATTATTTTTGCAAGCAAAAGCATAATAATCGAACACTTTTCGAACAATTAGCTTAATGGCATTGCCAATGTCCATCTTTGCCCAACTATCTTTGCTCGACAAAATTCGGCATTTTTCGCGCTTTTAGTCATAGTTTAGTCATTTCCTGTTCACACTCTAGGACCAGGTTCCTGGCACTTTTGGAATCGGATCTTTCATTTCGCTACATTTGTATTCTACCAGTTTCTGACAAACTGTGCAACCAATTTCGTTTGACCAAATTCGACATTATTCGGCATTATTCGAATGTTTGTTCATATTTTAGTCATCTTTTGTTTACAGTTTAGGACCAGATTCTTGACACTTTTGGCCAGGGTCCTGACCCCCAGATATTAAATTCAGACCCATATGCTCTTCAATAATTTCTTTTCTGTAATTACACATGCACTGTAGAAAAGCATTTAACTCATCCATATTAATATTGTTTTTCCTAATATCTGATGGATGAATCCTTATATAAAAATGATCTGATATTTTCTTGGTCCTCGAAAAGTCAACAATTGAATAAATCATCTCCATTATTGCCTTTTCAATAGATAAATTTGGAACACCAGCTTTTCCTGTACCAATGACTGGTATTGCTAACTCCTCAACATGTCCTTTTTGACTAATAAACTCCCAAGTTCCCAGTAAGCACTTCTTTACATTCTCAATACTTGTATTAATAGTCTTTCCTTCTTCATTTATATCTGCTATTGCACTGAAATAATAATGTTTATTTTTATAATTAATTTTACTAACTGTTCCTATTGGATATTGCTTACACTTGCTCATCTTTCTATTAAGATAAATCGGCAATTCCTCTTTAAGTCCTTCAGTAAGCATTTTATCTAGGCTTTGTAAATTATTTCTGAAATACTTTAATTGAAATTGTCCTTGTACGCTGTTTTTACTAATAAATTCGTTATCCATCTTCGTATCAAAAGTTGTATTCGTAGAAATCACAAATGAATTTGTTTTTGCCCAAAATAAATTGCCTATTGATAAACTGATCTTTATTCCAGTATCTTTAATTATTGCCGTATAACTTAACATTTTCTTTGTAGAAATAAAAGCATAAATTACACTTCCTATAAGAATAGCCAAAAAATACTTGCTAACAACATCTTCAACTATAGTCCCCCGCTTCGCAATACTTTCAATTTCACATGCAGTACTAAGAATTCCCCATATAGCAAAAAATTTTTCTACCATCTTATAAAGTCTAACAGAATCCATCCACCAAAATACTAAAATAAAAATATCCTTTAATTCTTTAAGTAGGCTTTTAATCAAATTCTTCCCTCATCATATAAACATTAAAATTCATAACTTATTATCCTGTTAAAATTCCAATTGATTTTTTATGTACTCGTAATCCCCCACCTTGTTTCCCAACAAATTTCTTTTCCAAAATGGATGAGCACATTTTTCATATTCTTTCATATAAAATGGTAGCCAACTTTCTTGTTTATAAAATGAATTGTAAAGTATAATAATCTTTTTATTTTTCTTTTTAGCTTGTTCAAACTCATGGCGAAGATAAGAATATGTATTAATTGCCCCAACATCACTTCCTGCCGAAGCTGTCAAATAATACTTACAACTTTTTTGTCCATTCGCATTACCCTTATAAGAAGTACATCCATTAGGTACCCAAATTCCTCGCTCATACCTTGGACATACACTTCCAGCAGTGCGACCTGCGGTTTTATCTCCTACAATAAAAATAACAACAGAAGATGCATTAATCTGGTCATTAAACTCTTTTTTTAAGTCGCAAGGTCTACAATCAAGATCTTTCGACACGCTCCCCTTTGCAACCTTTGCCGTATCAACAAAACATACCTTATGTTTTTCATCCTTTCCCCAAATATTAAGAAGGTCTGCTACCTCTCTATCTCCACTCTTTTCATCATAATCAGCACTAATATATACATTCTTCTTATTGCTCATACATGCTCCTTTCATAATACTTTTTATTGTTAACTATACTTACCCAGTTGGGATTAATCCCTAACTAAATCTAGCAATGCCCTCTTGGGCTTACTCACGGATTAATAGAACCACCTTTCTGCTTTTCGTTTGCGGTTTATTAACAGTGGCTAGGAAGACGTATGTATATTCCTTACTTCATGGGCAAGAGAGCCACCTTTCGGTGACTCTCTCTCTATGATGTAATGTTTTTTTGTTAGCAGTCGAAAGCTGCTTCATCCAGTTTTTTATTCAGATCTTTCAGCTTACTACATTTGTATTCTATCAATTTGTGACAACCTTCGCAACCATTTTCGGTCACTTTTTCTATCAAATTAATTTTATCATAGTTTTCATTCTTCACATCTCAGCCGCTCTGAATAAATCGTTGCCTGCTGCTCACCACGGAGAGGTGTGTGAAGATTTGAGCAGCTACCGTGTGAATCTATCCACACGGCTTTATTTTACCGAAGTCTGATACTATTTCGACAGCATTCGATTTTTTAGTCATATTTTGTTCATTTTGCGTTTACAGTTTAGTACCAGGGGTCTGGCACTTTTTTCCTTGGTGCCTGACCCCAATGTGTCAATGTGCTCGGGACTACTCGAACATCTAGCTAAATGGCATTGCCAATGTTCCCTGTGCACTCTTCCTAATTTGATAGAATCCCTACCATTCTGGTACATAACCATCATACGACCAGTGACCGCTTTCGCCAAATACTACATAATAATTGTATATATTGTCAAATACCATACTTCCTGCAATTCTTCCACTGTAATCTAACAGGTAGAAAAAAGGTCTCCCTTTTGGAGTGGTTCCCGCATAAGACGCTACACTTATATCTATAAATCTACCCAGTTTCTTCCCTCGAAGAAGTATAATTCCATAACTATTTTTTTCTTCCATCATACCAATCAGTTTTTGCAGAAGCTCATCGTCCATTGGTCTACCATCGGCAAACCACTTGTCACCAAACATGCTTCCTCCATAATTTCCCTTGTGGTCCTCAAAAAATGTCTGTGCACTTTCCTCACCTGTACCAGTTAGATTTAGATAATCAAGAGTTCCTTGTAAATGTTTTCCATCTGAATCTTCATACCAATATTCTCCTATTCCTGTCGCTAAATCTATAACTACATAATCCATTCCTCGTGCATATATTCCTAAATAATCTGTCCATATCGTATTTTTTTTATCAACCCACTCATTTTTTAACATCGCATCCGTATTAAATAATGTTTCAACATCTAGCTTTTGTCCCGTAATTCCTTTTATAATATTCGGGGTAATTACAAATTGGTCTATGTATGACGATACTTTTTCAAATAATTCGTCATCTCCCCATGGCAATCTGCCCAAATAGGTATCAACTAAAGGATTATTCATCTGCACACGCAATACTTCTTTTGTTTCCAGATCCAAGGCAAACGCACATTCTTTTGTTTGCAAAAAATAATCTCCTGATTGAAAAATAATTTCTTGATTTTCTGGCATCTCTGACAAGAAAATAAGATAATCCTTTTCAGCAGATATTTTAGACACTTCAGATCCTATTATACTACAAACCTTCTCTCTTTTTTTTGTTACTACTTCTTCTCGAAATACGGTTGTTGTATTTTCATTTTTCGTAGTCCAATACAGCCATGTGTTGTTAAATGCAATCTCAGATTCCTTTGTGATTTCGAAATCCGATTGCTCTTCCATATTTCCTACAGATGCATCATATCTATATAATTTTCGATTTTCATTTTCTTCGCACAAAAGAAATACGGTATCTTCTATCGCAACCGCATCTACCACATTCTGAGAAACTGCCTGGCACCAACTTCTATCTGATGCCTCTATATAATAGTTTCCATCCGTTCCCCTATATGTACGACAAACCGGACTAAAAGAATCATAATAGGCAATTTGTTCCTCTGGTATTATACTTCCATCAACAAATGAATAGCGTTTCGTATGCCAATTTTGAAAAGAATCTGTCCAACTGAAATACAAATCTGTGTCATAAATCAGACACCTTGCTTCGGGTCGTTTTTCAGTTTCAACTTGTTCTTCTAACAAAACAGTTTTATTTTCATATACTTGAAGCGTATATATGTTTTCATCATGAGCTGTCTTTAGTGAATAGTGAACTGATCCAATCTGTGCTCCGCTATAATGATACTCATCACCTTCCCAACTTCCTACTTGTATCTCTCGATCTGCTTCATAATAGTTTCGAAGCTTCTCATATAAAAATCCATTTCCCTCACATTCAGATGCACCACTGCATTCAACATCTGGTTGAATTAAAATTCCAGCCACGCGATTACATTCAAACCGATAACCAAGACTTCTCACTGCCGTTTGCAATGAGATATCTGTCAAATCTTCCTCTGTTAATGGTGGTTCAACATACGTCAACTCAAGTATAAGATTCAAATGTCCAGCATCCTCTTTCAAAACCTGACATTCAGTCGGAAGACTCGGACAATCAACAATAACTTTATCATAGTCATAACTTTGAACCATATATGGTGTATACTCTCCTATCGGAAGTGTAACAACGTACTCATCGACTGTAGTAGGAATTCGAACCGCATACAGATATCTATCAGAATTTAACAAATACAGTACTGCTTCCATTCCTTCTGGATTGATCGCATAGTTTTTTCTATAGCTCAGTCGAATATCCAGTTCGCCTAATTCCATGTCTGAGATATCATATGGATACTCTTTTTGATTGGTCAGTTCTCCTTCGTTGCTGTAAATGCAATATAGTTCCGTCTCTGGGTCATAACACCACATTGATCCAATTATATCCCCATTTTCATTGCGAGGCATACCATATTCATCATAATAGGCGATCGTTTCCACTTCTGGAATATAGTCCTCTATCTCTGTTGCATCTGTAATATCAACCGCTCCTGGCATGATCCAAGGATCAGCAAACGCATCATCACACAGGAAATTCAACGATATTACTGCTATGGACATGCATAACACCCTCAACAAAAAACTTTTCTTCAAACTAAATCCTCCTCTCGTGTTAACTGGGACCAGGTTTCTGGCACTTTTTACCGAAGCAGATATCCTTCTCTGTAAGAACACTCTAAATAATCTGGATTCTGATAATATAAGTCTGTATTAAAATTTGATATTTCATCACTAATAAAGGAAGAAAAAATCTTTATTAATTCTTGAATCTCTTTTCCCGACTCCGCACAATCTTCTATCATAATGCTGTAGAGTTTTCCTATATCAAGATAACTTGGAATATCATATTTACAATTAGAAATTGTATCAAAATTTCCAGATAATATTTTATAATAATCAATCACTTCATCGCTTACCTGTTCAAAACTAAGACAGTGATTCACTTCGGCATCTTGCAATAACTTTTTTATTCCTTCCTCCCCTATTTTCTTAACAACATCTCCTCGATGATTTTTGGTTTTTCTTGCAATATATTCTATTAATGCGCAAACATAAAAATAATCATTTCTTTCCTTATCTGTCATTATAAATCACCTCACTTTTCACAAATTTTAGGCAATTGAGTGCCGACAATGTATGAAAACTAATTTGATTAGTTGGATATTTAAATTCTGCCAATGCCCAAAATTGTTTCCTATTAATTCGTCCTGTTAAGTAATCATTCACATAATTCCATATTGTATCATTTGCCATTGGTCCTTCTACTATATCATATTGGTGCGTTTTCCCGCTTCTACACTCCGCAATAAAATTCAACCATTCATCTGATATCTCTGGAAATCTTAATATTCTCAAACTCTTATCTGGCGTATATTCATAATAATTAATTATTGGCTCTCCCATTCCTCGATTTGCCCATCTCACTGCCTGTTTTATATTGTTAGTACAATAAAATCCCCATGAAAAATCTTTTGTATATTTTGCTTTTCTTACTTCTGGATATTGAACTATCTCCTTGCTCGCATGATATAACTCCATAATGACTCTCTCCTCAATCTATATTTATCTAATGCCCTCTCGAGCTTCTCCTTTAATTAAGAGAGCCACCTTTCGGCAGCCCTCTCTCTGTGATGTAATGTTTTTTTGCTAGCAATCGAAAACTACTTCATCCAGTTGTTAATTCAAGTTCTTCGACTTTGCTACGTTTGTGTTCTACCATTTTCTGACAAACTGTGCAACCATTTTCGTTTGACCAAATTCGACACTTTTCGACATTATTCAAACTTTTGTTCACACTTTGTTAACGGTGCCTGACCCCCGGGCCCCTCTACGGATGCGATAAATGAATTTAATTAATACCTATACCAGTCCCTCCATACACACTTGTTGGGACTGGTCTTTTTATTCACAGATTACTTTCTCATATTTATGATATGTAATTGAAACCCCTGTCATCTCCTCCAAACTATATGTCCCCTTTTTTAAAACAATCGTTTCCCCTTGTATTTCGCAATCCATAACCACAAATTTGCCATCATAATTCGATACTATAGCTCTATTCTGTTCAATAACCTCATATGATTTCTTGTCACTAATTTCATAGTCCATTTTTATTGCAATTCCTGTTGCTACATTCATAACATATAGCAGCAGTACTATTGATAATACCATCTTTTCAACTATATTGTATTTTCTATTTTTCCAAAAGAAATTCCTGATTATTATAAAATATGCTATCATTATGTCCGCAATTAAAAGCACTATAATTGTCACATAATTATCTACAATTTGTCTCAACCATGTCCAAGGAATAATTTCTATCAAGTTAATTGTATATAATACATTTTGAATAAACAAAATACACACCGTAAAAAGAAACATCAGTATCACATATATCTTGCTGTTAATTTTTTCACTTATATACGAAAATATGAAGGGATAGGCAAACAGAAAAAATGCACATAAAACAAAAATCAATTTATTTTCGAACATTTCTGTTCCACTAAAATACTTTCCATCTATCCCATAAAAACTTGCGCATGAAACAGAAAAGCTCTTTGAAATCACCAAATTCATTGTTCCTACCAAAGTAATAAACGCAGCTAAACCAGTACCCAAAATATTCCATACATTATCTTTCAAAAATTGCTTGACTTTACTATCTCTTGTACTTTTATACGCATTCCCTTGACTGTCTACAATCTCTTTACGTTGTTTATCTTGCATATCTTCATCCTTCCCGTAAAACCTAAATTTAATTTAATTAATATTATAATACAGAATACACTTTATTCTTTGTCTTACCATCGCCTTTAAGAATCTCTAGCTTTTCTGCTTTTGACAACAAACGACTTGCCGTCTTTACCTCAACACCCAACAATTCTGCCGCAATAGCACTGTTTATTTTTTTATTTCCATTCAAATACTCTAAAACAACCTGCATTCTGGCTCTTTCCAATTCGTTTAGTACCAGGGTCGAGTAGACGCACCTTTTGCAAGATGCGCCCCTCCAAGGAACCGGACGTGCGGCTTTCCCGCATCCGGCTCTTTACGAAACGCATTATTCAACAATTATCATTCGTATACGCTGACATACACTCTTCCTTTGGCTAACTGGTAATTCGCGTCGATTGTCCGCAAAAATTCATTCCAGTTATAGCTCTGCTTTTGACTTCTTCTATTTATCCAATAAAATAAGCTCTTTAGCACGTTATATCTGAATTTCTTGATACTTGGTGTATTGTCTGTGATGCCATAATAATGGTAATAACCTGTCAGGATTCTGTTTAACTTCAGAATTATCTCTTACATTGTTAAGGTACGCATACTTCCTATCAGTCGGTGCACCTCTTTACATTTCTTCGCAAACTTCTTCCTGCTGGTTTTCCTCTTTACTCTAAACTTCCCGTTCTTTCCTTGTGAACAGTAGTGCGTAAAACCGAGGAATGTAAAAGTTTCTGGTTTTGTTCCTCTCTTTGCACATCTTTCTTGCGCAAAGCGTCCAAACTCTATCAGCCTACTCTTTTCTTCCTCCAGGCTCAGTCCAAAGTATCCCATTCTGTGCTTCAACCGCTCATAGAATTGCTCTGCATCTGATTTGTATTGAAAGCACACTACAAAGTCATCTGCATAATTCACTAATCCTGCATATCCTCTCAGGCTTGGCTGCACTTTCTCTCGGAACCACCATATCAGCACATAATGCATATATATACATGAGATGATTGGTGAGCATACAGACCCCTGCCCACTTCCTTCTTCTGTGTCCTCGTACTGATAATCTTTCATGATTCCTGCTTTCAGCATTCGCCTTACCAATCGGGTTATATTCGGATCTTTGATTTTCAATTCTATGAATCGGATGATCCATTCGTGATCCATGTGATCGAAGAATCCCTTTATATCTGCATCTAGTACATAGCTTACTGGCTTGCTTTGTATCATTGTGTTTAATTTCTGGATTGCCTTATGACAACTTCTGTTGGGACGAAATCCCATCATTTCATCATAAAAGCACGGTTCAAACACCGCTTCCAGTATTCTTCTCAATGCTTCCTGCACCAGCTTATCTTCATAGCTGTAGATACTCAGTGGACGCATCTTTCCGTTATCCTTTGGTATCTCCACCAGTCTCGCCGGTTTCGGTTTATAGGATTTCTTCTTGAGACGTTCCACTAAAGATTCAAGGTTCTGATCGAGATTTCTGCTGTATTCTTCTTTGGTTACCCCATCAATTCCTACCGCTTTCTCCTCGTCCATTACCTCATGACAGCTTTTCAACATTTCTTTGTTGATCAGATGTCCGATCGACGTGAATACCATGTTTGGATTTTCTCTTGATAACTGTGATATTCTCTCCAATTTCGTTTCCATCACTTCTCCTATCTCTGGGTATAGATGATGTTTCCTCTTTGATATAGTTTCGTAAGCCAAGGCGATGAGGAATCGCCTTTTCTCGACTTCCCTCCAGTATTTATTTTATTCATACTTTCAACGGTACTATTCGGGCTTCCGACTGCCTATATTTCTTTTGTCCTGCTTCTTTCGTTGTCAAAACATACCTCATTTTTTGCACCTAGGTAAGGAAAATATAGGCTCTTTCCAGTTGACATACAATCCTTGTATTACATGAACAGGTCCTTCCGACGCCGCGGAGCTGTGTGAAATCTCACCTTAACGATAAACCCACATGTTGCCTTCCCCTCAGACCACAGAGTCGGCACTCCGATTTATAGTATTTCGGCGCTCAATTGCTGTCCCTGCAACCTTGCTGTCTACGCTTAGCCCATTACATTACTGTAACACACTCAAGACTCGCTTCAAATGCTGTGGTTAGCAGCTTATTTGACAGGATTTCCACCTGTCGGATTGCACGCCCTTCGCTGGACGCACTGTCTGGCACCAATGTGCTTAATGGCATTGCTTTTTTCTTTACTACATATCTAACATTTGCGTAATTAAATCTCCATCCAATTGACGATTATTTTTCTGGAAGTATGTATTCCATCTACATTCCTTAACAAAAAGTTCCTGACACATACTTTCAATATCGTGTCCTTCAGATAAACTACGAATTGAATATGATAAGAAATCATCAACATATGAATGAAGATTCTCGATTAACAAACGCATATATGGCATAGATTTTCCATTGTGAATAATTAAATTTCGATTTCGATATATTCTCATTACTTGCCAGCGGACACGTTCACCGTGCTTATCCACAAACTTGAAAATACTGGTCGTGCTAGAGAGTACAGATTTATAATACTCAATACGTTCTTTGAGCAGAGGAAAATTGGTGCATCTGTTTAAAAATTCTGCGCGTTCTTGTTCATATGTATCTAAGAGAACAAACTCACATACAATTTGTACTGCTTTTTCTCGATTTGTACCCACGAGGTTATTGAAAAACTGTTCATCATAATTTTTAATATCCGTCGCAAGTTGCTCAAACAAAGAATAAATGTAATTTTGTTTTAAAATTGGAACCAAATACATACATACTTGGTTTATGCGATCAGAGGTATGCTTATTGCTGATATCCAACACTGACTCAAATATAGACCATAAATCAAGAAGTTGATTTTCTTCAGATTCACTATCAAGTGAGTGTGAGTGAAATTGAGCCGCATTCATAATGGCAACGAGATCATTAATAGCATAGTTTTCAGCTGCTGACTGAAGTGCACGATTCGCCACATCCATACTGCCAAATATCTGTTGTGCAGACATTGTTCTAGTATGTTCTACAGCTCGCTTAGGTTGAGCAACTTTGTAGTATGCACTCTCATCATATACCATGCATGGTACAATATTAATATCATATCTGTAATTATGATCATACAATCTGTAAAGTGCCGAATTTGCAGACAACATATCTTTAACATTTTCTGCCGCTTTAAATGGTTCAAGGCTTTTTTTCTTTATAACCAGAAAGCATTCTCGGTTTCTTCTATTTAAAAACTGCCTTTCTCCATGAGTATTAAATCTAGGTTCAAGATTATCAGAAAACTGAACTCCCTGAATACATCCAACAAACTTCTCCATTCTCTTGCGATTCACCTTGAAAACAACGTCATACTCATGTGTTGAAAAATCAAATACGTCAAAGAATAAATTGATAGCTGTCGGTTGCTCAATATCGGTTTGAGGATTCCAGAAATTCTTATTCATTACTTCATAGATAAAACGTAACGTGTAGCCACTATTCATCAATTCTGTTAAGAGTGATTTCACAAGACGGAACAATTCTTTTTGGCGTGTAATATCATTACTCTCAACAATTTCTACTATTTTGGATTTTAGTAATTTATAATACCTATTCTCACTAAAAAAACAAGTATCCAAAGCTCTGGCAGTCTTTCTTAAATCTCCATAATTCATATCAGAGACTCTATTTGTCAATACATATTTATCTGCTTGGTACTTCACAAAAAAATACAAAGGTGAATCAGTAGTGTTTTCAAATATTGGGTCCTTCTTCAGAACGCTATAAAGCTCCTCCATGATTGGTTTCAATGTTCCTTCTGGGACACCATGATTATCAATACTTTCAATACAATTAAGAGCATCCATGCAAAGATAATGACTATTTAATGTCGATACACGGTTTGAAGGTATTGAGTAATCAAAAAGTAACTCATTTACAAGTTGAGAAAATAATAATAGATTTATGCAGCCATCAATATTTTTCCATCGTTCCAAATTACCTTTTTTCATTGTTTCCTCCTAAAATTATCTGAATTGTAGTCTTTTTTATTGATATCTAATACCAGGTCTCTAGTACTTTTGATTTTTTATGCACCCTTAACCGAATACACAGTCTAATCTCAAGTTTCCTCTAATTTTTGCTGGGGACAGGCACTGGATGTTTCTTAATCCGTTTATTTCGTATACTCTTTTTTGCTGCTTTGCCTCATAAATAGCTTTTTTGGTACTTTTTGAAAAAACTCAATTACAAATCGAACATTTTCTCGAACATCTAGCTAAATGGCATTGCCAATGTTTTAAGTTATACACTAAAATTCGATTACTTCATCTATTTGCTGCATAATTTCATTAGTTGCAACCAGAGTTGTGATTATGCTTTGATAATGATTAATATCTGATATAGTAACCGTATTGCCCTTTCTGTCCTTCAACCATTTTTGAAGTGGCTGATAGCCTCCAAAATACATATTCCAAATATTTTCTGGTACTCCAGATATCCTATCATTTTTCTTGTTAAGTATAATAGAATCATTCTTATACGCTGTTTTTTCAATAAAACAATCTGGTCCTCCAGCATAGGAATAACGAGGGTCAAATTCATCATTTTCTGAAACATGTAGCTCTCGCAGCCTCTTTCCATAGGCAACCATTGTCTTGAAATAATCTGCATTATGTGGGTATGGAATGCGCGGAAAATCAAATTTTAAGAAATCCAAATATGCTTTCCGATATTTATTTGAAAAGAGTACGGCATAAATATAATCCAAAATCTCAATCGGGCATATGGTTTCACAGTCTGTACTTTTTTCAGGCGTAAAACGCATGCCGATCGAATTAACAAATTGGTTGACTATATCAGTATTTAGATTTGGTGTCCGAGTTAAACGACCATCAAATCCAGGAGAATACAGATAGAGAGGGCATTCAATAGGTATTCCTTTGTTGCTATAATGAAGGCGATTATCTGCCATATATTTAGTGATTTGAACATGCGACCAGTTATCGGTGGCAGCTTGACGCGGAATAACTAATGCATAGTTATCTCCAGCCAATAGATGATACATTAACTTTTCTCGTCCCCAGTCAACCATTTCAGGAACATAGTAAATATACCGTGTATCAAATGGTCTATAGGCAATCTTCTTAATATTAGCACTATGATCAAAATTCTTTATTTTTTGTCGTGCAACGGACAGACTCCAACCACGTGAATCACCAGGCAAATATTTTCCACTTTTTTTATTGCCGAAAAACAATGTGCGAATATCATCATCCGACTTGTCGGGATTGGCAAATGTGTTTATTTTCTTTAGCAAATCGTTAGGCGTTTTGGCAATTACTAAAGCATCTCGTGCAGTAACAACACCCGTAGTGTGTTCTGGCATTAAGTCTTTAATGGAAAACCCTTTTTCATAAGAAGAACGATTCCTTTCATCACGAGGTATAAAAAAGTAGAAAGGTTCATTGGGAGTGAGATTATTCCACGAAATATCTGTTAACTTAAGAGAGTTAAGTTTTTCATATTTATCAGTACGTTTTCCGAACAATTCAGCATGAAATACTTTTGCCAAGCCATGATTTCTAGAAGTCTTTTTCACAAAAAGATTAATAGAAACTCCTTGTTGAATATCAAATACATTTTCGTCTTTATCGCCATTTGGAGCTATTTCCTTTTTCATTACATTGCCATGTAAATCAATTATATATATTTCATCAAAAGTATTAAGCAGATGCCAACGCATACATCTAAAGGTTGGATTATCAATGAATGCATGATTGTTAATGAACGCAAGTATGCCGCAGCCGCTTTTTTCAATAATGCTCTCTCCAAAACGTATAAATTTGACATAATCATCTTGTAGCCAATGTTTCCGTTCTCCAAAATGCACACCATTGATATATTTATAATCCTCTATCATGGATGTAATCCACTCACCACTATTAGAGGAAATTCCACTATAAGGCGGATTTCCAAGAACAATATTAATTCCCGAATTCTTTTTTGCTGCATTAGCAGAGACTGCTTCAAAGGCCAACGGGTCATCCCATAGTGTCATTTGTGCTTCTGAATTTCCGGGTTTCTCCAGTGAATTTGTCAAATAAACGCGGAGTCTTTCGGGCCTACTAAACTGATAGCCGGTATCCTTAAGTACCATCGCCAGTTTCATATGTGCAACTGCATAAGGGGCCATCATCAGCTCAAATCCATTAAGACGCGGGAGCAGATGTTCGGGAACATAAGCATTCCATTCATCTTGAATTTCAGCCTTTGTTTTATTCTTTCGATGGTCACAGAAATTTTGATATATCTGCAAAATGGTCTGGCGAAGGAATGTTCCGGTTCCCGTTGCGGGATCAAGGATCTGAATAGCAGGAACAACAGCTTCATCTTCAATGGTGCGAATATATCCATCAATTTTTCTTTTAGAATCGCGCAAAATTTTTATAGTTTTTGTAGTTGTCGATGCCAAGCCATCAGTTATGCTAAATTCGCTTTTTAATATATCATCGACAGCACGTACAATGAAATTAACTACTGGTTGTGGTGTATAATATACACCTCGCTGGACCTTTTGAGCTTTATCATACTCAGAAAGGAACTCTTCATAAAAGTGAATCACTGGATCTTCTCGCCCGCCACCGGTTTGACGGTTAAAGTCACTGATTATAGCATCTGTTTTCGTATGGAGGAGGAGATCAACAATGTTTCCAATTTCCAGTTCGTCAAATGAGAGTTTACTGTTAGCGCTATTGGATCCCAGGCATTCTTGTAACAATCCTTTAAGAAATGGATTGGTATTAGGAATACACTCTACAGCTTCCGTAGCATCAAAATCTTCTTGGGTTTCGTCCATACATCTTGCGGAAAATAGACCATATACAACGGTTTGAGCATACATATCTGCAAACTGCTGCTCAGTCATGTCGTGAACTAATGTGTCACGGAATTTTTGAAAGAGTAAATGGACGTACCCATTGGAAGTTTCAATTTCCAGTGTATTCAATATGCGGTTGCGTATGTTTTGTGCTTCCTCCGCAAGTCGAACAGTAAGGGTGTGTGAGTCCTGAATTGTCTGATGGTAGCGCGTGGTGAAAGCAGAGGCCCATGCATCGTGCCATGCTACAGTATCTACTGGATCTTTAGGCCATGCCAGTTTCGACAGACGCTGCTCAAAAATATTGATTTGTGTAAAATCTTCTACTGCAGGTTCGCAAGAAATCATTTTGATTTGTGGGAGTCCTTTTTCTGCATCTTCAAAATAAGCAGCACCAATGGTTACCTTATTTCGCTCCCCCCAAGTGCAGAGGAAAAGAAGATCCGTTTTGTCCCATACTGCATGGTCAGCATTACGGCGTGCAGGAATCAAGCCAGAGAGAATTTTTCTTAGTGCAGACACTTCAAATCGGCTACTTTCAAAATTTACAAAAAAGATACCCCAACGTTGCTCATCAACAAGCGGACGTAACTGCTTTAATGATGTGATTTTTGCGAAGGCCTCTTCTTTTAAACCCAAATCTTCGGCTTCAAAATCATATGTAATGTCATCAATATCATAATAGTCATCCGGGTCAATGGCCCATCCCAGTTTTTCTGAAAAATAGGTCATCAAAGACTCTATATCATTTACTTTTCGCAGGTCTTGCGCCATATTGTACACCTCCTAACAGAGTTCCATCCAAGTTACCAGTCTTGGTCTAACTCCAAGTGGTGCCTGCACAGAACGCATATAGTTTTTCTTAATGTGGTTTTCAATTATTTTTCTGGCATTGGCAAAGCCAGATTCATCAGTATATAGTTTACGCGGTTCATCTGACGTACACTGAATCGCTTTCCATATATCATAAGCCGACTCGATTACTTTTTTGCTTTCAGGGTCGATCATATACCAGCGATACCAGCCGTCTCCATTAGTCCATGTTCCATCAGGGTGTTTCATTGGCAATTCATAGCAGAAAAAGAATCCCGTAAAAGTAGAGGCTTGCTTACCAGAATACATTTTTTTAGGCAAGGATTCGACAATGTCCGGGTATTCAGGGTGTATTGCAAGTAGTTCTTGATATGCCAGGGCCATTTCTTCATCCCAGGATGTTTCTCCTTCATATTGGGAATTAAATTCTTTCAGAGCATCGAAATCATCTTCTGGTGTAAGGAGTTTCTTTCCCTCAATACCAAAGGTCTTCGAAATACGCAATGTTTTTTTCGATACAGTTTGGTACAAATTAAGGAGTTGCTCCAATTCCGAAGGAGGAAGAAAATTCCAATAGTAGGCATTTGCGCGGTCTACTGCCAATTCAGGATGGTCAGAGAGAAGGCGTTCTTCTATTGCTGCATTACGGCGGCGGTCAACACGACCGATACGCTGCATAAGGCGAACAGGATTCCAATGCAACTCATAATTGATTAGGCAGGATGCATCCTGGAGGTTTAAGCCTTCGGCCAGCACATCTGTTGCAATTAAAATACGGATTTCGTCTTGGACGTTTGCCGAGCAGGAGTCATTATAGTATGGGCTGAATCGAACTACCATATCATGGCGGTTCACCTTTGATTGTCCGTCAATCTCATATAAGCCATCAAATCCTGCTTTTTGTAATTCGTGGTATATGTATCTTGCTGTGGACCGGAATTCACTGAATATGATAACTTTTTTCCCTTTGACTCGTTCATCCTCGGTGAGTATGCGCTTTAATTCACGGATTTTGTCATCCTTGCTGGAATCAAATCCCATGACATCCTCAATAAATTCAGCCAGCACTTCCATATCCAATATGGTATCGTCCAGCATAGCACGGATATCAAAATCATCAGGGCTCAGATTTTCTTCGGTTTCCCATACATAATCGGGCAAATCATCCTCCAATTCTTCCAAAGTGGATTGCATATTATTTTCTATAAATTTTTTCACATACTCCAAAACGTTAGCCTGATGGTTAAGAGTACGTTCAATAAGACGCACGTTGCCTTGCTCCTTATAATCATTTAGGAATGTATACAACCGGAAATATATACGGATACATGTTTCCTCAAAAGCAGCAATGGAACTCTCGAAACGCTTTAAAAGTAGCTGTCGAATAAGATTTACTACCTGTTGCTGGCGTCCAGACACCATTAAATCAATCTTCGATTTATCCCCAATATAGTACTCGTCCTCATATGGAGAATATACGGCAAGTGCCAAAATAGGTAAGCTACGCCCGGTTTGTTTATCTTTACGGTAAAAAGAATCTACGAAATCGTCTATCAGCTTGCCATAGGAAATACGAAGAGAGTAATTTGCAACAGTAGGGGCTTGTCTGATAGAAAATAGTACCTTATCACCCTCTGCAGTAGACAAGCTCTTCTTTACGTAAGCACGGCTTCTTTGTACAACCAGTTCATTTACCAATGGATCAGCACGGAAAATATCATCTGAAACATCAACAGCATCAGAAACATCGGTACCGGTTTGCCGCTTCAGGTCTGCCTCCATCTTTTTGAAATGTCCAGATAGACTGTGAATACCAAGTGGTGCAGGGGCAAAATAATCATCTTGCCTGTGTGTAAACAATTCAATCAGATGCTGTAAATCCAGAAAACTGTTATTAATAGGCGTAGCAGTCAGCATAAACATCTGTTTTTGATGCCCACCAGCCATCATATCGAATAATTTACGGTAACGATTAGAAGAGCGATTACGGAAATGGTGCGCCTCATCAATAACGACAATTTCTGCTTGCTCTTGTATCTGATTCATAAGATTTTCATTTTTTTCCAGAAGCAAATCGGTATGATTGATTATCTTAAAAGGATAGAACCCCTCAAGAATCTCTGGAATATATTTTTTGATGGTCGTTTCCCATACAGATATTCTGGCAGAGGCTGGGACGATTAGAACAACATTTTTGCGTTCCTTTTTAACAAATCGTTCAATAAGCATCATGCCCACAAAAGTTTTACCGAGACCAACACCATCGCAGAGAAAAGCACCAGAGTAACGGTTTGCAATCTCTACCAAGCTGTTATAGCCATCACGCTGATACTGTGAGAGTCCCTGGTATATGACAGAATCGTGCTGTTCCCATTCAGAAACAGTTTCTTCGCGGCTCTTAAAATATTCATACATAGAGCGCATATAGATATCGTATGGACTGAATTCTTTTACATGGTTTTCAATAACATTAAGGACGGCAGTAGTAATGTCCTCACCTTGTTCCCAATGCTCATCAAACCATTTTTGCAACTGATCAACATCACTGCTGACCTGAACATTAAGTTCAATATTTTGTGTCAGTCCTGCTTTTGTAAAATTGCTGGAACCCACAAGAGCATAGCCTGACGGTACATTCATCGCTTGGATAAACTGATTGCGATATTCGTCACGAAAATATGTAATATAGGCTTTTGCATGAAATTTATTTTTATCATACACTCGGCATTCGATTTTGCCGGATTTCATAGCATCCAGAATTGCTGGGACGCCTACTAAGAATTCATTCCTTTCGTGTTCAACATCGATGCTGTCATTGAAATGGGTGAGCATGGTTTTTACAACTTTATCAATGACATCCTTTGTACGCTTAGTCATTTCGTTTCCTAAGATAATGCGAATTTTATCTAATTTCTGCCAATGCATATCCAGTGCAAGAAGGCCTCCGATTTCCAGATATCCCGTAGCGATATCCATCTGTTTAGACACTTTGCACCAGTCAATTAAATATTCTTTAACAGATTGCGGCTCTGTGGAATTGTCAACGATGTATAAGTCATTATGTGGCATTTGAGAGCCTCCTTTCATCATGCGTAAATATTTTGATTATATTATTTTCCAAGTGTAAGTATATGATAATTATTGTTTTCCACAAAGCAACCATAACTATACCTCAGTTTTGTTACTCCGTAATGCACTTTCATACGACGTTGGAAATGTCAACTGATACGTTTTCACCTATCAATCAACATTGCACTTTTTAATTTTACACCAGTTCCATTAAATTTTCCACATATTTTTATTCCAAACTAACCATTTGTATTAAATAAACTGTACTTAATCGAACACGTTTTTCAGAGCTTTGCATAGCTTCAATAATTTGTGTGTAGACTGGCACCTGCCTATTATCAAACATATATATATTTGAATCAAGTGTACATGACATATCTTTCTTCAAACGAATATTGCTAAATGCTAATTCAATAATCTTTTTCCGTCCATTGTAATATGGATTTGATATTGCTATTTCAAAAAGATTATCTTGAATGCATCTTGCTTTTCTCAATGGAAAAGAACCATATTCTTTTCCATTCTCAACAAACACCAGTCCCACTGCCCCTACCATACTATTAAGTATTCTTAAAATAGAAGTTGAATCTCTATATACATACTCATCTGAAGGTATTGTTATCCTGGCATAATTTATTTGTTCCATATATTTCCATTTTGCCAAAGCTTTCTCCGAAATATCTCCGTTTACAATTTGTAATTGATTTCTCACATATTCAACGCAAGTATCAATATCAGCTCTCTCCCAATACTGATACTTTGTTGCCTTCTCCATCAAACAGTGTAATGGTTCAGTCGTCTCAATTTTCAATTTATTTTTATCAATATACACTTCACTACGATTTCTTAAATACTCCGCCAAAAAGCCACTATTATTACAATGCAATATCATCCAGATAGTCTTAGCATATAAATACACATCAGATTTTCGATAATCCACATCATTAATATCTCCTACTGGCTGAAGTTCAGGTGGTCGAATAGCCTTCGGTCCTAAGCAGTCCTTTGCTTCCGTAATATGCTCATCCTGATCATTTATATTCCACACTAACCCAAAATCTGACAAACATAATCTTTTCTTGAACATCAAGAGATTCTTAGGTTTTATATCTCTATGCGCATACCCAAGCGCATGTAACTGCATTATAGATTCTCCTAATTGAAGCATATGTTCTAATCTTTGTTTGATAGAATAATTTTTAGCTTCATATGGTTTTGCTATTGGCATAAGGTACCACAAATTTTTTTGACTATCCTCACTGTAAATAGACGCATCATAAATTGGAAGAATACCTTCAACACTATTTTGCAATGTAATTACCTGCCGAATTTCCTTCTCAAATCGAATTTTTCTCTTTTCAACTTCTTTTTCGTTTTTCTGGCTAACAGTTAAAAATTTTATTGCATACCCTTTTTCTTTCGGCAGTGTGTCTCCCCCATCAATTATTTCAGCAGCAAAGACTTCCCCATTACCACCATTACCGATATTTTCTTTTACATAATATTTGCCATATTTTCCCGTCACCTCTAAACCTATTTTAGAATCATTACCATCCCAAGCCATCTTCAGCATCCTTCCTAGCATTTTCAGCTTCAAGCAAATATTCCTCATATAAATTATAAAAAATTCTTGCTGTTTTAGGGTAATCTGGAGTTAAATATTCCGCATTATTTTTGAACTCCAATGCCATTTTTAATTCCTCTTTTCCAGCCGATGGGCTAAATCCTCCTCTCCGATTAAATACAGCAACTTGATAGCTATTTATCATCCTATCATCGCCGTACTTTTCAATCATTTTCCTAACAGCCGCACAAGGTTCATATCCATCTTCATCTATAGGCGAAAAAGCAAAAAGCCTTCCCAATGTTGTTTCAAACAGATTTTGTTGATCATTACGAATCAATGTTTCTCTATATTTTTCAACCCATTGTTCCAATTCTTCTTCTAACACTTTACCATTTTTTTCTGCTGGACAAAAATGTAATTGATTATATAAAGAATACATATTATGAAAATAATCTTGATCAATCTTTTTCTGTTTATCCTGACCATGTTCCCGCTTAAACACTATAGATACTAATTCTGCCATAAGCTCTGGTGACTGCTTAACAAGTTTATGATAACATCTCATGTCCTTCCAATCTAATAGATTCATGAAAAAGATTTCAAGGCGAACAATCCTTATACACTTTTCAGAATCATCTATATACGCTTCCTGTAAAACCTTTATTAATTGTTGAACATGATAACTCATCATTGTATCTGCTTGTTCATGTGGCATATGTTCCACATCTTTAAAATACTCAAAAATAGTACTTGCTGATAATGGCTTATAATAATGAATATAATGCATCTGCTCTACAAATGTATTCAAAGTAGCATATTTTTTTGCCTCCTTTAACGCCCATAAATAATTACACTCTTTACAATATATCATCGACTTCCAAAATTCTTTTTTTATTGTATCAGAAGCATTTGTAACCAATGGTATTGCCGTTGTTACCCTTGCCTCAACTTTATAAACTCTAGCTACTACATTATCTAAGCACTTCATATTTATCATTTTCGCTATAATATCCGAATAAGGCAATTCATCTACTTTTTTCATATTATTCAAATAGTTAATTGCTATATCTACAAATTTTTCGACTTGAATCAACTCTTTAAATATCTCAAAGTTCCATTCCCCATTATTCCAATATTTTGCCAAATAATATCCTAAGTCTCTATATTCATCTTGAGAACATGCATTAGCCAAAACAACAAGACTATATCTTTGATTTTGAAATTCTTCTATTTTTTCTCGAATTAGAGCTTCCTTAGCTTTCTCATTATTTTCTCTCTCGTCATCTTTATTAGCCGGAATAGGATGCAAAAGTGGCGTCTCACCATTTGTTGCAAATAAATATGCATATTCATATTCTGGAGTTGCAATATGTATCCGATTTAACACTTCTTCATATTTACTAACCTTCTCTTCTGGCATTGCCCATGACGCAAATTCATAATACCTATGCCTATATATCGAAGATCGAATTGTATTCTTAATCGTTGTCACTTCCTCGTCAGACATTTGTTGAATTTCAAATAACAATTTTTCAAACATCGTATTAACTAATTTCACTGAAATTTGTTCTGACAACTTAAGCATTTTTTTCCAACGCTCCACTGAGAACTCCATATGCTGAAGAATAAAATTAAAATACCCTATTTTTGTTTCTTTCATGTTTGCAACAGTTGTTGATCTTGATATTTCATGTTCTCTATATTTCGGTAAATAATCCCCTCCAAAATAACTCGTTTTATTAGTATCAATTGCATTATAAATATAATTCCATGCCTTTTCTGGATCAATTTCAAACATTTTTTCTGCTGCCTTAATTTTCTCATTTGATGTTTCTAAAACAGAAAGATTTATCCATGTACATAATACCTTTGAAAATATTTCTTCAAGTGCATTGGACTTATATTCAAACCCAAGCGAATCTAGTTTCAAAAGCCATTTAAATGCAGTCCAAAAAAAATCTTTTTGAACAAGAAACTGCTCAACCCCATATAATATTTGTATATACGCATTCTCTCCAAAAAGGAAATCACTTGTTTGATTTTGAAATAATTTTAACAACCCAGTATCGTTAGTGAATTCGTAATCCATTCTTTCCAATACTGCCATTGGCGAAATTTCACAAAATTCCCTCCAGAATTTAGAAATATAAATCCATTGTTTTTCTGTTTTCACACATTGCAAAACAGTCTCAACTAGTTCATTTAAAGTCCTTTGCGTTTCTTTGTCACTTTTATAAGTTCCCTTAATCAATAATGTCTGTAACATTCCTTTTCTTATCGTTCCAGACCAGAATAACTTTTCTCCTTTAAGCTGTGCAAGCAATCTTTCTTGACCATTACAAGAAAACAAACTTTCTGATTCATTAATTACTTCTAAAAACGCATTAATAAATAATTGCCAAATAGGTTCACTTATTAGTACATCAAGATAATTCCATATATTCTCTACACTCGCTAAATAATAAGATATTGAACCATTTCTTCTTATTACATATAAAAAAGGATCTTCTCCCTTTGTATATGGAAGAATTTCTTCTAAAAATTTATTATACGAGCCTCCATATAAAGATTCAATAACTAACTTATCTCCTTCTACTTCTTCCCAACTTCCAATAAGTAAACATGTTTTTTTCGCCTTTTCACTAATACCATTAATCCACTCAGGTGTTTTTAAGTACTCCCCCTTAAATAATTGCTTCTTCATCTGTATATATAATCCATGCGTATCTGCTAATAAAGCACATATTTGTTCATATTCCATTCCTGCATCCTGTAAACATTTTAATAATGTATTACGAGTTCTTGGGCGCAATTCTAAAACATTCCCGTTAAAGACTGGTGTATTTTCATCTATCACAAAAATGTTAGTATTGTTCTCAATTGCCACTATTTCATCTGCATAAAACCATGGAATATAAATATTTCCGCTATTTTTAACAAGGCTAAGTTTTTTCCAAGATTCCATATCTTTAACAATATATATAGGGCGTTTATCATCCAGCCTCCATAATTCATTAAGGACACAATATATTGTCTCTTCTCTACTGCGGCCTCTTATAAATACTAATTCATCATATCTTAAATCTTCAAATTCATCTTGAAAATGTTCATCATCCACTAAAAAAAATTCTATTCCGATAGATGGATTATGAGTACTTCTTCTTAGATCAATATCCATTTGACCTGACGATAATATTGCCATTTGCTCATGATTATAAACTGCAAGATCTTTCGACATTTTCTCAATTCTATTTTTCAGTTCTAAAAGATTTCGATCCTGTTCCTCTTTCCATTCTTTCAAGAAATAATGCTCATATTTATCTGGAGCAACTATTCTCAACTGCTCAATCACCGTGTAAATGATTTTTACTGTATAAGATTCCGCTATTTCATAAGGTATTTCATACTTCTTCATCAATTGATTGAGAGATGTAGACAACCTATTTTTTAAATCATATCCATCTTCTGTTTTCAACTCCTTTGCAATCTTAGACAAATTTTCTTTCGATAATACACACGTCAATTCTTCAAAAAAAGTGTCTTTTCCCTTTTCGGTTTTAATGAAAAAATCACCTGTATCAACAAGTAATTTTTCCCATGCACGAGAATCTTTATAGTTCTTTACCATATTTTCTCCAGCCGAAACCAATACACTCTCTGCTTCAGACATTCCAAGCCCGAAAATAGCCCCCAATAACTGTTCCATCATGTTGCATTTACCTCTTATTTTTCTAGTCTTATTTTTGTAAACTTTTTTTATCACTACTCTCTCTTCATGTTCTCAAATCAATAATCTCCCAATCATCAGCAAACACCTTTTTACCTTTTTCATAAGTCTCTCCTTTCATTGCCACACACAATAGTTTTTTAGGTCTACTCATTCCAACATAAACGAGTTTACGACTATAATCACATAAATTAGATGTTCCAACCTTCCCTATTCCATAATAAGGAAGAATTCTTCTTAAATCGGATGCTCCATTCTGCTCTGTTTCCAGATATAGAGTTGCATCATGTGTTTCACCTTTTACACCATGAACTGTGTCAAATTTTATTCTATACCCTCTGATCGAATCAATAAATACATTTTTTTCAATTTTTTTGTCCTGATCTGCAATAGCATCACCATCTAAAAAATAATTTGGCAATTTTTTAAAAATATCATCACTTTCAAAACTGTTTATTTTGAAAAGTTCATTTATCCTTTGCCTCATCAAACAATCTATTGTTTTCCTATCAATAGGTCGTACTTTTGACAATTCACTAATCCACTGGCGATATTGATCTTTATATTCACTGTCAAGAAACTTTTTTATTGTAACTACCGAAAATTCCTTACCGGATACTGAATTAGTAATTTCAGCATAATGAAATATTCGGCACAAAAGTTTCCGAACAATGCCCTCTGCTTTGTACAACTTTCCTTCCAATAGGTTTACAATTATCTCATCTAGTAATATCCAATAATTATATTCTTCTTGTTTCTTTACTGAAGCATCAAATTCCGACCAATAATCTCCAATTTTTAATCCAGCTAACGTTTCTTTTTTGACAGCACCAATTACTTTATAGATACCATTCTCATCAAAGAGCTCTTTTTTCTCTAATACACTAATATACCCTCCAATTACTTTACCAATACTCTCAGTATCAAAAACAAGTAATACTGGCTTAATTCCAGTCTTTCCTACAGATGTTATAATATTAGTTTTATCTTTCTTTAAATTGCAAATTACATCTGCGATCTCTTGGCTATATCTATTAGATGTCATAATAGGTAAGAATCCAACTTGTGGAATCCAATCTGGCGTTCTATCTTGTGAAGAATTATAAATAGCCTGATCCGAATCTCCTATTTTCATTACTGTACACCTAGTTGAATTAAATATTGCGTCTATGGCTTGTCGCTGGATCTCATCACAATCTTGATATTCATCAATAAAAATATATTTAAATCTCGCCGAAAAAAGGTCTGTATATGTTTCCGATAAATCATCTACAGCAGCTTTAGCATATGCGTAAGCATCTTTATATCGTATTATCCCCTCTTTTTTTAAAAGATTATCAAGAATTTCTTTATACCGCTTGGTTGATTCCTTATCTGAACCAGCTAATGCTCTTTTTTGCTTTTCCATATAAAGAGCACCATCATTTCCTATATATAATCTCTGTACATACTCAATCTTTGTTTTAAATTGTGTACTAGTTTTTAATTTGGTTTCTATCATAAAATTGAGACTATTATACTTCCTATGCTTCTGCATCTGGTTTACCACATATTGCGCATAAGTAAAATCATCAACTGCTTGTACACGCTGTCCGGCAATATTTCTTAAATATGGCATTGTTACAAACTTGTCAATAAATGACTGAATTGTTCCAATATAATTTGGGTACCTAAGAAGTTTATCTGCATAGCTTGAAAGTCGTTTCTTAATCTCGTCTACTGCAACATTTGTATGCGACAGTACACAAATTCCTGCACAATTTGCAAACGGCATTCTATCAGCTAACAGTTTCAGCTTTGCAAGAAGAACTGTTGTTTTTCCGCTACCTGGACAAGCCGCCACATCAGTCGAATGCCAGCAACGTAAAACATTTTTCGCATCCTCGGAAAAATGTGCGCCCTCTGGCAAAAGGAGTTTCTCTGTTAATTTAATCTCCTGATCTGTAATTTCCCATTCTTTCATAGAATTCCTCCCATTTACACAGTTTCTCCTGCCGCATACTTGATAGCCTTTACTATATAGCCTAAAAATTGATCCTGCTCAAGCTCTGCTTTCAATTTATCCTTCTGTTGGTTATTGATTTTCAATCCATACAGGTCAAGATCAAACATCTTTTCTTGTTTAAATTCATCCGGTATTTCTGATATTTTCCAGCGTAACACAGACGCCAGACACTGAGCAACAATAGCTTTTAAGCTACTTTTACCATTTTCATCAAGCATCAAGCTATAAATTTCATATGCCCTTTTCCACAAAGGCATATCACTCCATTTTTCCATTTCCTTGGCTGCCTCATTATCTGCTTCTACAATCTTTTCATTTGTCAATGATATATATTCTTTTGCGTTAAAGATCTTCTTTCCATAATGAACCGATTTATGAAAATCTTCTGAAAGACAACTCATAGCAATACAATATTCTAATGTCCACCGCGGTGATGTAAATCCACGAACTGAACCTTCTGTATAATTTTTATTTTTTTCTTTTTCCTGTTTTATTGATTCATCTTTTTTCTCATCCAGCTTCTTTTCCTTCGTTTCCTGATCAACATCATATGGTCTCACATCACAATCTGTAATTACAGAAACTGGAATTCCAATACTACTTTCGTCTTTTCTTTGCATAATTCCGCTATACCGTAAAAAAGCTGTACTGCCTACATTTACTATAGATATTCCATATTTTTCTAAAGGATAGCCAAGAATATCAGCGATTACTGGAACTAAGATATTTTCCGCATCACCTTCCACCATTATAATTCCCTTAGCAAAGAACAAATTTGCTTTTGTTGAGTCAAGAAAACGTTGCAGAAACAGATAATCCCCCTTTTTTAATCCAGTTTTGCCTTCGGCCAAATCATATCCAAATCCATCTTTCATTAAAATTAGATTTTTAAGATTAATCTTAGATGCAAGAATTGGACTGTGTGTTGATATAATAATCTGAACATCGTTCTCATTATACTCATTCTGTAAATAGCTAATTAACCGAAGTTGGGCCTGCGGGTGAAGATGCGCTTCTAATTCCTCGATTAAAGCTAATTTCATACCTCCATCAGAATCTTCTTTAAGAAGCAGCAATTCTGCTGCAATAAATAATAAATTCAATTCTCCCAATCCCGGGTTAAGCTCCGGAGCATTTAATGATAAAGATTCAAGTATAGCTTTAAGCTGAATGTCTGATGTTCTTAATTCTGCATCACTAGCTTGTCCATTATCATTAAAAGATTTCAGGTTATTTCGAATGGTTTGAAGAATATATTTTCCTTCTTCGTCACTCAAAAAGTAGGTTTCTATCTTATTGTTTGCCTCTTGAAAGATTTCTAAAATTTCGTGTTCCTTCTTATCTTTAAAAATTGGATGATTAAGAAGAATCTGCGAAATTCTTGATCCACGTCCAGAACTCATTTCACGCTCTGCATCTCGAAGAGGTTTTAGATATACAGCCTTTAATAAATCTCTTGCTTTTCCATCAATTGAAATACTATCATTTATATCACCCACACGCAATTCTTGAAATATTTTATGCCCTTCTTTCCATGCTCGATAATGAAGTTCAAGCATATATTCAATCTTATCACCGTCTTTTTTAAAGGTTAGATATTCGATAAAATTTTTTGCCTCGTTTTGAGTGAATTCTGTAATCTCACAATCAATCTTAAACTCAGAACAAGCATCACCATCAACAGGTTTATAAAAGTCCTCTTCCACCGGTCTAATATACTCATTACTCTGTGTTAATAAAACTAATTTAAGGGCGTCAATCACTGCTGTCTTTCCAGAATCATTCTCTCCAATCAAAGCATTTAATCCTTTATGGAAGGTAATTTTTAATCCTGGAGCACCTTCAACAGATCGAAATCGGCGAAAATTGTAAATTTTTAATTCAGATACTATCATAGTTTTATCCTCACTTCCATTGTTTACTTATAAGTTATTTTATCCTCACATTTTATCTTTGCTACTGCTCCTTTTCCGAATCTGGAACAGTTAAATTCAATTTATCCATCAAATTCTTAATGGTAGACTCATCAAAAGTATATTCCAATGCGGCTAAATCTTTAGCTACCTCCACTATATCTCCATTTTCATTTTCCGTATACATTGGATAATAATCTCGATAATAATGATCATATGCACATAACCCATACGGTGAATTCCAAACAATCATACATCTTTCTGCGCTACTAGGAAGTCCATCATTTCCGCTCAATGCTTGATCTACAATATCTTTCGCACTACCATATGCTATGTTATAACATAAATTACCATTTATATCATAACACTGATAAATCGTTTTTCCTTCATCTGGAACAAGATAGTATAAGTCTTTAACACCTTGTCCATAATCGTATGACACATATAAATAATCAGCCTCGTCAATAATCTTTTTAATTTGAAGCTGCTGTTCTTCCTGCATCTGTTGCTTCTGCATAATCAACTGTGGAAGCTGCTGTTGTCCCCATGTTCGATTAACTATATCAGATGGTAACCAACAATAACTTTTAATATATGTACCACCGATTATATATTTTTCCGTTCCATTTGAATTCCACCACTGCAAATATGCATCCACATCATAGTCCAGCAGTTTATTTTGAACTTCCACAAATACTTCACTGTTAAAAATGTATTGGCATCCAGTCATTGTGCCATTAAGCAAATCAATCGCATTCACATTATTAATGCCTAGACGCTTGTAATTTCCAACTATATCTACATCATCTCCAATTGATGATCCACTTACACCATACTCATTTATTTTTGTTAACGATGTACCATCATATAAAAATAACTCTGTTGATATATTCGTACCATCTGCAACATATCCCACGTAGCTCCATAGGTCACAGCCAATCATTCTCTGATTTTGTTCTGTCAAATATGAATAGCACCGCAAAATTCCTTTTTCTGTAAAAACTGCTATCCCATCTGTGACAAGTTCTGATTGTAGCACAACAGACCCATATTGAATTTCATACATTTGCAGATCAAGGCTATCGCATTCCCCGTTTAACCCAACAACTAACAATTCCATCTGTCCGTCTTTGTCAAAATCTCTGATTTGATATCCCCAAGTAGTCCGTGGAATATTTGACGTAGATTGCGTTATTCCTTGCTCATTACGAACAAGCCATATATCATATGGTCCCTCTTCCGAATATTGCAATCCCCACGCAAACTTATACAGTTGATTTACATTATCCAGATAATCTGCTTCACTAATACTTTGTTCTCCCCATGCAGAATGACTACCCATTATCAAAATTCCGAATGCCATAATCCATGTCTTTTTCATATTAGCTGCACTCTCCTTTCTGCTGCCTAATTTATGTTATTACCATTTTTTCAATTTTGCAACTCACCATATTAACTATTTACTAAATTCTCAAAACGTCTATTTCCTACTAAGAATTATATCATAACTACAAATAAAGTCAATTTATTTTACTACTTCTTTCATTATAAAAACTGGTATAGAATAGATTCCATAAGCAAGCAATCCATTCCATACCAGTTTTTGTTCTATCTATTCAAAAATTACATTTTCTGTAAAGTATACTTACTACCACTCCTTGAGGAATAGGAATCAGCGATTGTATATCCATAATTATGCAAATTGCTACAGATATATCTACTTATCTCATCACTTAATTTCATATCCTCTAAATTATACTTTTGATTAAACCATTCTACTACCTCATCTACAGGACATCTCATATTCATCTGCTTTTGCATAAACTCAATAAATTCCTTTGATATTTTCTCAATATACTCGTGCAAAGCGACCTCTCCATTACTGTTTAAAACATACAAATCAAGATTATCCTCTGAAAAACATGTATACCCGGCCTCAATAAATTTCTTGGCCTCTGGACTTTCCTCAATTTCAGATTTCCAATAACCCTGTGGATCTTTATAAAACCCTAATATTAATTCGACTGCTTCTTTCATTGTAAAATTATCATTCACTTATTTTACTTCCTCCCTATGGGTAAAAAATTTAAAAACATAGATTTATACAATATCTATATTACAACGCTGGTTTTGCATTAAACTTCTAATTAGATTTTATCACTACATTTGAAACAAGTCTATATTCATATGTAAATAATATAAATATTACATCATACTTTTGATTTATATTAACCGAATCATAAGTAACTCTATAATTTTATTCATTCAACTATTTTCTTTTTCCTCCCCACCACATTCAACCATTTCTCTTCCCCTCTGCCTTCTCTGACATCTCCTGTCACAAAGCACTCTACCGTCTCTAACCTACTTTCCTTCATCTCTTCCTCTGCCTCTTCCAGTACCTTCTTCCATCCATCTTCCCTCAGATCTGTAAAGTATCGGCCTCCTACCTCTCTCTCTTCTTCTCCATACTTAAAAGAAGCATACAGCACACCGCCATCTACTAGCGCAGTTATTAATCTCGCAATTACCTTCGGCAATAGTTCATACGGCACATGTAAAAGTGAAGCACATGCCCAAATTCCATCATACACTTCTTTTTCGTCTATCTCTTCAAAGCGCCTGCACTGTACCTCTTGACCCAAGTATGCACTTGCCTGTCTGCACATTTCTTTGGAGCCATCCAGCGCAACTACTCTATATCCACTTTCCATAAAAAATTTGCTGTCGCGTCCACTACCGCAGCCTGCATCTAAAATCAGAGCTCCTTGCTTCAAATACCGCAGGAAACGTCCTCTCATTTCACTCATATCTGCATTTCGTGTTCCTTCACAAAATGCAGCAGCATTCTCATCGTAATAAGAAAGTGTCCTTTTCTCTTTCTCTCTGCTTTCTATTTCCAATTTCAACTTTCTCCCTTCTCATACCTTGTCGCGATACCGCTTCCAGTAGTACTCTAACACGCGGTACTGCACAATATCTCTTATTTCATCTGCAAATCTTGTGCCGCCTTCCTGCAGCACAGCCTGCATCTCGTCCTTTAGCGCAATCAGATAACCTTTTTTATCTACAAAGAAGCCTTTTCCTGATTGCTTTAGGAAATTGACCGGATTTTTTGCGATATTCTGTAAATGATCCTTATCCGTAATATTTTCAAAATCAGCCTTAGTTTTACACTTATTTACATCTTTCCAGTTTGTGCCTGTCTGATAAAATTTCTTCCATGACCGTAACACATCACTTTCCGTCACAGCCATTTTCAAACCATTCTCACTACTACCATCTGCTTCGCAAAAAGCACTCAGCACTGGCATCTTGTAGGACTTCTGCATATTTGTCTGCTCTATTAATTCCAGAAAATCTCCTGCGTCTGTTCCAATCCATGCACACTTTTCTTTCTCCAAATCACCTAGCGCACTTCTAAACATAACATAATGACGAAATGGATTTTCCTTCGCTTCTTTCAGACAATACTGATAGACAGCTTCATCCATATGTGTAAATAATTCTATTCTCGTTGGCACATGCTGCAACAGCTCTTTCACACGGTGATATTCGTGAACAACTGCATCATGACCTTTTCGCTTTCCTTCCTCCATCTTTCTAAAAAGATCAATCAGCTTCAAATCAAAATCTACAATACAATCCTGAGGATATGGAAGTGTCAATGCCACATCAGCTGTTGACGCATGAAAATTGGCTGTTTCTCCGCTTAATAAATATGGTGCCAAATTTGCCTGTCTATAATTTCCTGCAAAATCAAGTACAGTCAGATACTCTTTTCCCGGCGCTTTTCTTAAGCCACGCCCTAATTGCTGCAAAAAGATGATTGGTGACTCTGTAGGACGCAAAAACATTACAAGATCGACTACCGGAATATCAACACCTTCGTTAAACATATCTACGCAAAACAATGCTTGAATCTCTCCGCTTTCTAGCTTCTTGACGGCTTCTATTCTGTCAAGCCAATATGTTTTTTCATCACCCTCATTTTCTGTATTATCTTCACGGCTATATACTGCCCCTGCAGCAACACCACTTTCTGAGAAAAATCTTGCCATATGCGATGCATGCTGTCTTGAACAGCAAAAACCTAATGCATGCTTGGGACGATATTTACGAAAGTACCCTAAAATCAACTGATCTCTTTTCGTATTTTCCAGATAAGCAGCTGTTAGCTCACTTTCTTCATAATGGCCTCTTACAAAATGTAATGCACTATAATCAACTGTGTCATCCATGATTCCATAATAATGAAATGGAACTAGCACACCTCTGTTCACTGCTTCTTTAAGCGTTATTTCATAAGGTACTTCAAAATCATACAGCTCATACACGCTTCTGCCATCCATCCGCTCTGGTGTTGCTGTCAATCCAAGCAAATAGGTTGGATGAAAGAAATCTAAAATCTTTTGATATTGATCTGCTGTACTGTGATGACATTCATCCATTACTATATATTCAAATGAATCTGGTGAGAATTTTCTCTTTAATACTTCTTCTTTTCCAAGTGAAGCAACTGATGCAAACAATAAATCAACATCCGCATCCTTTTTATCTCCTGTAAAAAATCCATATGAATCGTCTGGCCTTACATTATGAAATGCCTCTGCTGCCTGTCGTAAAATTTCCTCTCGATGTGCAACAAATAAAACGCGCTTGTATGGCAGGGAATCAAATGCAGCAAGGTATGTTTTTCCAATACCTGTCGCTGCATGAACAATTCCTTTTTCAGCGCCTTCCTTTCTGCTTCTCTCTAATTCGTACAATGCTTCTATCTGCACACCTCTAGGCTCATACTCTTGTTTTAAGCCACTCTGTTTTTCTTCTTCACCTTGCTTTTCATATCTGGCAAAATCCTTAGCCACAGCAGGACGCACCCAGCTTTTTGCATATTTTTTTAGCACAGTATCCGTAATCTCAACAGACTTATTATAAAACAGATCCTCGAAGCTTGCATAAAACTGATCAAATGCCTGTTTATCAACTACGCTGCTCAGACAATAGTTCCACTCTATGCCGCTCGTCAGCGCACTTCTTGAAATATTTGATGAACCAATAAACACGCGGCTTTCTTTATCTGCGTGGAAGAAATATGCCTTGGGGTGAAAAGAACGATGACTGTCTGCATAAAAGCGAAGATCTATCTGATCACCAAGCTCGCTTCTTAGCAAATATAAGGCTGAGGGCTGCGTGATTCCAAGATAATTTCCTGTCAGAATGCGGATTGGAACACCTCTTTTTTGTGCCTGTTTTAATTGGGGAAGAAGCATTTTTACACCTGATTCCATCAAAAAAGATACTATTAAGTCTATTCGTTTTGCATGTGCCATGCTAATTTCCAGCTGCCAGAACAAATATTTTTCTCTTTTCTCGCCTGTGACTACGGCAAGCGAAGCGATATCTTCCATTACTTCTAATTCATTCACATCTATATTCATCTTTTTATCTGCCTTTCCCCGAGTTTTCGTCTTTCTTTATCAACAATTTTATCATGTTTATAGTTGATCTTCAAGTTTTTCCACCTTGCTTTTTCCTCCCCTAAATGTTACACTATTCATTACTACCCCCCAAAACTAATGAGAAAGGATTCTCCTATGACCCTTATTACCACCCTTGAGGGCTTTGTACTAAGCATTCCTGCTTTTTTCTCAAATGCCTTTCAAGCTTTCACTACTTTTATACAAAAAACGACTGGTATCTTGCCGGCTGATCTGCACCATATCTTACGCTGGACTGGTATATTCCTGCTTGCATTTTTTCTTTTTTTGATTTTAAAGCGTCTTTACCATCTATGGCTCCCTGGCCATTTTGCCCGCCGTTATGGTATTAGCCGTCTGCCAAAGCATACTATTATTAAGCGCCGTTTTCGTCTGCCGCTTACGCGAAATTCTTATGTTCTTCGTTTTCCGTCCTGGCGATATGCCAATCAGGATAAGACACGTGATCAGAGGCGTAAGGGCAATAAAATCAATTGGAAAAACAGCTGTCTTATGATTGACTCGTATAAGATTTTTATGAAAAACCCTATGCAGATGGTTCGTCTTGTGCGTCATTTGCGCGAGGAAGGCTTCGAGATTGCGCCTTGTGCTATTGAGATTGAAAAGAAAAGGCTGCTGCGTAAGAGTGATGACACTTACAGAAGTGGCTCTTCCCACGAGCTTCACAGCCGCTTTCAGGATGATCCGTTTGCGTTTGAGGAATATTGTGCCGCTCTTTTTCGCGCAATGGGCAAACGGGCACGTACAACGCCTCGCACTAATGACGGCGGCTATGATGTTATTATAAGCGATGATAATGGTCTAAACGGCATTGTTGAATGTAAGTGCTATGCGCCTGACTCTAAGGTTGGACGTCCGCTGCTTCAAAAGCTTGTAGGCGCCTGCATGGCTTATCCGATACGCCTTGACTATCTTATTTTTGTAACGACTAGTGATTTTTCTGAGGAGGCGCGGACATTTGCTCATGATTTTCAAAAGCGCGAAAAGATAAATTTTTCACTTATCAATGGTCAGACTTTATCAAATCTTTCTGAACAATATTTATCTGAGTCTTCTTCTAGGAAAAAGGTAAAGCGCCCTATTGATGACTGGAAGCAGTGGCAATTGACTACGGCTGACCTAAAAGATTATGTTCCGGCCGATTTGTATGATCGCCTGTAAAAAAACAGCCCGGCTTTACACAAGTGCTCATAAGAATGTAATTGAAGAAATTACGATTATGGCATCTGTCAGGCAGGGTTGGCAACGAAAAGCAATAGAATTATTCGCAGCTTTCAAGTACAATTACCTTAAATCAATCCTATGGCAGTATGATCGAGGTGCAGACTCACAACACCGATCTGAAAAAGCGGCTGACAGCATTTGCAGCGAATTACCCGGAGCGCTGCCGCCAAATTGGCGATGACGAGCAAGGCTGACTGACCTTTGAGATTGAAAAAGGCAGATTGAGTTTTCGGTTGACTGCACCGTATAGTGAGGCGCGGAAACAGGCGGCAAGCGAGTGGGCGAAGAAGAATGGAATCAAAGGTTAATGTCGAAATGTTCAAAAAATTTTGCTATAATTTTTGGGAAGATGTAACGAAAGTCAATCAAAAAGTGCTTATAAGGGTGAAAGGCCTTTTACTACAGAGGAAAGGAGATGAAGGCTTTGGATGACACTAAGATTATAGACCTGTTTTTTGAACGCGATGAAACCGCAATCCGGTACGCTTCCGAAAAATATGGAAACCGTCTGCGTTCGCTATCCCACAGTATTGTAAAAGATAGGCAGACTGCCGAGGAATGTGAAAATGATACTTACATGGAAGCGTGGAACACGATTCCGCCCCATGAGCCAAGAAGCTATCTGTATGCGTTCCTTGCCCGGATCATCCGTCATCTTTCCCTGAACTGTTGCCGTGACCGCAGTCGGCTGAAACGCAGTGCATTCATATGCGAACTCAGTGCAGAGATGGAACAGTGTATTCCTGCGCCCGACGATGTTCAATGCCGCATCGAGGATAAAGTCTTTGCCGATGCGATCAATGAATTCCTCAGCCGACTGGATGAGGAAAAAAGAAATATTTTTGTTCGCCGGTATTGGTATCTGGATTCCATAGCTTCCATCTCCGAACGCTTCGCCTTATCACAGAGCAAAATTAAAACGACGCTCTTTCGCTGCCGAAATGAGCTTCGAAAGTATCTTGAGAAGGAGGGTTACTCCATATGAGAGGAAATGATTTTTTAGAAAAGATGGGACTGATCGATCCCGCCTATGTTGAAGCAGCAGATACCGCAACGAAAAAAAAGAAAATTTTCTGGATGCAGTGGGGAGCGATTGCTGCTTGTTTTGCAGTCATTGTTGTTGCAGCAACGATGCTCTTCCCACACGATAAACCAGAATTGCCCTCTGACCTGCCGATGCTGTCGATTTCTGAAAACACTTCGGGTGGAATGGGATATGAGGGATATATGGCTTATGACATTTCGGAACTCGTAAACGCGAATCCCTGGAATGAAGAATCCGAGATATCCGCACTCCCTGTCTATCAAAACCTCTTGCACTACAATGAGTACCATATTGCATCAGGAGCGGATTTTGATAAAATGCGGGAGTTTATCCTGGATGTTGCTGGGAGATTGGGGCTTGATCCAAGCAACCTGACGGTCACTGACAATGCACCCAGCGAAGAAGAAAAACAGCAAATAACAAAAAAGTATGAAGCGGGAGGCTTGGTTGTTCCTGGTGGATATTTTGATCCGACTGCACTAATCATAGAAGCCGATGGAATAAAAATAGAAGTAGACCAAACCATGACAGCGACGATACATTTTGATCCTGTCGTATCTCTCCCGGAAGAGTATAACTTTACCCATTATGCGTCCTACGTTGATACGGCTGCCGTGGCAGATTATTTAAAAAGCGAATATAGAGAGCTGATTGGCATGGACAATCCTCAAGTAAACATTCATGGTGGGGATTACAATATCTATAGCCAGCAAAGTTTTTCCATTGAGTTTTTTGATGCGGCCGACCATGATATCGAGCAAATCATCAACTACAATTTCAATCGGGTGGCATTCTATTGTGATGACAATGGAAAGCTGTTCCTGGCAAGGGTATTTCAGCCCGATTTGTCAAAGAAAATGGGGGATTATCCAATCATCAGTTCGGGTAAGGCAAAAGAGCTGTTGTTAAATGGCAATTATCTTTCGACTGTCCCGTATGAATTTCCCAGCGCAGAGTTTATCAAGAAAGTCGAACTCATCTACCGGACAGGCGGATATGAAGCGTACTATATGCCATACTATCGCTTCTATGTTGAACTGCCGGAAGCTGAACACGAAAATGGATTAAAAGACTACGGAGCATTTTATGTTCCTGCGGTGGAAGGCACCTATATTTCCAATATGCCAACATGGGACGGAAGTTTCAACTAAGTGGAACCGGAATTATCCCTTGGCAACAAGGGCGCACTTCTATACAGGGGCAAGCCCTGTATGTGCGCTCTGCTAGGCGAACAGCCCGGACACTTGAATGTCCGGGCTGTTTTGCGTCACACCGTTCCGAACAAGGGGCTGCACCCCTTGCTGCTGGACTTATCCGGGGCTGTAGATCGCCTTGACAAACTCCCGCAGCGCATACGGGGTAAGCGGCATCAGGGCATCCGCATTTCCTATGACCTTGTGGGCTTTATCCCCGAGGAAGAACTGCTGAAACAGGAAACGGCGTGACCGAAGCCACGCCGTTTCTTAGAGAATACGATATTACTTTCTTATGACCCCCGCCCATTTAACCGGACTGTTTTTATTTGTTTGCTCCTGATTGCTGTCTTATTTTTGCATATTCTAAGAGCGGCATCTGTTCTTCTAGTGTACCTTCTACGATCAAATCCAGATAGCGATAATTTTTTACGCCGTCGTCTCGGCCGCATGTAATGATATAACATTTATCGCTTCCTATACTAAAGTTGTCTACGTAGTTTCTTGTGGCTTCGTCTCTTGATACGGCAAATACGTTTGTCACACGATATGTATAGCGTCCTGACTCTGCCGTTAGATAAAAGGCATCGCCAACTTCTACATCTTTTAGACGGTTAAATGACAGATCTTGTGCCGTATGGTTATGGCCATAGATGCACATATGAGTCTCGCCAAGTGTATAATCTGGTCGTGCTGCTGTTACCATCCAGATATCTAGGTCGTAGTTTATCTCTTCCCATGTTCCTGTGTAGACACCTCTTCTTATGCCTGCTGTCGGAACCTCAAGCACACACTGGATCGTGCCTTTTGCGTAGTCTGGCGTATAGACAATGCCGTCTCTCATATAATAATTGGCATCCTCATAGTCAAGATCTGAAAAATCGTATGTTGGTGCTGATTCATCCTCTCCGGCACTTTCACCGCTTTCTTCTATATCGTCCCAGCCTTTTGCATTTTCCTGCTGCTTACGTCTTGCCATGCGTTCTGCCTTTTCCTTTGCTTCTTCCTGAAGTTTTTTTTCATATGCCTCTGGATCTGTAAGCTTTAAAATCAGATCATCTATATACGTATCAGCAAGATCGCGTTCCTCTTCCTGGCGCTCATAGGCATCCCGATTTTTAAAGAACATCAGATACACACCTGCTACAATCAAACCAATTGATGCTGTAAATAAAAGTGCAAACAGAAATTTCATGCCTGCCGTCATTGTTTTCTTTCTTTTTTTCTTCACAAAGACTGCTCCTTTCCCTGTTTTTTTCAGCTTATCATCTTTTTTTGTTCTGCACAACCCTTTTTCCTGATTCTTCTGCTCCCGTCAAAAATCGTAAGAAATTCGTCAGCTTAAAAAAAGAGACAGACATATTTCATGCCTGCCTCTTTTATATTAAATAGTTGTAGTTATTACTTATTAGAAAGATACTCGTGAATACCCTTTGCACCTGCTTTTCCAGCTTCCATTGCAAGGATTACGGTAGCTGCGCCTGTTACAGCATCTCCACCTGCGAATACACCATTCTTGGAAGTCTGACCGTTTGTTTCTTCTGCTACGATACACTTCCACTTATTTATCTCAAGTCCCTCAGTTGTGGAGGAGATCAGTGGGTTCGGTGAAGTACCAAGTGCCATGATAACGGTATCTACGTCAAGTGTAAACTCTGAATCCGGGATTACAACCGGGCGGCGTCTTCCAGATGCATCTGGCTCACCTAATTCCATACGAACACACTTCATGCCCTTTACCCAGCCCTTCTCATCCTCAAGGATCTCAGTCGGGTTTGTCAGAAGATGGAAAATGATTCCCTCTTCTTTTGCATGATGTACTTCCTCTACTCTTGCAGGAAGCTCTGCCTCACTACGGCGATATACGATATATGTGGTTGCGCCAAGACGAAGTGCTGTTCTAGCTGCGTCCATTGCAACGTTTCCGCCGCCGACAACTGCTACCTTTGTTCCTCTAAAGATCGGGGTATCATAGTCATCACGGAATGCCTTCATTAAGTTGTTTCTTGTTAAGAACTCATTTGCAGAGAATACACCAACTGCGTTCTCACCCGGGATACCCATAAACTTTGGAAGACCTGCTCCTGAACCGATAAATACAGCCTCAAAGCCTTCCTCTTCCATCAGCTGGTCAATGGTAACAGACTTTCCGATAACAACGTTACACTCGATCTTAACGCCAAGCTTGCGGACATTATCGATCTCTTTCTGTACAACCTCGTCCTTCGGAAGACGAAACTCCGGAATACCATATGTTAATACACCGCCTGGCTCGTGAAGTGCCTCGAAGATAGTAACTTCGTAGCCAAGCTTTGCTAAATCACCTGCACATGTAAGACCTGCCGGGCCGGAACCGATGATAGCAACCTTCTTGCCGTTTGTAGTCTCTGGCTTCTTCGGAACATAGCCATGCTCTCTGGAGTAATCAGCAACGAAACGCTCCAGCTTTCCGATGGAAATAGGATCACCCTTGATACCACGAATACACTTGCCTTCGCACTGTGTCTCCTGCGGACATACACGTCCACAGATTGCCGGAAGTGCAGATGATTCTGCAATGATATCAGCAGCTTCTGTGATCTTTCCTTCCTTTACCGCTTTTACAAATGCCGGAATATTGATAGATACTGGACATCCCTGAATACACTTTGCATTCTTACAATTAATGCAGCGTGATGCCTCTTCCATTGCCTCTTCCATGTTATATCCAAGACAGACTTCGTCAAAATTAGTAGCTCTTACCTTTGGATCCTGCTCTCTAACTGGAACTCTGTTTAAAACGCTCATATTCAACCTCATTTCTGCGTATTTTGCGTATTTTTACTTTTCTATATCTTGTTTTATCAGCCTTCGCAGTGTCCGCAGCCGCCGTGATGGGTCTCGCCCTCAAGCTCCTTTAACATTGCTCTGCCTTCTGCTGTCTTATAGGTCTGCTGACGCATCATTGCCTCGTCCCAGTTTACCAGATGACCATCAAACTCTGGTCCATCTACGCAGGCAAACTTGATTTCTCCGCCTACAGATACACGACATCCGCCGCACATACCTGTTCCGTCTACCATGATCGGGTTTAAGCTGACGATTGTTGGAATACCAAGTTCCTTTGTCAGCTTGCATACGAATTTCATCATGATCATCGGTCCGATTGCAACACATACATCATACTGCTTACCCTGATCGTGCAGTTCCTGGATTACCTGAGTAACCATTCCCTTACGCTCATAGCTGCCGTCATCTGTTGTGATATAAACGTTTCCAACAGCTTTCATCTCTTCTTCAAGAAGGATTAAGGACTGTGTCTTTGCACCGACAATTACATCTGCCTGAATGCCATGCTCATGCAGCCACTTTACCTGTGGGTAAACAGGTGCTGCACCAACACCACCGGCAACGAATAAGAACTTCTTGTTCTTTAAAGCTTCTGGATCTTCCTTTGTGAACTCAGATGCCACACCAAGCGGTCCTACAAAATCTGTAAAGCTGTCTCCTGCGACAAGCTTTGACATTTTCTCGGTTGATGCACCGACGATCTGGAACACGATGGTGATAGTTCCCTTTTCTCTGTCATAATCGCAGATTGTAAGCGGAATACGCTCACCTTCCTTGTCTACCTTTGCAATAATGAACTGTCCCGGAAGGCAGTTTGCTGCCACTCTCGGTGCCACAACATCCATCAGATAGATCTTATCTGCCAGCTTTTTTGCCTTTGTGATCTGATACATAATAACCTCCATTTGTTGATATATTCACTGCACTAAAGTGTATTCTACTATAATCAGAGCAAAACTTCAATACCATTCCTTGGAAATCGTCAAAAAAATCACAAAGGGTGTCAATCAATACTCATTTTCCAAATCTTTGATCCACGTGATTGACAGACCCATCCAGGACTGTACTTTTGGAAGCTCGCCGTCTTTGTCACATTTTGTTTCTTCGTTTGCGAGGGAGAGACCATGCCAGCCGTGCGCATACATATGAAATTCTACTGATACTTTTGCTTTTCTAAGGGCTGCTGTGTAGAGGAAGGAGTTTTCTACTGGTACTGCCTGGTCTTCGTTTGTGTGCCAGATGAATGTTGGCGGATTTTGTGCTCCTGCCTGTTTTTCAAGTGAAGTAAGTTCCAGATATTTTTCCTGATCTAGTCCTCTGCACAGCTCATTAAAGGAGCCTCTGTGGGCGAACTCGCCTGATGTGATGACTGGATAGCAAAGGATATTTCCATTTGGGCGAATGTCTTCTGCCAAAAGACCTAGTGGCTCATAGACAAAGCTTTGATTCCAGAAGCATCCTAAGCTGGCTGCCAGGTGGCCTCCTGCTGAGAAGCCTGCGACTAAAATCTTTTCTGGATCTATATTCCACTCTGCGGCATGACTTCTTACTATGCTTACTGATTTTGCCAGTTCTAACAGTGCGCATGGAAATACAGAAGGTGCACAATTATAATATAAAACAAATGCCTGCATTCCGGCTGCTAAGTACTGCATTGCTATGGATTCTGACTCTCTTGATGAGGTGTAGCGATAACCGCCGCCTGGACAGATAACAACTGCCTGACGCGGTACTGGCATGTTCTGCGGCTGCTGTAAATAACATACAAGCTGTGCTGCTGATTCTGGCTTTTCTGCGCCTGCCTTTTCATATGGGATCTCTAAATTCATCTTTATCAGTTCCATCTTATTTTTTCTCCTTCTTCTCTTCGTCAATATCAATGCGTCGTCCTGCCGGAACTAGAAAACGGCTCTCAAAAATACCTGCTTCATTTGCGCGCAGCTTATATGGCTCTTGTCTTTGCACATGAATTACAAACTCTGCATGCGGATCTAATGCTGTCAATGTCAGCTTTAATGCAGCATCCTCCTGTGAGGAATTGCAGTAATCAGCGTGAACGAGTCCATCCGACTGCTTTTTTACCGCGTAGTAACGTCCTTTTTCAAGGATGTCTCCCGGTTCGCCCTGCATCATATTCAGGACAATTGATTTTTCCTTCATAAATCGATTCCATCTCTTTCCACTATATTTAACTATTAACCCCTGGAAATTTTGGTAATGCAAAAGAGGGATCACCTGACGGCAACCCCTCTTACTTACCATACACGTAAACATCATTGTCATCGACAACTATCAGTGACAATTAGTTGTACTTACGCTTTCTAGCCGCTTCAGACTTCTTCTTACGTCTTACGCTTGGCTTCTCATAATGCTCTCTCTTACGGATTTCCTGCTGGATACCTGCCTTAGCGCAGTTTCTCTTGAATCTGCGTAATGCACTGTCCAGGCTCTCGTTCTCTTTAACGATTACATTAGACATAGACTCTCACTCAACCTCCCTCCAGTTGTGTATTGTGCAAATACAACTGTTTGGGTATTTTTAGCACATGTTTTATTATAACAGATTTTTTTCTTTTGTCAATCAGATTTTTACTTTTTTTAATCAAACTTTTAATGCCATATCGCCTTCTCTGATCCAGCCTTTTTTGCGCATGAACTCGGATACGCCAAGTGTCAGAAGCGCCGGAAGGATGAAGTGCATAATGGCAATCTGAAGAAGTGCCATCCATGTTGACATGCCTGCCTCGGTCATTGCACCGAATGCTGCAATCTGTCCGACAAAACCGGCTGATCCCATACCTGAACCAACTGGTGTACTTACCATATGAAGTACAGCAGATGCAACTGGTCCTAAAATGGCACTTGATACAATAGCCGGAATCCATATGATTGGACGGCGCACGATATTTGGAATCTGAAGCATAGAAGTTCCAACGCCCTGTGCAATCAAACCTCCTACCTTGTTCTCACGGTAGCTGGCAACTGCAAATCCAACCATCTGACAGCAGCATCCGATAGTTGCGGCACCTGCTGCAAGTCCGGTAAGACCCATGGAAATTCCAATTGCAGCGGAGCTAATCGGAAGTGTTAAAATCATACCCATTAAGACAGAAACGATGATTCCGCCAAATATCGGAGACTGCTCTACGTTTACATTAACAAGTCCGCCAAGCCACTTCATAAAGTCAGTGATGTACGGTCCTACAAATAAACCAATCGCAGCACCTGCGCAAATAGAAATAAGCGGTGTTACAAGAATATCAACCTTTGTCTTTCCTGCAACAAGATGGCCAACCTCAATTGCTACGTAAGCAGCTACGAATGCGCCAAGCGGCTCGCCAGGTGCGCCAAGTGTAATTGCCTCTGGTGCAGCCGGGAATGCGCCGATCATACCAGCGACAGCAGCTGATACAGTTACAAGCGGTCCCTCTTTGAATTTACAAGCTACGCCAACACCGATGCCGGCACCTGTGAGTGTCTTTGCTACATTGCTGATAGCCTTTAAATAGCTGCCAACCGGTCCGCCAATCAGTGTTCCGATCTGTGCAATGATAGTTCCAATAATCAGAGTGGAAAATAAGCCCAGTGCCATTCCGCTCAGTCCGTCAATAAAAATGCGGTTTAATATTTTCTTTGTTTTTTCCATGCAAACAACCTTGCCTTTCCCCTCCCGTTTTCCACGGGTGTATTTTATCTGACTGACGAAACAGTGAAGTGTAAATGCATGTCTTGTCCACTGTCTTGTCAGTTGACTTGTCAAACAGGTGCAAGTGTATCACATTCTGACAAAGAAATCAAGTGTCTTTTTTAAATTGTTTCCTGTAAATAGCCTAGAAGCCGCAGTTTTTGCTCGATACGGTCAATAATTTCCTCACGGTCTGCCTCTACAGTATGATAATGCTTTCCGTTTGTGAGGATGCTTAACGGGCGTGCCGTGCTTTTTGAGATTTTATCAAGAAAATCCTGAACGTCACATCTGTTTTCAAGAATCAAATCTACTGTTATCTGTCCGTAGATCTCATGCTCGACTACAACGTCCCTTAAGCGGCCGCCATTGTCTACAATGGCAAATAGTTCTTCTGCCATCTGCTCATCCGTATGGCATACAAAAAATGTACGGCGAACTACTTTTTTCTCGTCTGCCCTGTCGTACATATATCCCTTATTCGTCGAGAGAATATTTCGGTTTGATGCGCGAAGCAGTGCAATGTCCTGCACGATCACTTGGCGGCTTACCTTCATCTGTCTGGCAAGCTCTGTTCCTGAAATCGGCTTTTTTGTCTGCGTCAAAAGCTGAATAATATATTCTCTTCTCTCTTCTCCTTCTGTCATAATCTCTCCTTTATAAAAGGGGACTGCCAAATAGCAGCCCCCTTATTTTTTTACAGCATTATTTGTTTAACTGATCCTTAAGAACCTCTGCTGCTTTTTTAAGTGCAGCCTGGATTCCGTCTGGATTCTTTCCGCCGGCCTGAGCCATATTTGGACGGCCGCCGCCGCCACCGCCTACAAGTGCAGCAATTCCCTTGATAAGATTTCCTGCATGTGCGCCGGCCTTTATAGCCTCGTCTGTTGCAGTTGCCATAAGGTTTACCTTGCCGTCTGCTGCAGATGCGATTACTACAACACCATTTCCAAGCTTCTCCTTGAACTGATCGCCTAAGTTGCGAAGCTCATTCATTCCAGTATCCTTAAGTGCTACAGCCAGAAGCTTAACACCATTAATCTCTACTACCTGATCCATTACGTTGCCGACAGCATCCTTTGCCATCTGGTTCTTTAATTTCTCATTCTCAGACTGAAGTGCCTTGATCTCGCCCTGCATAGTCTCGATACGCTCTGTCAGCTTGTCCGGAGTAGTCTTTGCTGCTGCGCTTGCCTCTACAAGATCAGCTGAAAGCTTCTCGTAATAGTGAATAAGACCCTCAGATGTAAGTGCCTCGATACGGCGAACACCTGCTGCAATACCAGACTCAGAAATGATCTTGAAGCAATTTATTGCTGCGGTATTTGATACATGTGTACCACCACAAAGCTCTAATGAGAAGTCTCCCATGCAAACGACACGTACTGTAGAACCATACTTCTCACCAAACAGTGCCATTGCGCCCATCTTCTTTGCCTCATCGATGGTTGTTTCCTTTGTAATAACTGGAAGTGCTGCTGCGATCTGATCATTTACAATCTCCTCTACCTTTGCAAGCTCTTCCTTTGTCATTGCCTGGAAATGAGTGAAGTCAAAACGCAGACGATCCTTTGATACATAGGAACCTGCCTGCTCAACATGGCTTCCAAGTACCATACGCAGTGCCTTCTGAAGAACATGTGTTGCGCTGTGGTTCTTGCTTGTCAGCTGACGGTTCTTCTCATCTACCTTTAATGTAACAGTCTCGCCCTGTGTAAGCATACCCTTTGTCATGGTTCCTACATGGCCGATCTTGCCGCCCTGAAGATGAATGGTATCCTTTACAGTGAAGCTTCCGCTCTCTGTCTCGATAACACCGATATCACCCTGCTGACCACCCATGGTGCCATAGAATGGTGTCTCCTCGGTAATAATTGTTCCGTTCTGACCATCTGTAAGTGCCTCTACGATCTCATCCTCTGTTGTTAAAACAAGGATCTTTGAGTCGCTTACAAGCTTGTCATATCCAACGAACTTACTTGTAACAGACGGATCGATGGACTGGTATACAGTTACATCTGCTCCCATGTAGTTTGTTGTCTTACGAGCCTTTCTTGCAGCCTGTCTCTGTGCTTCCATGTTCTCCTTGAAGCCTTCTTCATCTACATCAAAGCCCTTCTCCTCAAGGATCTCCTTTGTAAGATCAAGCGGGAAGCCGTAGGTATCATACAGCTTGAATGCATCAGCACCGTCAAGTGTAGTCTTTCCTTCTTCCTTCATTGCTGCCTCAAGATTCTCTAAGATTGTCAGACCCTGATCAATTGTCCTGTTGAATTTATTTTCTTCCTCAGAGATTACCTTTAAGATCATCTCTTTCTTTTCTTCTAACTCCGGATAACCATCCTTAGATGTTGCGATTACGACCTTAGCTAACTCGCTTAAGAACAGGCCATCAATTCCAAGGATTCTTCCATGACGTGCAGCACGGCGAAGCAGACGGCGAAGAACGTAGCCTCTGCCCTCGTTAGACGGCATGATACCATCGGAGATCATAAATGTTACGGAACGGATGTGATCGGTGATGATACGAATGGAAACATCCTTCTTTTCATCCTCATGATAAACAGCATGTGCAACCTCACCAACATGGTCGGTCAGTGCGCGAAGTGTATCTACATCAAAAATAGAATCTACGTCCTGAACAGCAACTGCCAGTCTCTCAAGACCCATACCTGTATCAATGTTTTTCTGAATCAGATCTGTGTAATGACCATGTCCATCGTTATTAAACTGTGAGAATACGTTGTTCCATACTTCCATGTAACGGTCACAGTCACAGCCTACAGTACAGCCCGGCTTACCGCAGCCATACTTCTCGCCTCTGTCGTAGTAGATCTCAGAACATGGACCGCAAGGACCTGAACCGTGCTCCCAGAAGTTGTCTTCCTTTCCAAAACGGAAGATTCTCTCAGCCGGAATGCCCTGCTGCTTATTCCAGAGCTCAAATGCCTCATCATCATCCTCATATACGGACGGATACAGACGGTCTGGATCAAGACCAACAACCTGAGTTAAAAACTCCCAGCTCCATGCAATAGCTTCCTTCTTGAAGTAATCGCCAAATGAGAAGTTTCCAAGCATCTCAAAGAAAGTACCATGACGTGCAGTCTTTCCAATGTTTTCGATATCACCTGTTCTGATACACTTCTGACAAGTGGTCACTCTGCGTCTCGGCGGGATTTCCTGTCCGGTAAAATATGGCTTTAACGGTGCCATACCGGAGTTAATAATTAAAAGGCTGTTGTCGTTGTGCGGCACCAGTGAAAAACTCTTCATCTTCAGATGTCCTTTGCTCTCCATAAAATCAAGGAACATCCGGCGTAATTCATTTACTCCATACTTTTCCACAATCGTTTCCTCCAAACTAATCTGCACCTGCGGCCGTTTTTGCAGACCACAGGCAATTTTATCGCATTTATTATAGTATAAATAGAAAAATACTGCAAGGTGTTTTTATTCTAAGCTCCACACTCCTGTATCTAAGAAGCGCTTTGCTGTTTCGTCCGCCTTTGTGATGACATTCTCGTCGTAGCCAAGAACACCTAAAAGCTTGATTGCGTTTCTTGATACGGCACGTCCCTCGTACAGACGGTAATTGAAGATGACATCGTTATCCTTGACATCTTCTTTGAAATGATAATTGCTGTACAAATGCTCTAACATATGAGTAAGCTCAATATCATGTGTTGCTGCAAAGCACATAACACCGCTGTCGGCAAAGCTCTGTAAGATACGGCTTGATGCCGCGATACGCTCTACTGTATTAGTTCCGCGAAGAACCTCATCTACAAAGCAAAGAACTGGTGTCTTGTCCTGATTTACAGCATCAAGAATACGCTTTAAGGACTTGATCTCGACAATGAAGTAGCTCTCGCTGCCCTGAATATTGTCCTTTAATGCCATTGATGAGTAAATTCTAAAGAAGCATGAACGATACTCCTTTGCAAGAGCCATACCACATGTCTGTGATAAGAGTGCATTGATTGCAACAGTCTTTAAGAAGGTTGACTTACCAGATGCATTTGAACCTGTAAGAAGCACTGGATGATGCTCGTAAATACTATTTGCAACTGGCTCTGAAAGCAGAGGGTGATACATATCCTTTGCCTCAACAAAGCCCTCTTTTGACTCCTCTAATTCACTCTCGCAGTAAAATGGCATAAGCTCGCGGAATGAGGCAATAGAGATATAGGCATCGAGACGGCCAATCTCGTCCATTAAAATAAGCATCTCTTTTTTGTGCTTCTGAACCTTTGCCAACAGACGATTAAACATGATCAAGTCAATTCTAAAGAACATGTTTAAATAGTCCATCATCATAGAGCCCATATTTCCGCTGAACTTGTCAGTGGAACCAAGAAACTTTGCATTTCCCTTTACAGATGAAAGGACATTTACAGCCTGCTTTAAGTTCTCTGTGTAATCTTTAAGCTCTGGCACATTCAGCTTTAACAGTCCCTGTGCACAGGACACTAAATGTACAATGGCACCAACAGACACATAATATGGTTCAATCTCTGTTTTCTTTTTGTAGTAGGTGTAGATATTGTAGATCAGAACACCAATTGCAACAAGAATACCGCTTGCCGGCTGTGCGATAATCGCAAATATTACTACAACATACAAAAACAGATGCATGTAGTTGTCAAGGTTGCTGTCAGGAAGAAGCTTTGTGATGTTGTTGACATAATCAATCAACGCAAACTTCTTTGAATGACCTACCTTGGAAAGCTCCATCTGGTAAGCTATTCTTGTCTTTTCGTTTCGCTGAAAGAAGCTTATGATGCGGTTTCTCTCCTCAAGCTCCTTCTTGCTTGTCAGCGGTGTACGCAGCAGCTTGTAAAGATAGTCGTCTCCGCTGCTGCTGCGGCACTGATTCATCATACAGAACACCGAGTCCATATCTAGGTCGTTCCATGTGATATCATCAATCGTAAACTCTTCCTGCTTTGTTGCCTCAAAATATTTGGCAATGTGCTCAAGCTCACCGTAATCATACTCTCTCTTTGGCAGATTTCCCCATGAGTTGATGATCGAGCTTAAAAAACGCTTGTTGCGGCGGCTGTTGCTGGTGACAACCTGATAGACCAGCACACCGACAACAATAACGGCAAGCCCGATATACAATAGTGTCGTTGTGTCCATAAAATTCCTTACCTTTCTGTCGGCTCATTATAAGGAGCCTTATCTTTAGTAATATACCTTTTTTTGCGCGTATCGTCAAGGCATCGTTAGATAATTATGCACACAATACCGCCATTACTGTCGTTTATAATCTTTTTAAGCGCATCCTGAAGCTTTTGCTGGCAGCTGTCTGTCATTTGGTTTATTTTAGCGTTCATGCCGTCTTCGACGATCTGCTCAATTGATTTTCCGAAGATGTTTGTGTTCCAGATTCCATCCTGCTCTTTTTGTGCCGCAGATTCTATGTAATCGACTAGATCTTTTGCCTGTTGTTCACTTCCGACTATAGGTGCAATCTCTGTCTCTACCATGCTTTGTATCATATGAATTGACGGAGCCGTTGCCTTCATTCTGACACCATATCTGCTTCCGTGGCGCACAACTATTGGCTCTGAAATATTTATCTGTTTTCTCTCTGGCGTGACAACACCGTATCCCTTTTGGGCAACTGATTCCATTGCTGACTGTACCTTCTGATACTGAGAGCGAAGTCTGGCATACTCGGCAAGAGCATCAAAGAGCTGCTTTTGTGATGTAAGCGAAAAGCCAGCACATTCACTGGCCAGTGAGAAATAAAGCTCTTCCTTTAAGCTTATCTCATAGACGATCTTTCCCTGTGCAAGATTTGTCTCTTCTAGCACAAAGCGGCTAATCTGCTGCGGAAGGTTTTCTTTTTCTGGTACCTTTGCATCGCGCATACAGCTGATCTGATTCATGACTTTCTGCGCAAATTCGATTACTGCTTTTTTGACAGGACTAGAAAGCTCAAGCACATCAAACCAGCCCGGCGTTTCAAAATCAACCTGACACACTGGAAATTCAAACAAGATTTTTTTCATCAGCTGACTTATATCCTCAAGATCCATCGATGCACAGTCCATTGGCACGACTGTAACCTTATACATTTCCTGCAGCTTTTTTGTAAGCTGCTTTACAGCCAGTGTATAAGGTGTCTTTGTGTTTAAGACAACTACAAATGGCTTTTGATGCTTTTTAAGTTCTTCTATTGTTTTCTTCTCCGCTTCCTCATAGGCTGCTCTCTCGATTCCTGTCACACTGCCATCTGTCGTCACAACAATACCTACTGTGCTGTGTTCTTCAATTACCTTTCGCGTGCCAAGCTCTGCCGCCTGTGAAAATGGAATATCATAATCAAACCATGGTGTATGTACAAGACGCTCTTTTTCTTCTTCTGTGGCACCAAACGCGCCAGGAATCAGAAAGCCAACACAGTCAATGAGACGAATTTTCATCTCTGTCTTATCCTCTAAGAAGATTTTTGCCGCCTCTGTCGGAATAAATTTAGGCTCTGTTGTCATAATGTTCTTGCCTGATGCTGCCTGCGGAAGCTCATCTTTAGAGCGCGTTTTCGCCGGACCATCCTCCATATGTGGGATGACCATCTCATCCATAAAACGGCGGATAAAGGTGGACTTGCCGGTACGCACCGGGCCTACAACCCCTAAGTAGATCTCTCCGTTTGTTCGCTGTCTGATATCCTTATAAATGTGAAATTCCTTCATACACGCCTCCTGACAATCATCCCCGGACAGTCCGGGCTGTTACTGTCAGTCTATGCGCATATGAAGGAATTTATACTAAGCTTACATTTACTACTTATTTTCCCAAAGAAGATTTTCACTCTCAATTGTTCTGTCTCTAAGCATCAGATCCTTTAATGCTTCTGCTGCTGTTTTTCCACCGAACAAAACCTGATTAGTTTCCTGCACGAGTGGCATGGAAACATTATATTTTTTGCTGAGTGCAAGGGCTGCCTTCGCAGAGTACACACCTTCTACCACCATCTGAACTTCGTCCATGGCTTCCTGCATTGTCTTTCCCTGTCCGATCAGGATGCCGGCTCTTCTGTTTCTGCTATGCATGCTTGTGCATGTGACAATCAGATCTCCGATTCCTGAAAGTCCGGAAAATGTCTCTGGCTTTCCACCCATTGCAACGCCAAGTCTTGTGATCTCTGCGATTCCTCTTGTCATAAGAGCTGCCTTTGTGTTATCACCGCAGCCAAGACCGTCGCTGACGCCTGCTGCAAGGGCAATGACATTTTTAAGTGCACCGCCAAGCTCAATACCTAAGATATCAGGGCTTGTATATACACGAAAGACAGATGACATAAACAAATTTTGGATGTGCTCAGCTGTCTGTCTGTCCTTTGCTCCAACAACAACTGTTGTCGGAATGCCGCGGCTGACTTCCTCTGCATGGCTTGGGCCAGAAAGAACTGCAACATTTGCCATCGGAAGCTCTTCTTCAATCTGCTGGGACATTGTCATTAATGTTTTTTCCTCAATGCCCTTTGCTACACTGACAATCAGCTGTCCCTCCTTTACGAAAGGATTCATCTGTTTTGCTACTCCTCTGGTAAATACCGAAGGAACTGACAAAACAAGCATCTCCTTATCAGTACAAGCCTCCTGTAAGTCTGCTGTAAATACAATGCTTCTCGGGATTTCAACTCCCGGAAGATTTTTGCATTTATAGCTTTCCCTTAGTGCCTCAATTTCCTTCGGCAGCGCAGACCACGCCGTTACTTCATGGCCATTCTGCGCCAGCACCATGCCAAGGGCAATGCCCCATGTTCCCGTTCCTATAATGCTGACTTTTGCCATAACACAAACCTTCCTTATATTTATTTCTTAGCACCTATTTTATTTTCAGTGCCGCTTAACAGACGCTTGATATTTGCTCTGTGGCGAATATATGCCTGAATTGTAATTAGAGCAAGCAATATAATAAACTCTGCCATATTTGCCGGCTCTACACTAAGCATACCGTTTACGCCGAAAATCACACCCATCACGAAGCAGATTGAAACAACTGTCAGTGAGCCTAATGATACGTAGCGTGTCGTTCCAACAATTACACTGAATGCTGCCAGACACACAGCGGCGATACGAAGATCAAATGCTAAAATAAAGCCTGATGTACTTGAGATTCCTTTTCCGCCCTTAAAATTTAAATAGCATGGATAATTGTGTCCCAAAATAACACCAAACGCCAGATACAGCATATAGATATCTTCCATATGCTGCTGTCCGCTTGAAACAGCCCATGCCTTTACGATCAAACATGGAATAAAACATTTGCACAAATCGACAGCAAAGACGATAAGACCAGCCTTTTTGCCAAGTACTCGAAGTGAATTTGTCGCACCGGAGTTTCCACTTCCCGCCTTGCGGATATCAATTCCCTTCATTCTTCCATAAAGATAACCTGTCTGGATCATTCCCAGACAATATCCGATCACCAGCAATAATACGCGTATCATTACTTATCTTCCTTTCTCTCGCGGATAATAAAGCGAAGCGGCGTTCCTCTAAAGCCAAATGCATTGCGGATCTGGTTCTCGATATATCGTGTGTAAGAATAATGCATCAGTTTCTTATCATTTACAAAGACAACAAATGTCGGCGGCTTTACTGAAATCTGAGTCATGTAGAAGATCTTTAAGCGGCGTCCTTTATCTGACGGCGGCTGCTGCATAGCTACAGCCTCTGCTAAGATTTCATTTAACACACCAGTTGCAATACGCATAGACTGATTTTCGATGATCATATCAATCAGCTCAAAGAGCTTGTCTAATCTCTGTCCTGTCTTTGCAGAGATGAAGACAAATTCTGCATATGGCATATATGCAAGTGTCTGCTTGATCTTTTCTGTCATCTTGTAGATTGTCTTATCATCCTTTTCAACAGCATCCCACTTGTTTACTGCAATGATTACACCCTTACCGCGCTCGTGTGCGATACCTGCAATCTTTGCATCCTGCTCTGCAACGCCCTCTGCCGCATCAATTACCATAACGACGACATCGGCACGCTCTACTGCTGTAACAGTACGAATGATACTATAGCGCTCAAGATCCTCGTGAATCTTGCTCTTGCGGCGAAGACCTGCTGTATCAATAAGGATATACTCGCGGCCATTTCTCTTAAGAGGCGTATCAATGGCATCACGTGTTGTTCCTGCAATATCAGATACAATCACACGCTTCTCGCCTACAAGACGGTTTACGATAGATGATTTTCCAACATTCGGGCGGCCTACGATAGCGATGCGCGGACGATCATCATCATCTGACTCGCTGCCGTCCTTCTTGAAATGATTGCTGACAGCCTCAAGAAGATCGCCGACGCCCTGATGGTTTGATGCAGATACAGGGATCGGATCACCGATTCCAAGGTTATAAAACTCATATACATCTGCTTCCATCTTCTTAAAGGAATCCACCTTATTAACACAAAGAACAACTGGCTTTTGGCTGCGGCGAAGCATATCTGCTACCTTGCCGTCTGCATCGGTAAGTCCCTGTCTTACATCAACAAGGAAAATGATTACATCTGCAGTATCAATTGCAATCTGTGCCTGATCTCTCATCTGTGACAAAATTACATCACTTGAATCCGGCTCAATACCGCCTGTATCAATCAGGGTAAAATTATAATTCAGCCAACTGCAGTCCGCATAAATACGGTCTCTTGTTACACCTGGCGTGTCCTTTACGATGGCGATAGAATCGCCTGCAATTACATTAAACAACGTAGACTTTCCGACATTCGGGCGGCCTACGATAGCAACTATCGGTTTACTCATATTCTTCTCGCTTTCTTACATAAATATAAATTAGACCAGCAAAAACACCTTACAGCTCATATGGAGAATGAAACTGCTTTGTTTCTTCACTTTCTTCCATCAGCATTGCACGAATCAGTTCCTGCCCGTCTGATTTTACAATATTTATCGGAACTTGTAAAGCTTTTTCGACATCCTGCTTTGTTAGATCGTCCAAAAATACTTCTTCATTGCTTCTAAACATATTCGCCGGAAGAAGAAGAACCTCCCCTAACGGCTTGCCTTTAAGCTGCTTAATTAAATCCTGTCCAGTGATCAAACCAGACACAGTAACACCATGTCCGAAGAAATCATTCAAAATCTCATAGACTGTAATGTTCACATTTGGGAACTTCTCATGAACCTTTGCCGCAATATCCCTTAAAAATGGGTATGCCAGCTTTCCTGTCGCAAGAGACAATGTATGGACACGCTCATCACCGCTTAACGCCTCTAATGTATAATCTGTTTCTTCTATTAGAAGACGCAGCATACCAACACCATTTTCAAGCTGCACATAGCCGTCATAAACTTCTTCTGGCGGCAGAGGACGGTTTGCAAGCAGATAAAACTCGTCACTTGCATGAACAAAATGTGTGCCAAAACGTTCATACATTTCATTTTGAAAACGACCAATAATATCAAGGGCATTTTCTGCATCCTCTTTTGTAAGCGGCTCTAACGGATACAAGCCTTCACGATATTTGCTTAAACCAACTGGAACTACTGACATACTCTGCATCTGCGGATATAATCCTGCAAGATCGCGAATTGAACGCTCTAGCTCGGCACCGTCATTTACTCCCTTGCACAAAACGATCTGACCGTTCATCTCAATATCTGCATCACGAAGACGATTCAGCGTTTCCATGATCTTTCCTGCGAAACGATTGTGAAGCATCTTTACGCGAAGCTCTGGATTTGTCGTCTGAACTGAAATATTGATAGGTGACAGATGATATTTTATAATACGTGAAAGATCATGCTCTTTCATGTTTGTCAATGTAATATAATTTCCCTGAAGAAATGAAAGTCTTGCATCATCATCTTTAAAATAAAGCGTATCGCGCATTCCAGGCGGCATCTGGTCAATAAAGCAGAAGATGCACTTATTTGTACAGGAACGATAATCTGACATTAGACCGCTCTCAAACTCGATGCCAAGGTCTTCGTAAAAGTCCTTATCAAACTCCCACTCCACCTCTGAGCCGTCCTTTTTCTGGACAACCATATCTATTTCTTCATTTTGAATATAAAAACGATAATCAAGGACATCCTCGATATCCTGACCGTTAATCTGCAGGATCTTATCACCTGGCTCTAGCTCTAGCTCCTCTGCAATTGAGCCCGGCGCCACCGATTTGATCTGATGGGCATGTTTCATAAAATTAACCTCCCGGCCCGCAGGCCTGTATCTGTAAGCTGTTAAGTAAAAAACAGCAAATTTCTCCATATTTTACTATCATACCAAAATTCAAAAGATCCTACAAGGGTTTTATCAAAAAAAGAGGAGCGTCAAAATGACCACCCCTCTTTTGTAATATTTTTCGTCAAATCTTCTGGAACTTAGCGGCATATACCGGGAAGGTATTTGTGCCCTTGATTTCCTTATCAGCAGAGATGGTTACATTCTTGTCTGTGATGACGTACTCAAGATTGCAGCCCTCACCTACTACGGTATCCTGCATCAGCACGCAGTTTCTTACCTTTGCGCCCTTTGCAATCTTAACACCTCTAAAGAGTACACAATTCTCTACTTCTCCCTCGATGATACAGCCATCGGCAGCCATTACGTTCTTTACCTTAGAACCGTTGATGTAGCGTGTCGGGTTATCATCACGAATCTTTGTGTAGATCGGATTTGGTGCAAACAGTGCATCAAGATTTTCATCCTCAAGAAGCTTCATGTTCTCATCAAAATAGCTCTTCATATCGGTGATTCTTGCAAGGTAGCCGTCAAAACGATATGCCTTTACATTCAGCTTATCAAGTCTCTGTGCTAAGATATCACGCTCAAAGTAAACATATCCGCGAACAAATGCAGTATGTACTAAATCAATCAAAAGCTCTCTCTTTAAGATATAGATATTCATAGAAAGCTTCTGTGGACCAGACTCTTCGGAGTTTACATAAATCTTCTTTACTCTATCTCCTTCAAGTGCAAGTGTATAGAAGAAGTCTTCCTTCATGATATCTAAATTCTTAAGACTGTCTGCTAATTCCTCTTCCTTATATGCAACTGTTACATCAGCACCGCTCTCAATATGAGCCTGCAGCATCGCACTGAAATCAAAATTAACTGCAATATTGGCATCTGACATTACAACATACTCTTCTTTCTGGTCACGAAGAAGACTAAGAATGCTGGCAAGTGCCTCAACACGTCCGTTATACATCTTTACAGTCTTCTCTGCAAATGGAGGAATAATTGTCAAACCACCATTTTTACGGGTAAGATCCCACTCACGTCCTGAACCAAGATGATCCATCAAGGAATGATAATTATTGCGGACAATAATAGAAATATTATCAATTCCGCTGCTTACCATACTTGAAAGGACAAAGTCGATCATACGATAACGTCCTGCAAAGGGAATGGAAGCCATAAGACGCTCTGTTACCAGCTCCGGAACCATATTATCATAACTGTTCGGGAAGATAATTCCCAGCGCATTTACATTTGATTTTACCATTGTTCTTCACCACCCTTTACATTCTCGCTGACCATTGCATTTGGACCAATCTTTGCATTGTCTCCAATATAAACACCTGCACCGATTGTTGCAACGCCCTTGCCGCCCTCTGAGAGCGCCTCGCCTACAACTGCATTCTCACCAATTACAACATTCTCAGCGATAATACAATGTCTTACCTGTGCACCTGCCTTGATTACAGTGCCGCCCATGACAACTGCATCCTCAACAACTGCACCTGGCTCTACAGAAACACCTGCAAATAAAATGGAGTGCTTTACTGTACCATGGATGCGGCATCCATCGGTAATCATGGAGTTTTCTACTTCTGCATCTGCACCAATGCGATGACCTGTCATACCGCTGTTTCGGCTGTAAATCTTCCAGTTTTCATCGAACAGATTGATACCACTGTGCTCAGGATCAAGAACCTCCATATTTGCTTCCCACAAGGAAGAAATAGTTCCAACATCCTTCCAATATCCATCAAAACGATATGCATACATCTTACGTCCGTCACGAAGAAGGTTTGGAATAATGTTGTTTCCGAAGTCATTTTGAGAATTTGGATCTGCCTCATCCTCAATAAGATACTTCTTTAAAATATCCCAGTTGAAAATGTAAATACCCATAGAAGCCAGATTTGACTTTGGATTCTTTGGCTTCTCCTGGAACTCTGTAATACGAGAATCCTCGTCAGCCACCATCAGACCGAAACGAGATGCCTCATCCCACGGAACCTCCATAACTGCCACGCTGAACTCTGCACCCTTTTCCTTATGGAAACGAAGGAAATCACTGTAGTCCTGCTTGCAGATCTGATCACCTGAAAGGATAATTACGTACTGTGGATTATAACGCTCTATAAAGGAAATATTCTGATAAATCGCATTTGCGGTTCCCTTATACCAGTCAGAGCCGGACGCCTGCTGATACGGCGGAAGAACATGAACGCCGCCATGCAGACGGTCAAGATCCCAAGGCTGTCCGTTTCCAATATATTCGTTTAATACCAACGGCTGATACTGTGTGAGAATACCGACGGTATCAATACCTGAATTCACACAATTTGATAACGGAAAATCGATAATACGATATTTTCCGCCAAAAGGTACTGCTGGTTTTGCAAGCTTCTGTGTCAGTGCGTACAGACGTGATCCCTGTCCACCAGCAAGCAGCATTGCAATCATTTCTTTTGCCATGATTAAAATCCCCTCTTTCACTTAGCATACATCTAAATTATACCACACTTTTTAAAAAAAGCGACGTTTTTTTTGTTCAAAAATACTCATTTTATTTTGTTACTTTTCAACAAATTCGCATTTTGTCCTATACTTTATGCCATTTGCTTTTTATTTTTGTGAAAATAAGGTAGAAATTGCACAGAAAGAAGTTGAAATTCGGTTGACAAAAATAAAAAAAGCACCCATGCAAATGTTTACATGAGTGCAATCTTTTGCTTATTCTATTTTCTCTGACAAATCTGGCTGCTCTTGTATTTCTTCTGATTCTGTCAGTTGTATTTCTTCTGATGCTGCCAGTTGCGGTTCTTCTAGTATTTCTGCCACTTCTGGCTGTGGCTCCTCTAGTATTTCTGCCACTTCTGGCTCTTTTTGTTCCCACTCTTTAGTGTTTTCTTCCTCGTCCACCACTTCCGGTTCTAATATCTCTGTCTCTGACTTAGCATGCATGAAATATTCCTGAATATCAATCTGCTTTTCTGTCAGCAAATACAGCTTATAGTAATAACGATTGTTATACAAGAAGTTGATTTCGCCGCCAATAAGCACAATATTCATACAGACATACATCCATACTAAAAACACGATAATTAACGCAAGGCTTCCATACATAAAGGCGAGATTTTTACTATTGCGTATATATGTTGCGTAGATCGCTGAAAAGCTATACCATCCAATAGTTGCTGCGATTGCACCAGGCATCTGCTTTCTATAAGGCAGACGCTTTTGTGGAAAAATGTTGTAAACGGCAAGAAAGAAAAGAATCATGCCGCCAATCGCAATGCCATTTTGCAAAATGGTAATCAAAACAGTCCAGTTTTCAAGTTCAGGCCATACCGAAACTAAAAACACACGGAATTTGCTTCCATATACAAGAAATGCCATGACAAGAAGCATTATCACTAGAAATATGCCCGTATATACAAGACACAATGCCCTGTGTACAAACCAATTTCGCTGTTCCTCTCTTTTATAGACGCGGTTTAGTCCCTTAACTAAAAATGAGATTCCCGTTGATGATGACCACAATGCCATGATAATTGTGATCGACAAAGCTGATACGCTAAGCGATTTCTCATACAAATCAGCCACAATGCCTGTTACAAGCTCAAGCATTTCTTTTGGAAGAACAGAGGATACTATCTTTAGAAGCACCTCCGGCGACAGCATCATGCGTGACATAAGCCAAAGCAAAATCATCAGCATTGGAAACAATGACATAACCATAAATAACGTAATAGTTGCAGCATTTGTCATGACCTGATCATCATCGTACAGCTTTTTTGCAAATCCGATAGGATTTAAAATAGACTGAATGATACCTGTCTTTTTCTTTACTTTAGGTGTATGTTCTTCTTTTTTCTTTTTCCGAAGATGAATCACTCCTCCACCTGCTTTATCACTACTTCACCGGCATGCTTATAGATACTTCCGGCGGGAACGATTCCTCTGACTGAGGAAAGTGGATAGATATTGCTGTTTGGTCCGATAACAGTTCCCGGATTAAGAACGCTTCCACAGCCAACCTCTACATTGTCTCCAAGCATTGCACCGAATTTCTTTAATCCAGTCTCGATTGCTTCATTTTCTGATTTTACAACAACAAGCTTTTTATCAGACTTTACATTTGATGTAATGGAGCCTGCACCCATATGAGACTTATAGCCCAAAATGGAATCACCTACATAATTGTAATGAGGAACCTGTACGTTATTGAACAAAATTACATTCTTTAATTCTGTTGAATTGCCAACTACACAATGCTTTCCAACGAGTGCATTTCCACGGATAAAAGCACAATGACGAACTTCTGTATCCTCGTCAATAATACATGGTCCTGTGATAGATGCCGTTTTTGCAACTACAGCTGACTTTGCTACCCATACATTCTTCTCAATCTCATCAAACTTATCCTTCGGAAGTGTCGGGCCAAGTGTTAAGATAAAATCCTTAATCTTCGGAAGGATTTCCCACGGATAGCAGTCATCCTTAAAAAGCTCCTTTGCGATTGTCTCTTCTGTGTTATAAAGTGCAGATACTTTAATTGAATCCATCTTTTTACCATACCTTTCCGTAGTCTGCGTTTTTTGCAGGCTGCCTGTCATCATTAGTTTACTTTATATTTTGCTTTTGTGCAACCATGTTTTTTTAAGACTTGCGCGAAGTCTCGTAAAAAGCCTCAAAGCCTGCAAAGTTTCCGCGGATCGCTCCCGGATTTGTTACCTGCTTAACTCCCTGTGTTCTTCTAGCAACAAAATTTTGAAGCTTATCCATATATTCCTGTGATGTGATCGTACCCTCTGAAACATAAGTCAGTCCCTTTTCCCAGCTAGCTGTCAGCTCAGGATTTAAAAGCTGCCTGATAGACACAGCTACTACTTCATATATGGCTTCTCCAAGCTTTTGCGGCTTTATGATCTGTGTCTTTGCATTTAGAGACAAATATCCATTTGATACAAGCTTTTTTAAAATCTCTGCACGCGTAGCACTTGTTCCAATGCCGCTTCCCTTAATCTGCGCGCGAAGCTCATCATCTTCAATAAGCTGGCCTGCATTTTCCATGGCCAGAATCAGTGAACCTGAGTTATAGCGCTTAGGCGGTGATGTCTCTCCCTCCTTTACAGCATATGAGGTTTCTTCAAAGAGCATACCCTTTTTTAAGCCTGACAAAATACGGCTTAAAAATGATGTTTCATCAACAGCAAATTCTTCCTCGCCTTCTTTTTGTGCTGTACTTTCCTGCGGCACGCCTGTTACCTTTAAATAGCCCGGATCCTCCAGCATACGATATGATGTGAAAAAGTGCTCCGTCTTTACCTGAAATTCAAGTGCATATTTTTTATAGACAGCCGGCCCATAAAAAATGCTGAGAAAGCGGCGGCAGATTACCTCATATACACCCTTTGCCACGCCTGACAGACGCTCATATGCACCAAGACCTTGTCCCGTTGGGATAATGGCATAGTGATCTGTGATCTGCTTATCATTTGTGTAGCGTGTCTTTGCGATTGTTTTCCATGCATCCTGTGACAAGATTTCCTGTGCAAAACTGCCCACAGGTGCAAAATTACTTAAGCCGCGAATATTTTTTGAAATTTCTTTTGCCACTGCAGTAGAAAGCACACGCGCATCTGTTCTTGGATATGTGACCATCTTCTTCTCATATAATTCCTGAACGATTTTAAGTGTCTCATCAGGACTTATCTTAAATCGTCTTGAACATGTATTTTGAAGCTCGGCAAGATTAAATAAAAGCGGTGGCTGCTTCTGCTCTTTTTTCTTCTCAATTTTAATTAAAGTACAGTCAGGCCTTTTTTCTTCTGGATTAAGAGGTGCCTCCAGATAATTTATAAGCTTCTGTGCCGTCTCTCTCTTTAAAAAGCCATTTTCCTTATAAAGCTTTGGCGACTGAAAATACTTTGAGCCTTCCACACTTCGCCACTCGGCCTCTATAGTTCCCTTATTTTCCTCCTGCGCCACAGGAAGCGATATAATCACACGGTAAAATGGTGTCTTTACGAAGCTTCGTATTTCACGTTCTCTTCGCACAACCATGCCTAGTACACATGTCATTACACGTCCTACTGAGATGACAGACCACTTTGTATTCATAAAGGAAGCAACAGCAGGACCAAATTTCAGCGTCAGTGCTCTGGAAAAATTGATGCCCATAAGATAATCTTCCTTCGCTCTTAAGTAAGCAGAATCGCTCAGATGATCATAAAAGCTCCAATCCTTTGCCTCACGTATTCCTCTTAAAATTTCTTCTTCTGTCTGAGAATCAATCCACACTCTCAGCCTCTTTTTGTTCTTGACGCCGGCCATCTGGTCTACCAGACGATAAATATATTCACCTTCACGTCCAGAGTCGGTACAAATATAAATAGTATCTACATCTGCACGGTTTAATAATCCCTTTACAATGGCAAATTGTTTTTTGACAGAGCCAATTACCTCATATTTCCACTCCTCTGGGAAAAATGGAATTGTGTTAAGGCTCCACTTTTTGAGTGCAGGATCATAGACCTCTGGATAAGACATCGTGATCAAATGACCAACACACCAAGTCACCACATACTGGTCAGACTCTAAATAGCCGTCCCTTCGTCCGCCATTTACCTTAAGCGCCTTTGCAAATTCTGCTGCAACGCTCGGCTTCTCAGCGATAAACAATTGTTTCCCCATGAAAAAACCTTTCTACATTTACTTTTTTCCTTAAAACGAAAACAAGAGGCAGTAGTTTTTGCTGCTGCCTCCTCCTTGCTGTTATACCGTATGGAAACGATATTCTGTAACAGTTGTAAACTTTGTATTTGCCTTTAATACACAGCTCTTGAAATTCTCATGATGAATGGAATCCGGGAAAAACTGTGTCTCAAAGCATGCACCGCAGAATGGCTTATATGAGCTTTTATTTTTTCCGCATTCAATTGTTGTTCCGTTTGCAGTATATACCTGCATACCTGGCATATCGGTGTAAACATCCATCACGATACCGCTCTTTGCACCTGTCATAGATGCAACCTTTGCAAACTTGCCATCTGTCTTTAAGACATAGTTATGGTCATAGCCGCCGCCATTTTTTATCTGCTCATCATCTGCATGAATATCTTGTCCGATGGTTTTTTCTGTTCTAAAATCAAATGGTGTTCCTGTAACATCTCTATACTCGCCTGTCGGGATCAGAGTTGCATCAGATGGTGTAAACTGATCAGCATCAATCCATACCTTCTGTGACAAAACATCACCACTGTCATGACCATCCATGTTAAAATAGCTGTGATTTGTCAGGTTTGCAAGTGTATCCTTATCGCTCTCCATATCATACTGAAGAGAAAGACCATTCTCATCACTTAGCGTATAGGTAACTGTAACTGTAAAGTTACCTGGATAATTCTGATCACCATCTGGACTATGAAGTGTAAATGCAACTGAGTTTTCTCCAATCTTTGCATCCCACAGACGCTTATAGTAGCTTCCCGGGTTGCTGTGAAGATTGTTAGGACCATTATTAGCCTCAAGCTTATAAGTAACTCCATTTAAAGTGTACGTTGCATTTGCAATACGATTTGCATGACGGCCTACGACAGCGCCAAGACTTCCGTTATTCTCCAGATAAAGCTTTGGATCACCAAATCCTAATACAACATCTACCAGATTTCCATTTTTATCTGGTACAAGAAGACTCTCAATAACAGCACCGATATCAAGCAAAACTGCCTTCATTCCAGATTTGTTTGTGAGTGTGTAGGAAGAAATCTCCTTCTGATCGGCTGTATAGCCATAAAACTTTTTTTCAACAGACATTTTTATCCCCTTTCTGTCACCATTTATATTTTACGCTTATGCGTTCTTTGGTGTGATATAGCCCTTTGCAGTTAAAAGCTCTGCACTCAAAACTGCACCGCCTGCTGCACCACGCAGTGTATTGTGGGAAAGACCAACAAACTTATAGTCAAATGCAGTATCTTCTCTCAGACGGCCTAAGGAGATACCCATTCCATGCTCATAATCACGGTCTAAGTGTACCTGCGGACGGTTGTCCTCCTCCATGTAGCGGATGAACTGCTTTGGTGCGCTTGGAAGATTTAACTTCTGCGGCTCGCCGCTGAAATTGTTCCAACGATCAATGATCTCTTCCTTTGTTGGCTTCTTCTTAAAGTTTACAAATACTGCTGCTGTATGACCATCCTCAACTGGTACACGGATGCACTGTGTTGTGATCAGCGGTCCCTCTGCCTTCTTGATCACGCCATCCTCAATCTTGCCCCAGATACGAAGCGGCTCCTGCTCACTCTTCTCTTCCTCACCTGCAATGTAAGGAATTACGTTGTCGATCATCTCAGGCCAATCCTTGAAGGTCTTTCCTGCTCCGGAAATTGCCTGATATGTAGTTGCAACAACAAGTGTTGGCTCAAACTCGCGCAGTGCGTGAAGTGCCGGTGTATAGCTCTGGATTGAGCAGTTTGGCTTTACTGCGATAAATCCTCTCTTGGTGCCAAGACGCTTTCTCTGATAAGGAATGATTTCTGCATGCTCTGGATTTAACTCCGGAACCATCATCGGAACATCTGGTGTCCAGCGATGTGCGCTGTTATTAGATACAACCGGAACTTCTGCCTTTGCATAAGCTTCCTCAATTGCACGGATCTCATCCTTTGACATGTCAACTGCACTAAATACAAAATCTACCTGTGCAGCAACTTCTTCTACCTGATTAACATTTAACACAACAAGCTTCTTTGCTGCCTCAGGCATCGGTGTCTTCATCTTCCAGCGTCCACCTACTGCCTCCTCATAGGTTTTTCCTGCAGATCTTGGACTTGCTGCTACTGCAACAAGCTCAAACCACGGATGGTTCTCCAAAAGTGTTACAAAACGCTGTCCTACCATTCCTGTCGCACCAAGTACGCCTACCTTTAATTTCTGCTCCATCTGTGCACCTCTCTCTGTTTTTTGTTTTTCATAACTCTTTATATGTAAGGGCTATTTGCCTACATACCGTATATTACTGCTGTGTATCTGTCGGCTCAGATTCAGTTTGCTCATCATCTTTTTCTGATGACTCCTCACTGTCAACACGAGCACCGCAATTAGTACAAAATACATCCTCCTCATCAACTGCAGCACCGCACTCAGGACAAACCTTCTGTGTCGGCTGCGGTTCTGGCTCCGGCTTTGGTCTTTCTATTTTTGTTCCGCAGTTAGGACAAAACAGCACATCCTTTGAGATGGTTGCGCCGCAGCTTGGACAGGTATTCTCATTTTTGATATCCCTAATCTGCTGCTCACACTTAGCAATCTTTTCCATAGCGTCAGCAATGATCTGAAACTGATTTGCCATATCATTCTCCACATCATCCTTGTGAAGCTCATAGTATCTTTCTCCGATTGCCATGTATGTATTTTTCATCTGATTTTTTGCCTCATTTACCTGAGCATTCAAACGAGAAATGGCCTGCTGCTCTTCGAGCTTGCCCTTGATATCTTTCGTCATCTCTTGGGCTTTGTTTCCAAAATCCTTTGTTACCTTTGAAAATTGATCAAAAATAGACATCATATCCTCCTTCAACACTTTAATTTAGTATCATAAAGTATAGCACTTGCTTTTTCTTTCGTCAATGACTCATTTTTCAAAATGGTATCATATCCTATATTGGGGGTCGTGTTCACGGGTTTTCTTATATAAAATGCACTTTTTCCGTGAAGATATATGCCCTTAAGCTTCATTAAAAGGAGGCAACTATGGAACCAATGCTTGATGTTAGCAATCTTTCCTTTGATTATCTTTCTGCATCATCTTGCTTACCTGTAATCGACAATATCTCGTTTCAGGCTTTTGAAGGCGATTTCATATCGATTGTCGGACCGTCCGGCTGCGGAAAATCAACGCTTCTTGATATTATCGCCGGTCTGATGCCGTCATCTGCCGGACAGGTTTTCTTTTTAGGCGAGCCTGTCATAAAACCAAGAAAGGAAATTGGATATATGCTACAGAGAGATCAGCTTTTTGAGTGGAGAAGCATTCTTCGCAACACACTTCTTGGTCCTGAAATACAGCATTCCTCCCATAAAGATAAAAGAAAAGCACGAAAAACTGCTTCTGAAATGCTTACTCGCTATGATCTTGGCGGCTTTTTGGGTGCAAAGCCTTCTGAATTATCCGGCGGCATGCGCCAAAGAGCTGCTCTTATTCGCACACTGATCATGGAGCCCACGCTTTTACTTCTGGATGAGCCATTTTCAGCACTTGATTACCAGACAAGACTCACTGTCTGCAATGACATTTGTGAGATTATCCGCAAGAACAAGAAAACTGCCATTTTAGTCACACACGATCTGGCAGAGGCTGTCAGTACAGGAAACAGAGTGCTTGTTTTAGGGAAACGGCCTTCAACAATAAAAATGGAACTCGTATTTGATCCTGATTTTACTGCACTCTCACCACTCGCCCGCAGGAACCATCCATTATTCAATCCATATTTTCAAAAGCTTTGGGAGGCATTTGCCCATGAAAAATGAAGAATTGATGCGTCTGCTTGCCAGACGTCAAAAAAGAAACCGCAAGCTTTTAACTGCCGGACGGTTTCTGATTGGGATTTTGTTTTTTGCCATCTGGGAACTTTGCGCCCGATTTGGCATTATAAATGATTTTATTTTCAGCAGTCCGTCACGCGTCATACGCACAATACAAAGCTTTGCAGTCAATAATACGCTTTGGCTTCATGTTTCTGTTACACTAAAAGAAACAGCACTCAGCTTTTTTATGACTATGATCATAAGCCTTTTTGCCGCTCTTTTATTCTGGCGTTTTCGCTGGATCTACAAGCTGTTTGAACCGTATCTGATTCTGTTAAACAGCCTGCCAAAATCAGCACTTGCACCACTTTTAATTGTATGGCTTGGCAATAAGCCGCGCACCATCATTGTCGTCGCAGTTTCTCTCGCCGTATTTGGCGCAATATTAACGCTTTACCACGCATTTGAATCTGTTGATCCAGAAAAGATAAAGCTAATACAAACGCTAAACGGCACAAAAATGCACATCATCACAAAGGTTTTGCTTCCCAGCACCGTGCTAGTCTTTATCAACAACATGAAGGTCAACATTGGCCTTTGTCTTGTCGGTGTGATAATAGGTGAGTTTTTAGCAGCCCGCGCAGGTCTTGGCTACCTGATAATTTACGGCAGCCAGACCTTTAAAATGGACTATGTAGTTACATCTATAGTAATTTTATGTACGGCAGCTATTGTGCTGTATGCACTTCTTACATGGGCTGAATCTGCTTACAATCGCTATTATTTAAAGAATGCCTCAGCAAACTGATCCATTGCAAGCTGACTAGAACGAGCCATAAGCTCACGGCTGGAATGCATTGCCAGAATCGGCACGCCAAGATCTACTGTCATTGCCGGAATTGAAGTACTTAAGATACTTCCAAGTGTTCCGCCACCAACAGCATCTCCATGATTAACAAACTTTGTATGAGCGATCTTCTCTGCACGGCAGATTCCCTCTACAATTGATACTGCATTAGTATCTGTTGCATATCTCTGGTTGTAGTTCATCTTGATAACAACACCGCCCTCCATTGGAATCGGATTGGTCGGATCGTTCTTCTCTGGATGATTCGGATGCATAGCATGAGCTACATCCAGTGATGCTGTCAGGCTGTGAAGCATTACATCGATGAATACTGTGCGGCTCTTGTCTGTATCTGGTGTATTCAGATAAATCTTCTCTAAAATGGAAGACAAGATTACTGAGCCCGCACCCTGCTTTGAGCTTGAACCACACTCTTCGTTATCAAACAGTACAACAAGATTACAGATATCAGAAAGTGCTTCTGTATCCATGATTGCATTTAAGCATGACTGGCAGGAGGTCAAATTATCAAGTCTTGGCGCTGATAAAAACTCATCATCAAAGCCTGTAATTGATGGCTCCTCACCGTTACATAAAAACAGCTCATAATCAAGAATGCTGTCTGCCTCAATGCCAAGCTCTGCAGCGATCTTTCCAAGAAGCCATCCCTGTGTATTTTCCTTTGCTCCTATTAAAGAGACAATCGGCTCAAGATCAGTCTGAACCTTTAACTCAACACCCTTATTTACTTCTCTGTTCATATGAATTGCCAGGTTCGGGATTACGGCAACTGGCTTTTTAGAATTGTACAGAATGGTCTGCGGATTAAACGGATCTTCTGTTGCCACACATACACGTCCTGCAATTGTCAGCGGACGATCCAGCCATGTATTTAAGATCGGACCACCATAGCGCTCTACATTTAAAGTGATGCAGTCAGATTTCTTTCTTTCCGGATTTGGCTTAATCATAAAGCACGGATTGTCGATGTGGGATGTGATAATACGAAAGCCCTTAAAGCCAGACTGCGGCACACGAAATGCAGCAAGTGAACGATCATAAATTGACACATAATATGCCTTTCCAGGCTCAAGCGCTGCAGACTCTGCAAGTGAAATGCGCTCAAAACCTGCCTTTTCAAGCTGACTGATAGCCTCCTTCATTGTATGATACGGTGACTGGGAGTGGCGGATCAGCTCAACCAGACGATTTGTGGATTCCTGTAATTCCATAACTTTTCCTTTCTGACAGGGTTTATAAATAGCCCTGTTCTGCAATTGCAATTAATGTCGCGATGCTTCTCGTATCATACCATAAAAAAGGGAGGTTGTCACCCTCCCTTTTTCTTTGCGGCTAGTTTACAAAAGCCCTTCGGTGTAATGGTTTCTGTTTTATTTATATCATTTTGACTTCTATATCCATTTTAATTGAACATATATAGCTCAGCAAAGATTCTACTCCAATCAAAATGATATACATTACAAACATATATTCTCCCGACAAGTATGGATAACCTGAAACGGTATTTATGTTTTCAAGACTGCTCCAATTTATCGGAGAAACATAAAGCAAACCATATTGTTTAAAATTTGTAAAATATACAGCTACTGGATCCAACATAATAAAGAACACTGCTGCTGAAATTCCTATTGTTTTTTTGCCAATTTTTAAATTTAGCAGATACATCAGCTTACCAATGAAAACTATACTTAACCATCCAGTAATAAAAGTATAAATAAATGCGGCTAAAGGATAATAATTTTGTATTACTCGTACTGGCATTACTAGTCCCCACGTATAAACTGGAATTAAGCTTCTTTGATTTACAACAAAATCTCCTGCAATTTCTCCCCAAAGTCGATTTGTTGAAACTGTTGGAAGAACTGCTATCAGCGAAATAAGCGAAATAAACAACATATAGAGAAATGCTGCCAGCCACAAGTACATGTTTTCACCCAGATACCAGCCTTTTCGTTTGCACCTTAAAATCATATATGGTTTTTGATTATTCAAAAAAGGGGCATTACAAAATAGCATAACACAACCTAAATAGATTAATACTTTTAATAATCCATTACTATTTTCTGCCTCCGCAAAAACAATTGGAAGGACAAACGGCGTAATTGTTTTTCCTGTTGCCTGCCCATACTCAGATAATCCATGAAGATATCGAAAAATCAATATTGTTTCTATTGCCGCAATCATCCATATTCTATAATTTTTACGCCACTGTATAAAATTGCTTTCGCAAACATACCAACCTTTCTTCAAATTACCCATTTTCATACCTTCCTTTTAGTTTTTTCCATAATACAATTCCCGAAATCGCATTTAACACAAGTAATAAGCTAACAGAATATAAATAATTCCAAAATGAACTATCCGTCATTCTGAGCATTTTTGCTGCACTCGTGAGATTCCAAATATCCAACTCTTTCGGCAAAAAATCAGTAATTGATAATAATCCATAATAAACCAAAAAGGAAATTGCATGTGCTGCAAAGCGATCTGGCATATAAAATACAATCCATAACCCAAAAGAAGTAAAAAATGATGCAGCTAATCCAAAAATTAATCCCATCGCTGCCAAATAAAGAATAGGACCTAGTGTTTGATAAATATCGTAGTATTCAACTATATCTTGCTGTGGATTATTACCTACTAACGGCATTAGCGGTCTTACGAAAGCCACAAAAAGCAAAATTCCACCAATCGTTGCTGTTGTTACAAGAAACATATTCGCAACAATCTTTGAGATCACATACCGCTCTATCCTTCCTACTCGAATTTTTTGAAACAGGAAAAAACCACTGGAGATATCTTCATAAACACTTCCCGCACACAGTAATGATAATACCGCAATCATGACTGCTTTAAAACGATCAAAATACAGCACGTATAAAACATGCTGAATACTACTAAATACGACGTTAGCATTTTCTCTAAATTCTATCGCCTGCGACAGATTTTCTGTCCACCCAAGTGCAAATAGTATTGCTACCATCATCATCACATATATTATTTTCCCATGCAGTATACCACGTTTTAGTTCCGCTTTTAATTCCTTCATATGTGTCTCCTATTAATACATGATTGATCCATCAACTGCATTAATCAAAAAATATCCATTTTCCTGATGTTTCCCATCTTCTGTATCACTATATGTATCATACTCATTCAAATCTTTGTATAGCCATACGGATTCAGAATTTTTTCTTTTTTGAAAACCAAAACGCCAATATGGTGAACATTGAATTCCTTCAGATGACAGTTCATCTACTGCATACACCAATGAAATATCCGTAATCTGTATACTCTTTCCATCAATATTTGTCGCATTTATTTCCTTATCCAAATAATCTGCTGCCTGTGTCCTGTCAATCAAATTTTTCTTTTGTTCGCTGCAAATACGATAACGTGGAGGAATTTTCATATATAATAATCCCTTCACTGGATGATAAACCATCCACGCAATATCAGAATTTCCATTGTTTTCTAATGTTCTTCCATTTATTAGGGGATTTTTCATTATAACTAAATATGCCTCGTCCTCTTGTGTCCACGGCTTCCCACCTGTAAATACACCTGACCAAGTACCATCATATTCATCTTCTTTATTTTCATAACCAGGACCAGATACACTATCTTCTGCATTTTTATTAATTTTCTTAATACTCTGCAAATCCATTGCATATGTTCTAACGTATGTATAGGAATATCCTATTTTTTCTGCAATCTCCCTGCAAATTTTTTCTGCATCTTCAGGCTTCATTTCACTATCAATTTTATCCTGTGGAAATGATTCCCTTAACAAAATCTCCTGCCACCGAAGTGTACTGGTTGCCATCTCTGCGATTGCAGAATAACTTCCTGACACGCCTTTTACTTCATATTCTAGCCCAAGCATATCATACTGGCGTACTCTTCTGTCCCCATCCGTCAAATAATACATGCCATATTGATTTTGACTTTGCTCAACTTCATCTAACGATTTTTCAAATATAGCATTACAAATATCAGACAATTCATATGGTTCTATTTCTAGTGCTAATATATTCACGTTGTTTTCCTGCTTATCCTGAGATTGATTGCTTTCTTTCATACTACTTTCTTCAACACTGCTTTCGCTTGTTGTGTTGTTCGCAGATGGCGTTGTTTTTATTGCTTCGGAAGATTTGGCTTGCGTTGCTTCTCCTGTTTCTTCTAATAGCTGTTGTGCTATTGATATTCCATTTGGCATAAACTGCTGACGATCCTGACTTGTCATACGAACTGATTTGCAACCAGTCAAAATTATTCCTGTTAATATTACTGAATATATTTTATATTTGTTTCTCATACTCAAGTTCCTTTCTGCCGTGCTGAGATAAAAAACATATTTTATTCAGCACGACAAATGTCACTTACCACTTCACATACTCATCTATTCCCGCTTGATCTCATGTCCGACCATTTTTCCCTTATCAAAGCGAAAGATTTCATCGCAAAGCGTTCCGATATCTTCTTTACTGTGGCTTGCCAGAACAATTAGCTTTCCATCTTCTTTTTGTTTCAAGAAAAGCTTCCACATTTCCTGTACGCCGTCGTTATCTAGACCGCTTAGAGGTTCATCTAACAGTAAAATATCTGGATTTTCCATCAATGCCTGCGCCAGTCCCAGGCGTTGGCGCATACCTAGCGAATATTTTCCTACCGCCTTTTTGCTTTCTGGATCAAGACCAACAAGACGTATCGCGTCTTTTATCTGCTCATCTTTGATTTTTCCCTGAATCATAGCAAGAAGCTTCAGATTTGTAAAGCCAGAATATTCTGGCAGAAAACCCGGATTTTCGATGATAGCACCAATATTCTCCTGCATGTCATCATTTTCTCCGACTACTTTTCCATTTATCAAAATTGTTCCCTGCGTTGCCTTTACAAACCCGAGGATATGCTTCATAAGCATAGTCTTTCCGGAACCATTTCTGCCCACAAGTCCGTAGATTTTTCCAGACTCTAGCTTCATATTAATATTACTTAATACTTCTGCCTCTCCATAACGTTTTGTCAGATTTTTTATTTCAATTGTACTCATATGTTTATCTCACTCCAGTGAAATACGTGTGTAATTCTCACACGTTTTTTCTTCGCCTGCTTTGTTAGTATATGATACCTTCAGAACATATCCCTCTCTCTCATTATTATGATTCTGAATATATACTGGATATGCTTTCGTCTCATTTCCAAGACTCTCTGCATCGATATATTCGATATCATCCTCACCATTCGCTTCGGTCCACACTGCAATTCTTACATTGCTAATTCCTTCTTCGTTTGCAGAACCATGGAATTTCACCCAAAAATTATCTTCTGTAATCGGGTCCACTGTAAACCAGGCAACATCACCATCACCTTCCGGCACATCACCTGTGATCCACTCAAATGAAAAGCTGACTTCCTCCTCCTCGCTTGATGGCGTCACGTTGCTTGCTACCGAACTGCTGGCTGGCGCTTGGCTCTCTGCTGTTGACTCTGGTGCCGCCGACTCAGTTACTGCCTGCTTTTGTGATTCTGGCGTTGATGCCTGCACAGTTGTATTAGGTGTCACACTTGACGGCTGTGTATTTGCAGATGACTCCGCTGTTTTACTCGTCTGTACTGTTGCTGCTGTGGATGTCGTTTGATTCTTATTTACAGCTCCCTGTAATTCACATCCCGTCATCATCATCATTGTTCCTGCCATTGCGGTAATCGCCGCTTTCTTCCATAATAATTTTCTCATTTATTTTGCTCCTTCCTAATTTGTCCTGTTTTAAATGCGAATCAGCCTGCCTGCGGCGGCAGAGGAATTACAAAGCTGTCTGCTGTTGTACTTTCTGTCGGCGATTCTGACTCTTTTTCTGTCATCTTTGCTGTTCCCTGTTCAGATTCACTTTCTTTTTCAGACTCTGATTCAAACTCTGATTCAAAAGCTTGTGACTCTTTTGTAAGCACTCCTGCTTCCCCTGATGATACCCAAACTGGTTCTGCTGCCCATGTCTTTTCATCTGATGACGACAGTTTTTGAGGAAGCTGTCTTTTAGATCTGTCAAACTGAATTGAGACCATACAACCTGATGTTGAGACAAGTGCCGCTGTCATCCCTGCCGCTGCCAACAGCTTTTTCCATACTTTTTTCATGCGTGTTTTCCTTTCCGCTCTCCCCGTTAACTGCACTTTTTTAATGTCTTTGAAATTTCAAAAGCAGTCAATTCAACAATTATTGTTTGACTATTTTTTACTTTTTCTTATGTTATCCCTATTTTATCAGCATTAAGTCTAAAATGCAATTACATTTCCTTTACATTTCTGATACATTTCTATGTATGTTTTGTTACAAAAACTTTTTATTTAAATTATTTTGTAACATTTAATGTAACATTTTGACTTTATGTCAGAGACAGCCAGACGCATTACTTGCTTAAATTCATAAATCCATTTCATGAGTTCTTTCTTTAATCACCATCATCAATATGGCACAAATACTCAAACTCACCACATAAACATACACCGAAGTCAGCATGCCTTCTCCTGAATATTTCTTCAAATTTTCAATACTGCTCCAATTTACTGGCGAAAACAGCATCATCCAACTTGTCTGTTCATGATAAAAATAAATAACGACTGGATCAGCCAGGACAAGACAACTCGCTGCCAATATTCCCGGCCAGTTTTTTCCTGTTACCACATTAAATGCGTACACAAGATACCCTAACAGCATCACCGTAAGGCTGCTTACCATATACGAATAAAATGCAGCATTCCATACAGTTGTACTCGAAATGACATTTTTCGGATATACCTTAGAATACAAAACATAATTCATCAGTTTATTCGCGGAGATTTCCCATATGCTTCCCCAGCCATTCCACTCCAGACAAGGAAGCACTACGAGAAAACTACATGCCGCAATGAATGCCATATAAATAAAGGATGCGATTGCAATGTATAGACACTCTCCTTTCCACCATCCTTTTCGCCCTGCTCTGTGAATTAAAAACCATTTATTATCCTTTAAAAATGGTGCGTCACAGAACAATAAAATTCCGCCAAAGAAAATCAGCACTTTTAGTAGTCCATTACTGTTCATTGCATCGGCTAACAGCACCGGGAGCAAAAGTGCTGTTGAAGTCTTTCCATTTGGCAATGCATAAAGTGGTACTCCAATCAAATAACGAATAATTAAGACCATTATCACTGTACCCACTGACCAGATTCGGTAGTCCTTTTTCCAACTTAACAGATTGAGGGTCGCAATAATTGTCGCACTCTTAAATCCATCCTTCATGTTTCCTCCTCTTCATTGCCCAAAAACACAAGCACCATGGAACCATACAAAATAAAATCATTATTCCAATCGCGTAAAAGTAATTCACTGCAAAGCCGTTTACGTTTAACACCTGTACGCCTGAACTTAAGTACCACACATTCACAGAAAATGGAAAGCTTCCTGTAAATGCATAAATCACATAGAATGCAACAAAAGAGGCGGCAATTCCTACGTACCGATTTGGAAATATAGATACAGCAAGAATTCCAAATGATGTCACTGAGACTGCAAACAATCCAAACAAAAGTCCTACTAATATACTATAGGCAAGTGGTCCTGCAAAATTCATTGCATATGCGAAATAACCAAAGTACTGCGTCATACCATCTCCACCTACAAGCGGCATAATCGGCAAGAGTACAATCGAAAATAGTACAAAGCTTATACAGACTGCTGACACAACCCCTATTGCATTGGAAATCAGCTTTGACAGCAGATACTCTCCTGGCCTGCATCGAAACAGAATCAATCTGTCATACGAATTGTTTCGATCATCACATAATCCAAATGTATATACCGCTGAAAGCAGAACAATTACTGCTGCCTTAAAGCGATCAAATATCAGCAGTTCCATCAGTTTCTCTAAGCTTCCCATCATACGCATTTTATATTGTAATTCTATCATTACCGATTCCCATACATTTGCAATCAGTAATACTACTATTAGAGCAATAATCACAGGAAATCGCTTTGCACCGATGCAGCGATGCAAATCCATTTTCAGCAGTTTTAAGAGATGACTTTTCTTTTTCACTTTAAAAATTCCGATCCAAATATGGAATCTGTGCTGCCATTGACTGCATTCACCAGCATTTCTCCTTGTTTTTGGGAACTGCCTATAATAGTATCTTTTGCCCAGAAGAAATCTTCTGCTTCCCCCTTACATGTGAATTTATATCGAAAACACGGTACTAACACCGATGTTTTTTCATCTAGTGCTGTCTGATCAACTATATATACAATATCAATATCCTGTACATCTGCTTCCTCTGCCTCTACCTGATATCGCTCGGTAACTTTGTCGAAATACTCCATTGCCTCATCTTCTGGTAAAATCTGTACTGGTTCTTTTTTTATTAATTCAAATTCTGGACGAGCTTCCAAATAAATTAGGCCATATTCTGGATGCCAGATCATAACAGTAACATTATCTATAATCTGTGTGCTTAATGGAAAACCGTCTACCTCGTCCAATCCCCGAAAAAGCATCAGCCATGCACCATCTTCTTCACTCCATTCCCTATCATTTACCTCTTCATGGCCTACTTCTGTATAACCTGGTGCAACAATGTCCATATCCAACGCTTTAACACTTTCGATTCCCATAAAATATGTAGAAATCTCACTATAGGAAAAATCAAGCTCTTCCATCAGCTTCTCGCCATAGTCAATCGCCTTTTTCTTATCTTTCTCATCTCCTTCTTCTGGAAATTTTGATTCCAAATAAATATCCTCATACTGCCAATTCCAGTTACTATAGCCAAACATCGGATATGCTCGATAATAGCCTGTCTTATAATACTCCACATGTTCAATCTCATCTTCAAGCGTACCTTCTTCATTATACCAGTACCTTTCATACTCTTTATCTCTTTGATAATCTTCCCCCAAAACTACAGAAGCTATTTTCTCGATATCGTATGGTTTTCGTTTTACTTCCAAAGTATAGTAAGTCTCATCATCTTCTGTAGTTGTCTCGATTTCTTTTGCATAACTCATACTGGTCATTGCCATGCACAATGCCGTCGCCGCTATGCATATTACCCTCCTTTTCATACTTTTTTCGCTCCTTGTCTTTTTATTTTGTTGCTTCTATTTATTTATATTCTATATATACCATTTCTTATATAGCTTGTCAATATTATATTTAAGATTCCTAAGTATTGACTTTTTATATATTATAGTTCATACTGAAAAAAATCAAAGATTTCATTTGCAAGATGGAGGTACATTTTGAAAAATAATGCCATTAATACGTATTTAAAAGAGCTTTCAAACCAGCTGTGCTGCAGTGGAAAAGAAAAAAAGGAAATACTGTCATCTTTAAAAAATCGACTATCAGAATTTGAATCAGAGCATCCGGCTGCTCTTAAATATGAGGATATCGTCGAACAATTTGGATCGCCCAAGGAAGTGGCTAACAGCTTTTTAGGCGAATATAGTTCAACACAGCTACATAATTTGGTAAAACGCAGGAAAATAAAGCACTTTTGCATTATTACTGCGTGCATATTAATCTTTGCAGCTTTGGTTATCTATTCTTTCCTCAAAATTCAACAGTTGCACTGGCTTCAGAATGGATATATTATTCAAGTAACTTATCCTGGTACGGATCCTCATCTTGATGAGCTTGATGTCACAATTTTTCAAACTTATTAACTACAAAGGAGATATTCAAAAATGTTTGCATATTTTTCCCCCTTTTTAACCTATAGTTCAAAGAAGCGCATTGCAAAAAACGCATCAATTCAACAATATTATAAAGAGCTTTCTTCTTTAATTTGCTGTGACAATAAAAGCAAGAAAAAATTCCTTCATGATTTTATTTTTCAAATAGATGAATTTGCAAGTGAACATGATCAAGAAACAATTTCTTATAAAATGCTTTCTGATAGATTTGGCTCTCCAACGGAAATTGCAAATGCTTTTTTAGCTGAAACAAATTCCTTGCAATTGCAAAATCTAATTATCCATAATTCACGTAGAAAAAAACGCATTTTAATTTTGCTTTTGATTGTTTTTCTGTTTCTAATATTACATCAAATGTACAAGATTTATCAAAGCTCTCTTACAAAACATGATTATATTATAGAAACAGCATATCCTGGTGGATCTGCTCCAGCCCTTGAAGAACTTGGTATTACCAATTATCGAACATATTAACAAAGGAACAAGATTTCATTTACAAGATGGAGGTACATTTTGAAAAATAATGCCATTAATACGTATTTAAAGGAGCTTTCTAAGCAGCTGTGCTGCAGTGGAAAAGAAAAAAAGGAAATACTGTCATCTTTAAAAAATCGACTATCAGAATTTGAATCAGAGCATCCGGCTGCTCTTAAATATGAGGATATCGTTGAGCAATTTGGATCACCCAAGGAAGTGGCTAACAGCTTTTTAGGTGAATATAGTTCAACACAGCTGCATAATTTGGTAAAACGCAGGAAAATAAAGCACTTTTGCATTATAACTGCGTGCATATTAATCTTTGCAGCTTTGCTTATCTATTCGATCCGCAGGATTTATCAATTTTATTGGTTTCAGGATGGGTATGTTGTTGAAACTATTTATAGTGGAACTTTAGATGACAATTTTAGTATTTTTGAATCTGGGGAATATGAAGAATATTAAATTAAAGGATAATACGGCAATATTTCGTGATTACTACCACTATATAAATCTTAACTCTTGACTTTTATTATCTTTTCATTCATAATAAATGCTTAGTATGATGTTGGGGTTAAAAGGTGCTTTGCACTCCCGCAATCTTTAAAAAAGTTGTCGAAGGGAGGGACACATGGCAATAGAAATGTTTAAACGAGGGTCTGTTGAGATGCTTGCCCTCCTTATTTTAAATGAAGATGATGCTCACGGCTACCGTATTGTTCAGGAAATTAAGGACAGAAGCGATGGCCGTCTGATCATCAAGGAAGGCTCTCTTTACCCAATTTTGTATAAGTTATCTGACGAGGGCTATATTATTTCTCAGGAAGATATTTCTGAGACTAAGCTTGGGCGTAAGCGTATTCGCGTTATTTATTCTATCACACCTAAAGGACGAGAACATCTGATTCAGCTTAAGGAAGAATACGATATCGTACATGACAGCATTCGCTGCATTTTTGAAAGGAGCAAAAGTCTTTAATTATGAATACCGCTATCGATCAATATATTCATGAGCTGTCTGATTTACTTTGCTGCGATAAAACAACAAAACAACAATTTCTTTCTAAATTTCAGCAGACATTAGAGGATTTTGAGGCTGAGCAGGAAAATTCACCGATTTCTTACTCGGATTTAGTTTTCGAATTTGATACTCCAAGGGCAACAGCTGATGCATTTCTTTCTCAGCTTGATATTTCTCATGTGCAGCCTGCAATGCGAACAACCAATAAAAAGAAAATATTTTGGGCTTCACTATGTATCATAGCCATATTATTCTTAGTCGGTTTGTCCCTTTATCGTGTATACTTAAATAAGCTGGCTGACGAGGGCTATTTTGAACCGCCCGTGTACCATCTCACTCCAGCTGAAGCTCGAACTTTTGATCCTGACGAATATTTTAACGATAGATAAGGTTCACTGTTAAAGTTCACGGATACCAATATTGCGGCAAAGCCCGAAGGTGAATGGATTTCACGAGCCGGACACTTGAAGCAGGTCTTTCAAAGTAATGTATAACAAGAAAGAACATAACAGGAGCCTGCGGAGTTTGGTCCGGCGACGAAACCATTACACCGAAGTGCTTTCGTAAAATGACACGTGAACTGCAACTTCCAAAGGGCTATTAGGGATAAAGTGGAGGAAATAAGAAATGAATGAAAAGGTATATAAGGAAACAGAAGGGATGAAGGATATGACAGAAAATGAAATGGAGTTTCGTGTTGAGAAGGATTCAATCGGAACTAAGGATGTGCCTGAAAACGTTTATTATGGTGTACAGTCACTGCGTGCAGCAGAGAATTTCCATATTACAGGATTAAATATGCACCCAGAGATTATTAACAGCTTGGCTTATATCAAAAAGGCAGCAGCTATCACAAACTGTGAGGCAGGTCTTCTTGACAAGAGACGTACACAGGCAATCGTTCAGGCATGTGATGAGATTCTTGAAGGAAAGTTTCGTGAGGATTTTATCGTTGATCCGATTCAGGGTGGTGCAGGAACTTCTTTAAATATGAATGCAAATGAGGTTATTGCAAATAGAGCAATTGAGATTCTAGGCGGAAAGAAGGGCGATTATTCCGTTGTTAATCCAAATGATCATGTTAACTGCGGACAGTCTACAAATGATGTTATTCCAACAGCAGGAAAGATGACATCACTTCGCCTGTTAAAGAAGCTTAAAAAGCAGCTGCTTCGTCTTCACAGTGCTTTAGAGCAGAAGGCAGATGAGTTTGATGGCGTTATCAAAATGGGAAGAACACAGCTGCAGGATGCAGTTCCGATTCGTCTGGGACAGGAATTTAAGGCATACAGTGTTGCAATTTTACGTGATTTAAATCGTATGGATAAGGCAATGGATGAGATGCGCACCTTGAATATGGGCGGTACAGCAGTAGGTACTGGATTAAATGCAGATGAATCTTATCTTCGCCGCATTGTTCCAAACTTAAGCGAAATTTCCGGTATGGATCTGGTGCAGGCATATGACTTGATTGATGCAACTCAGAACCTTGATTCTTTCGTAGCAGTATCTGGTGCAGTAAAGGCATGTGCAGTTACATTGTCAAAAATTGCAAACGATCTTCGTCTTATGTCTTCGGGACCGAGAGCAGGTTTTGGAGAGATTAATCTTCCGGCAAAGCAGAATGGTTCTTCCATTATGCCAGGTAAGGTAAATCCAGTTATTCCTGAGGTTGTAAATCAGGTAGCATTTAATGCTATTGGAAATGATATGACAATTACAATGGCAGCAGAAGCAGGACAGTTAGAGCTGAATGCATTTGAGCCAATTATTTTCTATTGTCTGTTCCAGTCAATTGATACGATTGCATATGCTGTAAATACATTTGTAGATAACTGCGTAATCGGTATTACTGCAAATGAAACTCGCTGCCGCTATTTTGTTGAGAATAGTGTTGGAATTATAACTGCAATCTGTCCATATGTTGGTTATCAGAAGGCAGCTGAGATTGCGAAAGAAGCTATTAAAACAGGTGAGTCCGTAAGAAAGCTTATCATTGAGAAGGGTCTTCTTGCAAAGGAGCAGATGGATGAGATTATGGATCCAGTCCAGATGACAGAACCTGGAATTTCTGGAAAAACAGTAAACAAAATTTAAATTCTTCACCTATAAATTAAATATTGAGATTTTTAAAGAGGATATGAGTGATTTTCTCATATCCTCTTAATTAGTTCGCGCGCCATGGGCGCGCTCTAACGGGTGTAAGTCCCGAACACACCTAGGCAACGAGGAAGTGTATAGCTGAACAGCAAGGGTGTTCATCGTGAGGTGAAATCTGAAGGAAGCTGTAGGCAAACTCTTGGTCCGACGGACAGAAATCACATATAAGGCTCGGAAATACGGATA